>Ga0075471_10001135_pt1 | contig 17190 bp, 18 predicted proteins | sample DEB19_08_DNA_2_FD_74787 | JGI IMG/M metagenome (GOLD analysis project Ga0075471, IMG submission 74787) | Aqueous microbial communities from the Delaware River and Bay under freshwater to marine salinity gradient to study organic matter... | ecosystem: Environmental > Aquatic > Marine > Coastal ... | reverse complement strand
CTGGTCTATATCCTACGTTGTCAACCGGTGGTCGAGCAATCATTCTCTCCACGCCGAACGGCATGGGCGGACAGTACTATGACCTGTACATGGGAGCAGAAGCAAAGAAGAACATCTTCAATCCCATCAAGTTGATGTGGGATGTGCATCCCGAGCGAGATCAGAACTGGTTTGACAATGAAACTACTAACATGTCACCCAAACAAATTGCGCAGGAATTGCTTTGTGACTTTGTGTCATCAGGTGATACATTCATTGCCGCAGAGCTAATGGATAAGATGAGGATTCAGATAGAGAATCCAATTGATGCCTGGGGACCAGATCGAGCAATTTGGGTTTGGAAGTTCGTTCAACCTGAGCACCAGTATGTAGTTTCTGCCGATGTTGCTCGTGGCGATTCGACTGACTTTTCGGCATTTCAGGTGATTGACACCACCACATCGGAGCAGGTTGCAGAGTTCAAGGGTAAAATTCCACCTGATAAATTTGGTGAACTGCTAGCAGAAGTTGGCAGAAAATACAATGATGCCTTATTGTGCCCCGAGCAGAACACATTCGGTTGGGCAACAAGTCAAAAACTAATCGATCTAGGTTACACGAATCTTTACTTTAGAAATTCTAAAGACAAGTATGATGCCCAGTATGGTGGAAATGTAAGCGCTAGCAAAGTAGGTTTCTCAACTCAGGGCAACACCAAAGAAAAATCTCTGACTCGAATGGAAGAGTGGATCAGAAATGACCTGATTCGATTGCGTTCTTCTCGACTGTTTGATGAGTTCAAAACTTTCGTGGATGTCAATGGAAAACTTCGTGCTTTGAAAGGAAAGAATGATGACCTTGTAATGTCCCTAGCCATCGGCTGTTGGCTTTACGATGGAAAGAAACACGAAGAACCGAAAAGTGGTTTGACGATCGAACAGGCAATGTTGGCTGCGTTTGGTGTAAATTCAAGGGGTCGAGGCGCAATGGAAAAATACGTCGATCCATCTGTTCATAAAAAACCTTTCAGCCCAGTTCCTGATCACGTGATAGCAATGCAAAGAAACACAGGTCCCCTGGAAGAGCACGACTGGGTTTTGTAATAAGATAGTTTCCAGATACTTACTTCTGATTATGATGTGAAACATGGCAGATCCCAATAACAAAGGTTCACTCTTTACACGACTGACGCGGTTGTTCCGCTCGGGACCTATTGTCCGTCGCAAGGTCAAAGATTTTCGTCAGCAAGGTGCAAGTTCTGCGCTGGAAGTATTTCGCAAGGCACATAGCGATGTCTACAACAGTACGCTAAGCGCCTACGGTGCTTTTGACAGAATGTCAAGGTACTCAGATTTCTCAGAAATGGAATCAACTCCTGAGATTGCTTCTGCCCTTGACATTTATGCAGAAGAAACAGTGTCATCTGACGACAAAGGCAGAGTTCTTCACATTCACTCAGAAAACAAGAAGATTCAGGAAACTCTGGAAGAACTTTTCTACGATACCCTGAATGTGGACTTCAATCTGGTGATGTGGGTTCGTAACCTGGTGAAGTACGGAGACTTTTTTCTCTTCAACGACATCTCTCCTGAGTACGGTGTCATTAATGCGTATCCCATCTCAATTACTGAAATGGAGCGTGAGGAAGGATTTGATCCTTCAGATCCTTCAGCATGTCGTTTCAGGTGGATTACCAACGGTAATCAGACGCTGGAAAACTGGCAGATCTCACACTTTCGTCTACTAGGAAACGACGCATTCCTTCCTTACGGTTCATCTGTTCTAGAATCTGCACGCAGAATCTGGCGACAGCTGATCATGATGGAAGACGCAATGTTGGTTTACCGCGTCATTCGTGCACCTGAACGCCGTGTGTTCTACATCGACATCGGTAATACACCTCCTGAAAATGTAGCTGACTACATGGAACAGGCACAAACAAATCTGAAGCGTAATCAGGTTATTGACAAGAATAACGGAAAAGTAGATTTGCGCTACAATCCTCTCTCAGTGGATGAGGATTACTTTCTACCAGTCCGTGGTGGTGAAACAGGCACGAAGATTGATACGTTGGCTGGCGGCCAAAATACAGCGGCAATTGAGGATGTACAGTACATTCAGAAGAAATTGTTTGCTGCACTGAAAATTCCAAAGGCTTATCTTGGATATGATGAGGAGACAGGTGCCAAGGCAACTCTGGCACAGGAGGACATTAGATTCTCTCGTACAATTCATCGCATTCAGAAAACAATCATTGCCGAGCTCAATAAGCTGGCAATGATTCATCTCTACTGCCACGGTTTCGAGGGTGAGGATCTGATTGATTTCACATTGAATCTCACAAATCCATCTTCCACTGCGCAGCAACAGAAACTTCAGTTGATTGCTACTAAGTTTGACATTGCTGGTAAAGCCCCAGAAGGTGTTGTTGACCGCACTTGGATTCGTAAAAACATCATTGGACTTACGAACGAAGAGATTGAACAAATTAAGGAAGGAAAGAAGGCTGACAAGAAAGAAGATGCCGATGTAGAGGCAGCGGGGGCATCGGGCGGTGGAGCGGCAGCTGGTGGTGATGCTGGTGCTGCTGCTGCAGGAGGTGATACGGCTGCCGCAGGTGGCGGAGAAGCAGGAGGCCTCTTCTCAGGTGACAAGAAGGATGATGATAAACTTTTGACCGCCCTTCCATCAAAGAAAGATCCTAAAGAACCATTGACAGATGAAGATCAAGAATTTGATTATGATGACATCACTCTATCAATTGATGATGAAGATGCTCCTGTAAAAGCTCAGCATAAACTGATGAATGTATTTGGCGGTCCTATTAAACCAAGTCGCACAGTAACTGATGGTCCTGGAACCACACACATGCCTGATTTTGCCAAGATGACTTCGGTGGGTGACTATGCTCGCCCACAGGACACATCAAATAAACCTTTTGATGAGGATTTTCTCTTCAATTTCAAGGAAGAGAAGGAAAGGCGTTACACACAGGCACCTGCAAAATTGACACGTGACTTTGAGAAAATGATAGGAAGCCTAGGTGGGAAGATAAATAGAAATAGAAAGACTTTACTGTCAGAGGATCTGGCAGTCGGATTTGAAGAGGACCCAAATGACGAAGCATAACAAGAAACGCAACGTCGGTGTCATACACGAACAGTTGGTTCGGTACGTCGGCAGTGCTATTATTCAGAACGATAACGATTCGGCTACTAAAGCAATTTCCATCATCACCAAACATTTCAAGGCGGGAACTGAACTTCACAGAGAGTTCAAGCTTTTCAATGCCTTGGTAAACGCACCGATGGGTGATGTTGGATTGGCAAATCGTGTAATCAACGAAGCGAGGAACGCCGCATCTAAGCACAACAAACAGAAGCTCAGTGAGGAGAAATCTGCTCTGATCAAGGCGATCAATCACACCCTTTCTGAGGAAAAGTTCTACGACATTCGAGTTCCAAACTACAAATTGTACGCAACTGTCCAGTCACTTCTGGATTCCTGGCGCGGTTCTAGAATTCTAGAGATTACTGAATCTGCAAAGTACGAACACAATTTGGCAGAATGGATTGCTCGACCTGCCGAGGCAGAAATTCAGCAGGAATCTGTGGATCCTCTAGTCTACCGAGTAATGTTGAAGAAATTCCAAGAGAAGTATGGTAAGGAACTGTTGCCTGCCCAACGCCGAGTGGTGGAAAATGCCTTGATAAAGGGCAAGGGTTCTTTGGGTAATGAACTCAATGCTGCGCAGGATGAGGCAATCAATTCTTTGAATGAATTCAAGAAGACCTGCCAAAATCGTGTTCTTCTTGAAAAGATCGATAGAGTCATTACAAATGTCGAATCTTTCAGAACAGAGAGCGAAGACAAAAAATTGAGTAGAACACTGCAGCTCATCGAGTTGGTCTCTGAGCTAAAAGGAGGGGACGATGAGTGATAAGAAACTGCTAACTGAATGGATGAAATTTGAGTACACTCCTGAGATCATCAAGGAAATCAAGGAGAAGAACGGTGGCAAGATCGTAATGAAAGGTATTCTGCAAAAGGCGGATACCTTGAACCAGAACGGACGCATCTATCCGCAAACAATTCTGGAGAGAGAAGTTCGCAACTACCAGAAGTTCATCAAGGAGAACCGCGCTCTCGGTGAGTGCGACCACCCTGACACTTCGGTTGTGGAACTGAAGAATGCTTCTCACATTGTTCGTGAAGCCTACATGGATGGAAAGACCTGTTACGGTACCGTGGAGTTGTTGGATACACCATCAGGCAAGATTCTACAATCACTGGTAGAAACAGGTGTCACGCTAGGCATCAGTTCTCGTGGTGTTGGTTCCACCAAACGCGAAGGCGATTACGATGTGGTTCAGGACGATTTTCAGTTAGTTTGCTGGGATTTCGTTTCTGAACCATCAACACCGAATGCATTCATGATGCGTGAAGGTAAGGAACTCAAACGTGGAAATAGCAGACATCTCAATAAATCTGACAGAGTCGATCGCATTTTCAACGAAATACTAGATTGGGAGTAATCAATGTCAAACTGGCCATCACCACACCACGGAATGGTGTCAGAATATCAGGCTTCTGGTGTTCCTTTTGTTACAAGTTCAGCAACTAATGAAGTTGGAACTTCACCAATTTCCGTATCTTTTCCATTTGTTACAAGATGGATAGAGGTTTTCAATACGGATAGCACGGCAGCGGATACATTAAGAATTGGATTCACAAACAATGGTGTTTCTTCTAATCCAAATGCCAACTATTTCATTTTGTCAGGTGGGCAAACTACTGGAAGACTCGAACTAAAATGCAATCAAGTTTGGTTCAGGCAACACGGTGGAAGTCCAACTAGCTTCACATTGATAGCAGGTCTCACTAATGTTCCTCAAAATCAGTTCTTTGTAATGACAGGTTCTAATGGAGTTGCAGGAGTAGGATAATGACCAAGAATGAGCTGAAGTCAATCATCAAAGAGTGTCTGCTGGAAATTTTGACAGACGGTCTTGGTGAAAGTCTCAATGAAGTGAAGCAGAAAAAAGTGCAAGCTCAAAAGCTTGTTGAAGAGAAAGAACATGCCAGAAGAATGCAACTTCGTAAAAAGGAAGTTGCAGACTCTGTGTCATTTGTCACAAATGACCCCGTTCTTCGTAAAGTTCTTTCACACACCGCCCAAACCACACTCAAAGAACAGATACAAAATGACAGAATTCCACAAAATGTCAGATCTCAAATGAGTGCACAATCTGATGATTTTGACGACATGAGTACATCATCAGGAGATCCTGGCCTCGATATCAGTTCGATTTTTGGTGGTGCTAGCAAAAATTGGGCGGCTGCGGCATTTGCTCCAAAGAAAAATATCGGTTAGTGAAACATTTTCTAGTACATCATACTTACATTCAGTCGAATGACGACATAGGAGATTACCATGGCACAGAGAGTTAGAAAGATCACCCCAGAGATTCTGAAGAAGATTATTGTTCAGGAAGCCCGTAAGTTGCAGTCAGAGGCATATTACTTTGACGAGGATCATCCATCTGATGTCAAACCCGAAGAGATTGATCCCGAGGCTGGATATGCAGATCACCTTGAGAACAAGGTTGATTACATGAAGGCACTGGACATTCACGAGCGCCGCCTACGTGCCAAGCTGGCTAAGATCCAGGAGGCCAAGGCAAAGATTGCTAGAAAGATTAGACGTAGCTAATAAATTTTCATGCTCAGTGGAGGATAGCCATGCCAAAAATGAATTTTCAAACAATTGTAGCAGATCCTATCAATGGAAAACCATTGGGCACGAGAAATGAGCAAAATCTGAAAGGAATCTTTTCTTCGAGCCCACTTTATTCACAAGCTGAATCAAATGTTCCTAATCAAGGTGCCATAAAACTGACAGCAGAAGGTTTGAAGCAGTGGTATTTGGATAATGTCGTCAATGGTTCGGTTGCAGGATCTGATGGGTACTATGGATTTTCTGAGAATTACAGTCTAGACTTTACCGGAGCAGGTGCTAGCAATGTTGCTCAGGGTGGTGGTCCTCCCAATTACAATGATGTCAAGACCGGTGGAGGCGGACTTCCTGCCACACCTTTTGTTCCCAATCCTGCATCTCCTGGTGAAGGAAATGGCGTCAATGCCTCTTCAATTCCTGAAGCAAAGGACTTTGCTGCACAGATTTCTGCAAAGAAACCATCGACACCTGGATCTGGCGCTTCTGCAAACGAGGATGCTAGAAATCCATCTTCGACATCCAAAGCTATGAAAACCACAAAGTTGGTGCAGATCTTAGGTAAATCACCTGCGAGTGCTGAAAAAAGCTAAAGGTTCATGAACTGAATGCCTAAAGGTCCATTTACCAGCACAGGGCCAAGGCCTAATGACCACTGGACAATCTCGGGTGCCAGAGATGCCAGAACGGGGTTAGGCTACGGCATTCTCGAACCTAAGACACAGCTGCCTCGTCAAATGGGCGGAGAATTTCCTTACATTGAGAAGGAAGATTCTACCGAAGAAGAGTTCGATGATGAATCCACAGACGCTGTTTCAAAGAAATATCAGTCACATGTTCCTTCAGACTTTTTAAGAGCAGCAGGAACACAGCCATTTTACTTCGCCGCAGGTAATACAAAATTGTCAGATTGTTTTTGGAGGCCTGATAATGTGTTGCAAGAAATTGCTTCATTCAGCGATTCAATGTCACCAATAACAAAGTTGAACAAAGGATCTGGAAAATTTCCTGCATTAGGATCTTCAGGAGCTTCATTTCCATATCAAGGTGGCGGTGGATCAAACTATAAACGTACGGGTTCTCAGCAAGGATGGTCACATTCACCACCGCAGACTTGGTTACAAGCCGATGAGACTGCCGAAGAAGATGAACAAGAAGAGATTTTCACGCTAGAGGATCTTGCTGATAAAATTTTGCGTGACAGGGGTGAAAGTCCCAAAAGATAGCATACTTAGTTTGCGATGAGGTTGCAAAATGGCGATTTACGATGAAGCAGTTATTGACGCCCAAAAATTGCGAGAAGTAGCTGAAAATGCTGCCAAACAGCAAATTTTGGAAGCTATCACACCACGTATTAGAAAAATGATCAATTCTAGAATTCTGCATGAGCAGGATGAAGAATTAGAATCCTCGGATGATTCTGAGTTAGAACCGGTAAATGATGACGATGTTTCTTCTGATTCTGCTGAAACATTGCCAGTTTCTACTGCGCCAGCCGAACCGGTAAAATCTATTGATCAGGCATCTAGTGAAAAATCTATTCCTGTCATCATAAACAACACGGGTGACATTCATATTGATACAGACACCGCTGCAGATGAGAATTCTGCCGTGTTAACTGATCAGATGGCAGAAAGCCTTGCAAGAATGATAAAGAACGAGAAGAGACAAAGATTATTGCAAAAGAGAATTGAAAATCTTAGCAAAAATCATCAGCTCTTTAAGGAAGCGGTAGGTAGACTTGTTCAGTCAGGTAAGGTTACACCTGGACAAAAGCGGAAAATCCGTGATACTTATCGCAAGTTAGCACAGGAGGCCATTTCACTTCGTGGTGAAGTGAAGGCAAACGGTGGGGGTTCACAGCGCCTCGAAGGAAAGCTGGTTGAAACACTGAAGGAGATGAAAACAATGTCAACAAGGACTAGAAGAAACATCTTCGACTTTCTTTTCGAAGGCGAGGATCAAGACAAGAAGGGGGAAGGCGCCAAGCGTCGTGGAATGGAAGAGGCCGAGCTCGTTCTAAGTGACGATGAAATGGCCGGCCTTGCCGACAAGGGTGAGGATGAGATCGGAGATGCCTTGACAGGCATTGACATTTCTTTCGAAGCCGGTGAGGAAGGAGAAGAAGGCGAAGAGGAAGAGGCCATCGACGAGGAAGGCGGTGACGAGGGCGGCGATGAAGAAGCCGCTGATGAGGAAGGCGGTGATGAAGACATGGATCTGGAAGAAGCCGATGAAGCCGATGAGGTTGATGAAGCTGTCTACGAGATCGATGAGTCCGCTCTTCGCCGTGAGCTCGGCAAGATGAAGCGCCTCCGTGAGTCCCGTCAACTGCAGGCCCGCAAGCTTCGTGAGGCTCGCGCTCGTCGTGCCAGAATGGTTCGTGAGCAGGCCGAGACACAGGCCGACCAGTTTGGCGGTGCCGAAGAGATTGGAGATGTCTTCTACGATGTGGATGAGGATTCTCTGGTCAATGTCCTCGCTGATGAACTTGGTTCCGTGTCCGACACCGGTGTCAAGGAGGCTCGCCTCCGCAAGGCCATGAAGGAAGCCAATGAATACAAGAAGGCCGCTGAGTCCCTGAAGGGCCAGTTGGTCGAGATGAACCTGTTCAATGCTAAGCTGTTGTATGCTAACAAGCTGATGCAGAACAAGGATCTAACAGTGAAGCAGCAACGCGCCATTGTCGAGGCTCTAGATAATGCCAAGACCCTGCGTGAAGCCAAGCTGCTTTACAAGTCACTCTCCGAATCGCTCGCAAGGAGAGGCCAGAAGTCTGGTGCATTGAGCGAGGGAACAACAAGGACCGTGCTCGGTTCGTCTTCCAGATCAACCCGGTCGGCACAGCCGGCCTCCAGTGGCGTTGAGGTAGATAGATGGGCAGTCCTAGCCGGTATCAAGGGATAATCGGCAAGCACTGTCTGTGCGTTATCTTTCAACACTACAAGGAGTAGAAAATGTCAAATTTTAGTTTGGATACCCTAACTGAGGGAATCAGGCAACGCCACCTGGGCTCTCAGAACAAGACCCTGGTCGAGAAGTGGAACCGCACTGGTCTGCTTCGCGGCCTCAACGGCGTCAACCGTGAGAACATGGCACGCCTCCTGGAGAACCAGGCATCACAGGTCCTGAAGGAAGTTTCTTCCGTCTCGACAGGTGGTGGAAGCCAGGCATCCTCAGGTGACCTCCGTGGTTTCACCAACATTGCATTCCCGATCGTTCGCCGTGTATTCGGCGGCCTGATCGCTAACGAGTTGGTTTCAATCCAGCCCATGAGCCTTCCGTCCGGACTGCTCTTCTATCTGGATTACACCTACGGTGGTGCCCTGGCCGGTGAGGCTGGTCCCGCAACCACATACGCTTCCGGTACCTCGATCTACAACGATCCAACAGGTAAGGGCGTGCAGTCAGGATCTTTGGCAACCGGTGGACAGTATGACCTGGTTGGCGCTGGATTCTCACGTGTTTATGGAAATACCGCAGGACTGAGCGCAGGCGCTCAGGGTGCATTCGGTAACAATGCAACCTTCACAACCAACGGCGCATTGGTCACAACCGGCTCTGACGGAAGATTGTTCCAGTTTGATCCTCAACTGTCGACGGCAATTGATGCAAACAGCGGCGGCGGTGGTGCATCTAATGGTAATGCAGTTTACTCAGTTGTGTTTGTCAACTGGTCAACCACAAACTTCCCAGCAACCGCAGCACAGCCTGATGCAACAGCAGTTAAGGAGTTCACGCTCCGTGGAACAAATGGCAAGGTCATTGGTAATGACACCAACGGTAATGCAATTCAGGGCAATGCCGGTGCAACATCTGCTCCTCACAACGTCAAGCGTCTCAACCAGCTAGGCACATGGGACGGAACGACATTCGTTCCAAATGCCCTTGTTCCTCTGGATGCAACAAATGCCAAGCTGCTCTTCGTTGTGTCAGGTACCAACCTGAGCTCCATTCAGTTGGGTTACCCCATCGCTGACGTGCTCAACTCCGGAACAGGCGACACCCTGGTGATCCCATCCTTCGAGTCCAACTTCGGAACAACGCCTTCACCGGCAATCCCCGAGATTGACATCAAGGTTGAGTCCATCCCGGTTGTGGCATCTACCCGCAAGCTCCGCGCTCGCTGGTCGCCAGAACTCGCACAGGACCTGAATGCTTACCACAGCCTCGACGCTGAGGTTGAGCTGACACAGATCCTCTCCGAGCAGATCGCTCTGGAACTCGATCGCGAGATCCTCAATGACCTGCTGGTTCAGGGTAACGGTGCAACTTACTTCTGGAGCCGTGCTCCTGGTAAGTTCGTCAACAAGACAACCGGCGTGGAAGTTTCTCGCAATACCTCCCTCACACCAGGACCTGCCTTCACCGGCACAGTCCGTGAGTGGTACGAGACACTGGTCGAGACAATCATCGACGTGGCCAATGAGATCCACCGCAAGACTCTGCGTGGTTCCGCAAACTTCGTGGTCGTTGGACCCGACGTTGCAACCATCCTGGAGGCCTCGGTGTTCTACAAGCCTTCTTACAGCCTGGACGGTAACGGTCAGGTAAGCCAGCCGCTGGTCATCGGTGCCGACAAGGTCGGTACTCTGTCCAACCGCTTCACGGTTTACAAGGATCCTTACTTCCCACGTAACAAGGTCCTGGTCGGTTACAAGGGCTCCGGCTACCTGGAGACAGGATACGTCTACGCTCCTTACGTTCCGCTGATCGTCACACCTACGATCTTCGCACCGGAAGACTTCACGCCTCGTAAGGGAGTGATGACTCGCTACGGTAAGAAGATGGTTCGTTCCGACTTCTACGGTACAGTTACCTGCCTCGACATGAACATCATCTAAGCGATTAGATTGACGTAAAGGTCTCGGAAGGGGCCCTGGGGAAACCTGGGGCCCTTTCTGTTTTTGTGTAACTTTGTCCAGAAAAGCATACTTATGTGTACTTACGGAGACTAAAATGAAAAGAGCGCCACAATTTTCGTTGTCAAATTTATTGTTTGAGGATGCAGCCGATGATTTGGAAGCGGCGTATTCTGCAGGACCAGCCGCAGTAAGAAATCTCTTTAATTCATCTGATGATAAGATTAGTTTGAAGAAGGCGCTAGACGGTGAATCAGATGGACAGCCTAATGATGATAAAATTACAATTTCAGGACCAACAGCGACACCAGTAGGTGAGCTCTACCCAACTCAAAGAGAAATTGATCTGCTAAAGTCTGTGGCGTATCCCCTTGCTGACATTGGTATTCTAACCAGAATGCTGTCTTCAGGACAGTCAACTGCAGGTTCTATTGCAATTTCAGGAAAGTACGTGCTTGATGGGCATCACAGATGGTCACAAGTATGGGCAATTCTAGGAAAACCAGGTAAAATTTTGGCAACAGATTATCAATTTCCAGGTGATCAAAGCCAAAAATTGGCTGCCATGCAGTTAGCCGTCGCTGCAGTCGACCCCAAAGTCAATGATGAATTTCCATCCGCTGACAAGCCTTTCAAGACCAACATCATGGGTGTTCCTGCGAAAGGAATTGAAAAAATGATCAAGGACAATATTGGAAAAGGTGATAAGCCTATTTTGAATCCTAACTTTCTGAAAGCAGCCGCCGAGAATGAAGAGGTTGCAAAATGGGCAGGTTACAAAGTAGGAGCAGGCAGTCAAGAAATAATCGATGCAATTGCTAAAAAGGTAGGAGAAAATCTCGCATCTCTCCGTAAAAATTCTGAAGCTCCTGCTAGAGCAGACATGCCTCAGCTTGATCACGATAGCATTGGCGGAATTAAGGCAAAAAATAAAATTACGGCAAAACTAGCTTCAGGTGAATACAACGTAGTTCCACCTTTCAAGTCAAGCGGTGCCGATGCTGGTAAAAAGACAAAAGCAGAAACGGTAAGCAGAAGAGATGATGTCATCATGGAGCGTTGGGGTCGCCTCGCTGGTATTCTGAAAGACTAAGGATACTTTTCATCAGCCATGATTACACTTCATTCCGAGGTGTTTCATGGCTGATGAAGTAAAACCAAAAAGACCAGTTCCTCCGCAGTTCCTGAAAAAGAAGAAAGAGAAGGAAGATGCGGCAAAATTACTTGCTGAAAGTTCACAAGATTCTCTTGTAGAGAACACGATTGTCGAAACAGTTACACCTGCTGAAATTGACATCAATGGTCTCATCAAGGACTTGATGTTCAATCGTTACTTTCATATCTTTGAGAAAGAAGCTAGGCCCATAGCCGAAAAAATGATCGATGAAGGATCAGAATCTTTGCACAATGTCAAATGGTTCCTTGCCCACTCAGAAAGAGTTCAGTTGGCAAAAGAACTCAAAGAAAAATACGGACTTTGCTGACAAAGCCTTTACAAAAGCATACTTACCATTAAGCCCGGGACCTTTTTGCTGACCCACCGGTGTCTCGGAAGCATGTGGGGTAAGGATAGTTATGCCAAAGGTAGTCTATACAGCAACAAAAGGATTGGTTCAGCAAGCAGGATCAGGATTTCAGTTAGAGACACTTCCATTCTCTTCTGTTCAAACACAAAATACAGTGTCAGCTAGCGTCTCTCAGCCAGGCGTTTACACAGTGTCAGGCACAGCTTTTGTTACCACATTTTTGCCAGCAGTAGCAACAGTTCCAGGTGGACATTTCACATTTAGGTCATTGTCTGCCGGACATGCACACGCTATTTCTGCTAGCGCCACAGATGCAGGAAATTCTGTTATCAAAGGATCTAACAATGCAAACAGAGGTTCAAATCTTGCCTTGAATACTCTTGTAGGCAGTTCTGTTTCTTTGGTATCTGACGGTGTACAGTACATAGTCTATGCAAGCTCAGGAACACTAACTTTCTCAGGTGTTTAATGTTGTTTCACAGCCGGGCCTAAAAATCCGGCTGTGATTCTCTTTTCTTTGGAGTCTCTCATGGCTGAAGCCGAAATGAAAAGAAGTAGATTCAAGAAACTTCGTGATACGCTTGAATCTGTTGAGCAACAAGAAAAAGTAAAGGCTGAAAAAGCAACCATCTGTGACAGAATGGTAGAAATTTACAAGAACAAAGATCTCGACATCTCCAAGAAATCGGAGCTTTTCCTACAGGTGCTTTCAACCGCGCCAGAAGGTAACTGACATGGCAGAAGAAAAGCAGACAAACGGTTGGCATGAGTACTCCAAACTAGTTCTCAAAGAGCTGGAGACACTAGCTGATGGTATGGACGCCCTGCAGAAAGAATTGCAGGAAGTCCGTCGAGACATTGCAAAAATTGAGACACGTGAATCCAAGGTCGATGAGGTTCGTGAGTGGAAAGCAAAAATGGAAGAAGTGATTTCTCCCGCACAGCTGAAAGACCTAATCAAGGAACACAAAGAGAACCGCGACTTCATGATTCGTTCTGTCACAGTGTTCGCGGTTATTCAGTTCGTCATTGCCAGCGCTATTGTTTGGATGAAAGTATTCAAATAGTACAATCTTGCCTATTTAGTGATAGAGGTCACTAATGGCAACATTCGCTCAGACATCATCGCCTACACCTTTTGGTTTCTTTGACACAGATGCCACATTTCAAACTGAAGCCGATGGAATGGTAACATTTGTCAAGAGAAAGCTTGGTGATGATGTTCTTTCTGTGGAGTTGACAAAGAAACAGATTTGGGCTTGTTTTGAGGAAGCATTTCTGGAATACGGAAAATTGATCAACGAGTACCAAGGAAAAAGTCAGCTTCACAATTTTCTTGGAAGCTTGACAGGAACCTTGCAAGGTGGTGAAAACAAGTATCCAAAACAGTCTTTGGAATTTTTTCTTCGTCAAGCCGAACCTTACGCACAGGAAGCTTCATTAGGCGGTGATTATTCAACAGTTAGCGGGTCCATTGCTCTTGTTGCAAAGCAGCAGGACTATAATTTGCTGACAGACTTAGTTGATGGGAATAGCGTGCCGCTTGTTAGCAGTTCTATCAATACCATGAACAGCAGAATGAAGATTATGGAGGTCTTTCACTTTAGTCCTCAGGCTGCTTACCGCTTCTTTGATACCACTTCTGCAATCAACTATCTCAACAATGAGTTCGCATTTGAATCATTCACACCAGAAACTGTGTTCTATGTTCTACCAACATTTGAAGATGTTCTTCGTGGTGGGATGCTGAAGTTTTCCAACAAACTTCGTAGGTCAAACTACAGTTATCGAGTTATTGGTCAAAAGTTGAGATTGTTCCCTCAGCCAACATCTCAAAGTGTTACATCTGTTCCATATCTTTGGATTAGGGTTCAGTTCGTTTCTAATCCAATCGGTGAAACAGGTGATAAAACCCTCAACGGTGTCAACAACATGTCCAACATTCCCTTTGGAAATTTGGCGTATTCAAAAGTTAACTCGATTGCAAGACAGTGGACAAGACAATATACTTTGGCTCTTTGTAAAGAACTACTAGGTTTAATTCGCGGAAAGATGAAGACCATTCCTATTCCAGGCGCAGACCTTTCACTTAACGGTGATGATTTGGTCTCTCAAGGAAGAGAGGATAAGAAGGATCTGGTCACTCAAATGAAGGAAATGTTAGAATCTTTGACATACGACAAGCTAATAGAAAAAGAATCAAATTCATCAGACAATCTCACAAAAGTGCTGAGAAAAGTGCCGATTCCGAATGGTGGCGCCATTCGAATGGGGTGATGAATGGCTAGACTTTTCGTAACCTCCAGAGAACTGGACTTTATCAATGACAGCGTAAAAGAACTCATTAAGGATGTGGTGGGTCAGAAAATCTATTACTATCGTGTCAGGCCCGAATTCACAAACATTCACTCTGTTTATGAGGAAGCCATCGATAAGATCTTTGATCCGCCTATTGAAGTTGAGGGCAGAGTTCAGTATGAACCAGAAGAGGTTAGGGTCAATAAGTTTGGATCTGAAGAATACTACACTTTGAATTGTTACTTTCATGCCCGCGATCTAATTGAGAGAAACATTGACATTAAAGAAGGAGATTTTTTCAACTTTGATGCCACTTGGTTCGAAGTTGTCAAATCTGTGATTGACAGTATTGTGTATGGACAAATTGAGCACTCTATGGGTGTTCATATCATCTGCAAACAGGCGCGTCAAGGTCTTATCGATGTTGAACCTTTGGGTCCCACCAACGAACAGTGGGCAGATCTCAATGCTGTGCAGGATACATTTGTTCAACAACGTGGATTTGCTATCAACAAAGAGGGTGAAACAGCAGATGTTAGAAATCTGCAGCAACGAGGCATTTTGGATGCTCCTATTTCTGGCCCTGCAGAAATTTTACCTGATGAGAATACGAACGCAGTAGGAGTTAGATCATCTTTCTACGATGAGACATAAGGAGGTTTTCGATGTCAATAGCGTCACAAATAGAAGCCCGAAAACCGATATTCACACCTGAAAAAGGTGATAACCTTTCGGGTGAATTTTTAGACATACCACCATGTACAATAGAAGACGTTGATAGGGCGCTGTTCAATCTTTTTGACAAAGATTTGCCTTTGCTTTACACGCACAGAAACGACACACGTAGAGTGCCAATTGTTTTTGCCACGGGTGAAAGATTCGCGATTATTGCCAGAAAGCAACCGCTTAGAGATAGAAGCAAAGCACTGATACTTCCTGTCATTTCAATTATGAGATCAGGTCTAACATTTGGTTCCGAAATTGGAATGGGTACCGCGCCTGACATTAGGCATGTCGTAAAAAAGCAGCTTGGTCGCGAGGATGCTGCTTATCAAAAACTTGTCAATAAGATAGGTTTGAAAAATTCAGATGACCTTGTATCAGAGTCTGCTTTCATTGATTCACAAAATGAAAGAGGTGTCGAACCAGGTAGAATAGCCACTAGAAGAAATGATGCAGGTAATGTTGATGAGAACAGATTACAAACAGGAAATCTGTTAGATCCACATCTTGGAAATAATGTGTATGAGATTTATGAGATGCCTGCACCTTCGTATTTTATGGCGACTTATGAAGTCACAATCTGGACACAGTACATGCAAGAAATGAACAATCTTCTGGCTGCCATAGCAACAGAAAATCATTTTGACGGTGTAGATTCTTTTAGAATTGAGACCGACAAAGGATATTACTTTGTTGCGTATGTTGATAGTTCAATCAGTTTGGCAAACAACTTTGAAGACTTTTCAGAAGAGGAAAGAATAGTTAGATCAAGCTTGACGATCAAAGTTCCAGGATACTTTTTAGGCAGCACTTACAAAGGTGCACCAAATAAAATTCGTAGATATGTTTCTGCACCACAGATTAGCTTTGACACACTTTTCAATCAAGATTCCGATACATCCGAGCCAGGTGTTGCATCAAGCAACCCAGGAGATTATGTGCTTAGCAACATGATGACCGAAGATGATCAGAATCCAGGACAGTTCATTGGTGGTGCAAGACCCGTTATTGCCACAGGCAGGGTTTTTGATCCTATTGTTGCTGCAAAAAATGCCTCCACTACAATCGGGGGTTATTCACCAGGACAATCTGCCATATCCAGGCCTGTCGTCGCCACAATCAAGTCACCATTTCAAGGTGATAAATCACAAAGTAATTTGAACGTCGCAAAAACCAGCACCACTAAACAAGGTGAGACAACTTATCGACAGATCTCATGAATTTTGACAAACTCGTGAATTCAAGCATACTTAGATTGCGATCGCAAGATGCTTTAGGAGCTAAAAATGGCAGAACAAACATTCAGGTCACCGGGATTTTTTGAACAGGAGATCGATCTTTCAGGACGTGTGCAAACCCCAGTAGGGGTTCCAGCCGGTGTCATTGGTACTGCGCAGAAAGGACCCGCATTTGTGCCAGTCACCGTGGGATCTTTCGCAGACTTTCAAACGAAGTTTGGATCTTTGGACCCTAGCCGTTTTGGTCCATACGCCGTTAACGAATGGTTGAAGAACAGAACTGCGCTAACATATTTGAGAGTTCTTGGTGCAGGTGCAAATAACACTGCAACACAAATTGCGACTACAAAAAATCAAGGCACTGTACTAAATGCCGGATTCAAAGTTTCAGGAACCGTTCAGGCCCAAACAACTGTCGGTGGTGTCACAATAGGTGCTTCTGATAAAGGATCTGTTCAGTTTCTCATTGCTCAGCATGCCGCTAGTTCAGACGAAGATAATGGATATCCTCTGTTTACAGACAACAGCAGCATTACAAGTCCAGCCGCCGCGAATCTTGTTAGAGCAATGATTCTACTCGCATCTGGAACCAGAATGTTGGTGCTGAGCAATACTGGAAGTTACAATCATTTGGGTAGTGCAACAAAGTTTGATACAGGATTTGTTGCTAGTGCAGGTTCAATTGCCGGTTCACCATTAACACAATCAAAATACTTCAAAATTTTGCTTAGCTCATCAATTCCTTCATTTGGAACTTCTGAAAGTACTTCTGCAATTAGAATTCTTTCTGCATCTCTAGACCCAAGTGATGGTGCTTACATCGGAAAAAT
>Ga0075471_10001133_pt1 | contig 17209 bp, 15 predicted proteins | sample DEB19_08_DNA_2_FD_74787 | JGI IMG/M metagenome (GOLD analysis project Ga0075471, IMG submission 74787) | Aqueous microbial communities from the Delaware River and Bay under freshwater to marine salinity gradient to study organic matter... | ecosystem: Environmental > Aquatic > Marine > Coastal ... | reverse complement strand
GCGATGGTCCCGAAGCTGCACGCGGCCAGATCCGAGACGGGCCACAAGAAGGGCAGCTATTTCGAGGGCTACGACAAGGGGCATGCCCCGGACGTCGGCGGCCGGCTCTACATCACGAGCATGGCGACGATGACCTTGGAGGTCTACTTCGGCAAGGGCGCCATCGTGAAAGACAAGGAAATGGTGCTCGTCGACGATTTCCAGGAGTAAGCCCCCGGCGGCCCCTGCGCGAATGTGCGGCGAAAGCGGCCGCTGTCGGGACCGGTTCAGGCGCTCTGGTCGGCCGGTCGATAGAGTCCAGGGTCGGGAGGGGATCGCCGTCTGCGCGCAGGGAGCCTTGCCCGAGGCCGCAATCACTCCCCAATCGGCAGAGTCGGCCGCGGGGTTCTGCATCATGCTGTTCCGACGTGACGCCACAGCCCAGTGGATCGACCGGCTCGTGTCGAGCCCGGCCGTCCGCTCCGGGTACGTCAGCCTGTCGATCCATCTGCTGCTGTTCATCCTGCTCGCCGTGTTCATGCTCGACTCGACGCCGGCGCATCGGCGGCGGCCGCTCGTGATCGCCATCGGCCCGGAGGCGACCGGCCTCGCCGCCGCCGATCCGCCGGGGCCGGTCGCCATCGACACGATCGACGACGGTGATCAGCCCGCCGCACCACTGGTGCCGGTGCCCGCCCCGCCCGAGCCTTCCGAGCCGGACCAGCCGCCGCTGGTCACCGTCACCCCACCGCCGGCGATGTCTGCGGCGCAGGACGCCGCCGACCTTTCCCCCGCGCAGGGCGATCGCGCCACGGCCGCGGCGGTCAGTGGGCCGCCCGTGCAGACGATCTCCACGAAGGTGGTCCAGCCCCGTGGCACACGCGGAGCCCGCACCGCGATCGTCGGTGGGACGGCCGGCACGCAGGGCTTCGCCGCGCGCAAGGGGGAAGCACGGGCCGCCGCGGCCCGCAGCCGAGGTGGGTCGGCCGCCAGCGAGGCCGCCGTCGAGCGCGGCCTGGAATGGCTGGCGGAGCACCAGGCCCGGAACGGTTCGTGGCAGTTCGACCTGTCGGGCTGCAGCTGTCATGGTGCCTGCTCCGAAGCCGGCACGCTCACCAGTGCCACGGCCAGCACCGCCATCGCCCTCCTGCCCTTCCTCGGCGCGGGGCACACCCACCGGGAGGGACGCTATCAGGAGGCCGTGTCGCGGGCCATCTACTTCCTGATCAGCTGCATGAAGCCCACGCCGCGTGGCGGCGACTTCTGCGAGGGCACCATGTATGGCCACGGCGTGACGACCCTCGCGCTGGCCGAGGCGCTCGGCATGACGAAGGACGACATGCTCGAGCAGCCCGTCCGCGAGGCCGTGCGATTCATCGAGACGGCCCAGGATCTGCACGGCGGCGGCTGGCGCTACCTGCCCGGACAGCCCGGCGACACCACCGTCACCGCCTGGCAGGTCGCTGCCCTCAAGAGCGCCCAGCTGGCCGGGCTGGAGGCTCCGTCGCCGACGATGGGCAACGTGGTGCGGTTCCTCGACAGCGTCGAGGCCTTCAACGGCGCCGCCTACGGCTACCGACGTGGATCTCCACCGAAGCCCTGCACTTCGGCCATCGGCCTGCTCTGCCGCATGTACACCGGCTGGGGCACCGACGACGAACGGCTCTACCGTGGCGTGACCAACCTCGCCAAGCAGGATCCCGCACCGCATGCGATCTATCACAACTTCTACCTGGCACAGGCGCTGCTGCAGATGAACCATCCGCGGTGGGTGCGGTGGAATGCCAAGAATCGCGACCAGCTCGTCGCGCAACAGGCTCGGGCAAATCACGAGGCCGGGAGCTGGTTCTTCTCCGATCGCGACACGGCGCCGGGCGGCCGGCTGGCCCACACCGCTCTCGCGATCCTGTCGCTCGAGGTGTACTACCGCCTGCTGCCGATCTACCAGCAGGAGGCCGTGGAGTCCGGGTTCTAGATACACGACAAACCTGGCCATCCTGGCCAGTTTGTCTTGGCGGGCATCCGCCCGCTGGTGCTGCGCTCGGCATCCTGCCGAGCAGCACACGAGCGGAGCAGCGCACTCACAGCACGGACGGCGACCTCTCTGACCGCTCCACATGGCGGGCAGCCGCCCGCTGGTGCTGCGCTCGGCATCCTGCCGAGCAGCACACGAGCGGAGCAGCGCGGTCACAGCACGGACGGCAACCTCCCTGACCGCCCCACGTGGCGGGCAGACGCCCGCTGGTGCTGCGCTCGGCATCCTGCCGAGCAGCACACGAGCGGAGCAGCGCGGTCACAGCACGGACGGCAACCTCCCTGACCGCTCCGCGTGGCGGGCAGCCGCGGCACGAAACCGCTCGACCTACCGCTACACTACTCGTACAGTCTGTCTACACTTCCGGCAGGAGGCTCCGGATGCGACTGGTCACCTATTCCTGGCTGGCAGTCGTGCTGGCCGTGGCCTGTGCCGCGATCGGCTGGCTCGGACTCGCGGGCTGGATGGCCGCAGCCGTCCTGCTGACCAGCGTCGCGATGCACGTGGCCGGCAACGCGATCGGCACGCGTCTTCGGGAGGCCGCCGATCGCGACCTCGCGACCCGTCCGGATCTCCCGCGGGCCGAACCGGCGATCCCCGTCACCGCGCCCACCCATCTGGAGCGACGGTCGAGCCTGGGCCGCCTCGTTCCCGTGTCGGCGGCCATCGGCGCCGTCTGCGGCGGAGCTGCCGGCAGTCTGTCGCTCGCTCTGTTGGCGGCCTGCTCGCCGGCGGGCGCGCTGCTCGGCGGAATTTCCTCCGCAGTGATGGGCGGACTCCTCGGCTTCCTCGGAGCGAGCTTCGTGGAGATCGTCCGCACGAGCCTGCGGGAGGCGATCACCGCGGAGCGAGCTGCGGCCTCGGCGCAGCGTCGACGCTGATCCGCCCCGCGCCGGTGCGGCCCGAGCCCCGGTCTGCTCCGAGGGCCGCGGCCCTCACGATGGCGAGGATGGATCGCCAGCCGGCATCGTGGTACAACCAGCGTCTCACGCCGCATGTCGTGTGTCGGCGCACCCATCGGAGGATTTCTCATGGCCAAGCCGCACCGCTCCTTGAAGAAGGCCAACCACGGGGCCCGACCCGCCAACAGCAAGGCCCGCAAGCTGAAGCGCAAGCACATCCGCACCTGACCACCCGGGGGAACGACCGCCGTGGCTCCGCGTGACTACATCATCCACCCCAGCGCCTACGACCTGAACCGCGTCATCGCCGACATCCACGAGATCCGCCGCTGGAACATGCAGCGGTTCGAAATGGAGCAACTCACGGCGATCGTCCATGAGGACGAGGCCCGCGGCCTGTGTGTCGGCTACAAGGACGTGACCCGCGACGAGTTCTGGGTACGCGGCCACTTTCCGGCGATGCCGCTCATGCCCGGCGTGCTGATGTGCGAGGCGGCGGCACAGCTCTCCAGCTACTACACGCAGCGCTACAACCTGCTCGATGCGAAGGTGATCGGCTTCGGAGGCATGGAGGACGTGCGGTTCCGTGAGCCCGTCGTGCCCGGCGATCGCCTCGTGATCGCCGTGGAGCAGGTCCGCGTCAGACCGAAGGCCATGATCGTCTGCCGTTTCCAGGGAATCGTGCGGGAGAGCATCGTCGTGGATGGCATCATCAAGGGGGTCCCTTTGCCCACCGACGCACTGGCCGGAGCCGCCGGCAGCCCGACGAACTGACCTGCCGCCCCCGCGCGATCCGCGTCGGCGATCCACTGCATGCCCCGCCGCCCTCCTCGCAAACCCGACCCGTCGCTCGACCTCTGCGGTCACCTGCTCGACCTCGCATCGCTGCCCGTACCGCTCGATCCGGCGACGCTCTTCCCCGAGCCACTGCCGGTGGAGATGGAGGTGGGCAGCGGCAAGGGACTGTTTCTCGCGACGGCATCCGCCGCGACCCCGCGCCGCAATTTCCTCGGCGTCGAGATCAGCGGCGGCTACGCCCGGCTCTGCGCCGGCAAGCTCGCCGCCCGCCGGGCCGCCAACGCCCGCATCATCCACGGCGACGCGACGCACCTCGTCCGCGGCATGCTGCCCGACGCATGCCTCGCCGGGATGCACGTCTATTTTCCCGACCCGTGGTGGAAAGCCCGCCATCGCAAGCGTCGCGTGCTCTCCGACGCGTTCCTGCCCCACGCCGGCCGCGTGCTCGCCCACGGCGGCATCCTCCATGTGTGGACCGACGTGGAGGAGTATTTTCGCGAGGCCATGGCCGCGGCCCACGCCACCGGACTCTTCGCCGCCCCCCGCGAGGAGGACGTGCAGCCTGCCGAGCACGACCTCGATTACCGCACGCATTTCGAACGCCGCACGCGTCTGGCGGGCGAGCCAGTCTGGCGGGCCGCCCTGGAACGCAACGACGTCGCCGCCGGCTGCCGGCGGACAGAGCCCCCGCCGGCCTGACGCAGGCCGGCTATCGAGCGGCGGCCTCGTATGTGCGGCCGAGACAGCTGCCCGCATCACCACGGCCTGTCTGGGCCAGGGCGATCTCGTAAAGCCTCTCGCCGGCGGGCGTCGGGTAGCGGCCCGTCAGGCAGGCCTGGCACAGTTCCGCATCCTCGAAGCCGATCGACCGGGCCACGGACTCCACCGGCAGATACCGCAGTGAATCGGCCCCGAGCTTCGCCGCCATCTCCGCTTGGGCCTCCTCGGTGAGCGGTCCGCCGCGCAGGAATGCCGGTGCGAACAGCTCGTCGATGGTCGACATGTCGATCCCGTAGAAACAGGGCGCGACGATCGGCGGGCAGGCGACGCGGACGTGAATCTCGCGAGCCAGACCGAGCGACCGCATCCTGCCGAGCAACACCTTCATCGTCGTGCTGCGCACGATCGAATCCTCGACGAGGATCACCCGCTTTCCTTCGAGCACCTCGCGAAGCGGCGTGTATTTCGTCTCGGCCTTCTGGCGCCGGCTGGAGGCGCCGTCGATGAACGTGCGGCCGGTGTACCTGTTGCGGATCAGCCCTTCGACCGACGGGATCGAGAGCCTGTATGCCATGGCATCGGCGGCAGCCTTGCTGGTGTCGGGCACGGGCACGACGACGGTGTCGGCGTCGATCGGGATGGTCTCCAGCCGCGCCAATTCCTCTCCCAGCTGCTTGCGCGACAGGTAGACGCTCCGCTCGTCCATCGTGCTGGCCACGTTGGCGAAGTAGATCCACTCGAAGAAGCAGTGGGCCCGCTTGGGGCTGTCGGCGAACCGTTCGATCCGCACGCCGGAGGCGTCGACGATCAGCGCCGTGCCCGGCTCCAGCGAGCGGATCGACTCCGCGGGAAAACCGAGGTTGAGCAGCGCCACGCTTTCGCTGGCGGCGGCGACCAGCGGCCCGAGGCGGGCGTATTCCATCGGCCGGATGCCGAGCGGGTCACGGGCCACGATCATCCGGCCGCAGGCGTCGAGCATGGCGATGTTCCAGGCACCGTCGAACCGGCGCGAGATCTTCGCCAGGAGCTCCACCGGATCGGGATCCGCCGTGCCCGACAGCTCGTTGCCGATGGCGTGCATGATCACTTCGGTGTCGTTGTCACGGGCGAGGTGGTTTTCGTCGTTGGCCAGGATCTCCGCCCGCAGTTGCGGGTAGTTGGCGAGCTGGCCGTTGAAGCCGAACGAAAACCACTTCCGCTTCTGGATGTGCGGCCGCTCGAGCGGCTGGGCGTAGCCGCGGTCCTCGGCACCGCACGTGGCATACCGCACGTGGCCGATCGCCGCACGGCCGGTGTGCTGGGCCATGAGGGCCTCGTACTTGCCCCGGTGGCTCAGGCGGAACACCTCGCTCACGCTGCCCACGTCCTTGATCGTGGCGAGCAGCTGGCTGCGGTCGGGATGCCACACCGTCATGCCCGCGGAAAGCTGGCCGCGGTTTTGGATGTCCAGGAGCATGCGCGGCACCAGCCGCGAAATCTCCTCCGCCCCCTGCGCCGGGCAGAGCGGGCTCTGCTCCTGCCCCGGCAAGTGGTAGATGGCCACCAGCCCGCATTCGTGATGCAGCTCGCTCAAAGCAAACGCCCCAGAGGTTGTTCCGCGGGTGCCCGGAGGCCGACCGGCCGAGCCGCGTGCCACGACGCCGAAGCACTATACGCCCTGCGCATCGGATGCCTCAACCGGCAGGTGACCGTCGGCGGGAATCCATGCCCCCGAGCGTTTCCAGGCGGCTGTGGCCGGCAGCGGGCGGAGATGTGGCCGGTGATTCCCCGGCGAAGGTATCATGCCCACCTTTGCCGCATCCCCCGGCCGGGTCCGCCGCGCCCTCCCCCCCATCATGACCGACCCGCTCCGCACCGAGATCGCCGCCGCGGCCCGGCTGATCGTCGTCAAGGTCGGCACCCGCGTGCTCACCGGCCCTGACGGACTGCTGGACGACGCGCGGATCGAATCACTCGGCCGGCAATTCGACGCGATCCTGGCGTCGGGCCGGCAGGTGGTGCTCGTCAGCTCCGGTGCCGTCGGCGCCGGCATGGGCCGCATGGGGCTCTCCAAGCGGCCCCAGGAACTCGCGCACCTCCAGGCCGTGGCGGCGATCGGCCAGAGCTGCCTCATCGAGGCCTACGAGCGGGCGCTCCGGGCACACGGTCGACACGCCGCCCAAGTGCTCCTGGTGGCCGACGATCTCAAGGATCGCGCCCGCTACCTGAACATCCGCAACACGCTTCGCGCGCTGCTCGACTACGAGGCCGTGCCGATCATCAACGAGAACGACACGGTAAGCGTGGAGGAGTTGCGGACGTCGTTCGGCGACAACGACCGACTGGCGGCGCTGGTCGCCACGCTGCTGGGCGCCCCGCTGCTCGTGCTGCTGTCGGACGTCGAAGGCTTGTTCGACAAGCACCCTTCAGAACCGGGCGCGAAGCGTCTGGCCACCGTGCCTGCCATCGACGAATCGGTGGCCGCGTTGGCCCGCGACCGGCTGGGCGGGCTGTCGAAGGGGGGCATGGCGAGCAAGATCGCCGCGGCGGCGATCGTCACCGCGGCCGGAAGCAGCTGCATCATCGCCTCGGGCCGGGACGACCGCGTGCTCGAGCGGATCTGCGCCGGCGAGCCGGAGGGCACGCTCTTCCCGGGACGCGAGACGACCATGCCCGCCTGGAAGCGCTGGCTGGGATGGTCGGCCGACCCGCGCGGCACGATCACCGTCGATGCCGGAGCCCGCGAGGCGGTGCTGGCCCGCGGCCGCAGCCTCCTGGCGGCCGGCGTCACGGCGATCGAGGGCGGCTTCGCGGCCGGCGACGTGATTTCCCTGGCCACGGCGGATGGCCGGGTCTTCGCCAGGGGGCTCGTGAATTATCACGTCGACGAGCTGCGGCGCATCGCCGGACTCAAGACCGAGCGGATCGCGGCAGTGCTCGGCTACTGCCCCTACGAGGAGGTCGTGCATCGCGACAACCTCGCCGTGATTCGCCACGACACTGCCGCGACCTGACACCGGAACGCTCCGATGGGGGATCGATGCTGGTGGAACTGCTGATCGTGCTAGCGCTGATCCTGGCCAACGGGTTTTTCTCGGGGGCGGAGATGGCGATCGTCGCCAGCCGACGAGGCCGGCTGCGTCAGCTGGCCGAATCGGGCGACAAGGCCGCCAAGGCCGCGCTCGAGCTGGCATCGAGCCCCGACCAGTTCCTGCCCACGGTGCAGATCGGCATCACGCTGGTCGGGACGCTCGCCGCGGCCTACGGCGGCGACCGTCTCGTGAGCGACTTCGCGGCCTGGATCCGGACGCACGGGCCGGAAGCCCTCGGCGGTGTCGCGCGACCGATCGCCCTGACGGTGTTCGTGGCCTTGCTCTCTTTCGTCACGCTCCTGCTGGGAGAGCTCGTGCCGAAGCGGCTGGCCCTGCGGCGGGCGGAGGCGTTCGCGCGGATGACCGCCCCGGCCATGAAGCTGTTCGCACGGATCACGCGGCCGCTGGTCTGGTTGATGGGCGCCTCGACCTCCGCGGTGCTGACGCTCCTGGGGGCCCATCGCCAGGACGGCCCGAGCGTGTCCGTGGACGACATCGAGCACCTCCTCGAGGCCGGCCGAGCCGAGGGCGTGCTCGAGGCGGTCGAGCAGGCGGTCGCGTCCGAGGCCCTCCGGCTCGGCGAGCGCACCGTCCGTGACATCATGCGACCAAGGATCGACCTCGACGCGCTCGACATCGAGACGCCCCCCGGCGAGGTGCTCGGTGCCATCGCCATGGCGGGATACTCCCGGCTGCCGGTGTACGAGGGATCGCTCGACCACATTCTCGGCTACGTGTCGCTCAAGGACGTGCTGCGCCACAACTGGATGGGCTGGCCGATCGAGCTGCGCAAGATCATGCACCGCGCCCTCTTCGTGCCCGAGACGATGCCGCTCGACCGGCTGCTGGAGCTCTTCCAGAAGGAGCGCAATCAGCTGGCCATCGTCCTCGACGAATACGGCGGCACCGAAGGCCTGGTGACGCTGGAAGACGTGCTCGAGGAACTCGTCGGGGAGATTCACGACGAGCATCGGCGGGAGACGGCGGAGTTCGTCCAACGCGAGGATGGCTCCTGGCTGGTCGACGGCGGCGCCGGCATCGAGGATCTCGCCGAGCGGTTCGCCATCAAGCTCGACCCCCTGCCCAGGGACTACTCGACGGTGTCGGGGCTCGTGCTGGCCGAGCTGGAACGCATCCCCGCCACCGGCGACACGCTTCGCTGGCGCGACCTCGTGATCGAGGTCGTCGACATGGACGGCCGCCGCATCGACAAGCTGCTCGTGCGCCGGCACGCGTGAGGCCACGAGCCCCGGCCCCGGGTCCACCGGGGCGGTGTCACGATGCGTCGCCGGTTCGCTGCAGGATTTTCTCGAGCACGAACGGTTTCGGCAGCGGTTCGTCGAGCTGCTCCATCAGCTTCCGATACCGCTTGACCACCTCGCCGATCTCGTCGATGAAGATGTCGTCGGCACGCAGCACCGGCGATCCGTCGAGCACCTCGCGCCACGCCGCGAAGGCCTCTTCGTAGGCCTGCTTGGCGGGCTGCAGCCGCGCCTTCTCGAAGTCGCGCTCAGCCCGCCACACGGCCTCGCGAGCCCGCAGGGCGGTGTCGGTGACCTCGGCCTCGCACGTGGCCCGCCAGACGTTGAAGTTCACGATGTCGCGATAGCGGTCGATGATTTCGGCCGTCTCCTGGGCCTCGGTGTATTGCCGGAGGAGTTCCTTGGCGCGGTCCCGCAGATCGCGGGGCGCATCGCGCACGACCATCGACCAGTCGACCTTCAATGCCTCCGTCGCGGCGGTCGCCGCGGCCTGCTGAGCGTCGGTCCGCTCGAGCGGGGGAGTATCGATCGCCTGCCGCTGCTCGGCCGTCAGCGCCGCACGCTTCGACTCCTCGAGGGCCTTGTACTTTCCGGGCAACAGCTGTTCGAGTTCCTCCTTCAGCCGCTCCGCTCTGGCCAATTCCGACTCCCTCATCCACAGCTGGATCGGAACGTCCCAGGTCGTGGGGATCTCACGTTTCGAGAACCGCGCCATTTCCTCGCCGGCCAGCTTCCAGGCGTCGCGGGCCGCGTCGCCGAACGTGCCGTCCTCCTCGAGGGCCCGCGCATAATTGATCGCCATCATCATCGGCTCGCTGTGGAAGATGAGTGCCGTCGTCTTCAGCGGTGCGCCGGAGTCGGCGAGTTGCTGCGCGGCACGGTACTTTTCCCTGGCCACGAGCCAATTGTCCCGCTCCGGCAGGGTGCGGCCGGGCCGGTCACGCTCGTGAAACTCGTCGTCGGCCTTGAAGAGGCGGCGGTACTGCTTCTTCTCGTCCGCCCTGCCCACCTTTTGCCCGATGAACCATCCCATGCGACCGAGCAGCCGCGGTTCGCGGAGGTTGTAGGAGATCCCTTGACGCAGAAACTCGATGCCTTTCATGACCCAGGCGTACCGGTCGTGGTAATCGTCGAACTCGACGGAAATGTTGTACGACAGGTTGTGCGCCTGGAAGTCCCAGATCGAGTAGAAGTTCGGCTGCAGCTTCGTCATCTGCTCGAGCACCGCCGAGAGGTTCGTCCAGTCTTCGACCTTCTTGTAGTGGTTCGCCCGATCCCACAAGAGCGTGACGGCCACGTTCTTCAGGCCCAGTGTCGCCAGCCGCATGGTCTCGCTCGTGGGATCGACCTCTCCCAGGTTGGCCTGGGACAGCCCGTACGTCTCGCGCAGCCGGGCGAGCTTGCCCCCCTTGCTCGTCGAATCGGCGGGCTGGCTCAAGGCGGAAAGCGGGACGAGCAGTACGGCGATGGCCACGAGCGCCAACAGCGTGCCCGGCCGCAAGCCGAGCCACGATGCCGCCGGTCTGCGGCCGCCGGCGTGCGGCCGCGCCGCGGTCTGCGGTGCGGAATCTGACTGCGTCATGACGCCACCTCCCGTGCCCTCAGACAGAATGCGCCGGCGATGAAGAATGCCAGCAGGTATCCGAGTGTTTCTACGCCGTGTTCGGCGACGAGATCGAAGGGAATGTCGAAGCCGCCCGCGACGAAGTCACTGGTGCCCAGCGAACTCAACGACGGGAACAGCCCGGCCAGCAGCCGCATGGGAGCGAGCAGGAACGTGTCGATGCTCTTCATCAACTGTACGGCCGGCGTGGGTTCGAAGTCGAGCGTGATCGCCGTCTGCGTGACGATCCGGTAGAGCGACTCGATCGGGCCGCCTCCCGGCGCGATGGTGGAGTCGCCCGTGATCTGGCTCTCGAAGAGCCGCAGGATGAACTCCCGGAACTGCCCGATCAGAACGACGGCGAGCGCGGCCAGGAGGGCCAGCGGGCCGCTCAAGAAGGTGCTGAACATCACCCCCATCGCGGTCACCAGGAGCATGGAGAACAGAATCCCCAGGCAGCTCTTCGCGTAGTTGAAGGCGAAGGAGCCGTTGCCGGCCCGCAGGAAGAAGTCGGCCTGTGCCACGCCGAAATACTGTGCCGGCTCGAGGCATTGGAGGATCACCTCGACGCGACCGTCGGCGACGATGTCACGAAACAATTCGACCGGCCGCGTGCCGCCGTCCACGGACGTCGTGGCCAGCTTCGCCGGGATCAGCAGCGAGTCGATCGTGAATTCCTTGGCCGTGAAGTAGAAGGGGTCGCTCTGCAGCCCCGTGGCCGGGTTGCGGACGCGCACGCTGCCCTTGATCCCCTTCTCGATCACGCCCTTGTAGGTGCGGAACACGCGCACCGTCATCTCCAGCGGCAGCCCCTCGGGGTAGTCGTGTTCGGAGACGCCCTCGAACCGCCAGATGGCCGCGCCGAGTGATCCACCCTCGATGTACTGCCGGTAAGTCCACTCCGAGCCCACGTTGATGCCCTTGGTGCTCGGCCGGCCCTCGCGATCCAGGAACCGCAGCGTGCCGCGGAGCGGCCGGCGGGCCTCGAGCATGCCCTCGGGCGGCCCTACCTCATACCGACCGTTCGCCGCGGCGAAGACGCGATGACGGTGCCCCTGCAGGGTGTCCGTCCAGCCGTTGCCGGCGGCGTCGAGCTCGAAGCGGTGACGGTGTCCGCGGTCGAACGTCGTCCGCCCCTCGAAGCCGGTCACCGCACCGCCCACGTCCTTGAGCTCGACGACGTCCTCGGCGGTGGTGGCATGGCCGTGGTTGACGCTGCGCACCACGAACGCCCACCCGATCGCCCCCATGATCGCCAACAGTCCGGCGCCGACGATGGAGAACCCGAGGATCCGCCCCAGCACGATCTCGCCGGTGCGCACGGGCTTCGTCGTCACCGTCTGGATCGCCTTGGCCTTGATGTCGGCCGGCAGGCTGAAGACCGAGAGAATGAGCGTCACGAGGCAGACGAGCAGATTGGTCGCGCCCAGGATGAAGCCGAGGTAGAGCCTGCCGGGATTGACGCTCTTGGGATCGAGAAACCATCCCGCAAACAGCACGATCAGCAGGAATAGCCCCAGCGCGACGAGCACGTTGCGGCGCAGCGACTCCTGGATCGCCAGCCTCGCCAGGGCCCAGATGCGGCGGGGCGACATGCCGGCCAGATCGGCGAGGCCGGTCAACACTCCGCGATAGACGCGGTCGCCCGCGGCGAGCGGCCCCAGCACGATCGACTGCGTCAGCCAGGCGGCGGCGGCAGCCACCACGGCGACGAGGCTCGCGGCGAACAGATACCACAGGAGCGACGGACCGATCCAGGCGGCGAACTTCGGAATTTCCTCTTCGAGCACCATGATTGCGGCTCACCCCTTCTGTGCGGTGTCGGGGCTGGTCCGAGCCCGCCTGCCCGGGCGGGCCTGCGTGTCGCGGACAACGTCGAGGAAGAGGTCTTCGAGCGTCGTCCGGGGGTTGCCGATGTCCACATCGGTTCGGCCGTGCCGCTGGAGCACCGCGCGGATCTCCTCGCGGGCCTCGGGAGACAGGCCCTGGGCTCGAATCTGCGTCACGTCGGTGACCCGCAGCAGATCCTCGACGCGGCCCAGTTCCTTCAGCTCGCCCTGGTGAAGCACGGCGATCCGATCGCACACGTCCTCCACGTCGGCCAGCAGGTGCGAGCAGAGGATCACCGTCTTGCCACGCTGTTTGAGGTCGATGATGAGATCCTTCATCTCGCGGGTTCCGATCGGATCGAGTCCGCTGGTGGGCTCGTCGAGCAGCACGAGTTCCGGGTCGTTGATCAAGGCCTGTGCGACGCCGATGCGGCGAGTCATGCCCTTGGAATACTCGCGGAGCTGCCGCCGCTTGTCGCGGCCGAGTCCCACCATTTCGATGAGCGCGTCGGCCCGCCGCTTGCGCTCCTCCGGAGTCATGTCGAAGAGCCGACCATAGAAGTCGAGGGTCTCTTCCGCATCGAGGAATTTGTAGAGGTAGGACTCCTCGGGGAGGTAGCCGATGCGGGAATTCTTCGACACGTCGGTGGCGTCACGGCCGAACACCAGGGCCTCGCCCGATGTCGGAAAGACCAGTCCGAGCAGCAGCTTCATGGTCGTGGTTTTGCCCGACCCGTTCGGCCCCAGCAGGCCGAAGATCTCACCGCGACGGATCTCCAGGTCGAGCGGTTTCAGGGCCACCTTCTTGCTGCGGCCCCAGAAATCCCGATAGGTCTTCGACAAATTGCGGGTTTCGACGATCACCTCGCCCATCTCGGGCCGACGCTCGACCGGCCCGCCTGCTGCGGTGGCTGCATGCATGGATTCGACTCGCTCCCGGATCCTTGGATCCTACGAATGAGAAATACGTTCCGCCTGGTGATTTGGTTGCGAGCACGGCTCGTCGATGCTGGCCCGACGAGTCCGCGGCGGCCTGCGGTCGACCGCCGACTCGAACCCCATCCAAAGACCCTTTTGTACAACCCCGCGCCGAACAGTGTAGGGGGCCGCGCAAACTCCGACGCAGGCGGGCATTGCGCGAGCGCTGTTCGGCGACCGGCCTGACCAGAACGGGCCTCGCCAGCTGCGGTTGCTTGACAGGCAATGGCTCCCGGATACACTAAGCACACTTTTGAGAATGAGTCTCAATGTCGTCGGTTCCGTCCGCTGTAAAAGCCTTTTCTGGAGCCATTCCGTGCACAGCGCCCCCCGTTCCCGCTGCCGCCTGTCCGCGAACGGCCACGGCTTCACGCTCGTCGAACTGCTCGTCGTGATCGCCATTGTGGGCGTGCTCGTCAGCCTGCTGCTTCCCGCTGTCCAATCGGCCCGCGAAGCGGCCCGCAGGTCGACCTGCCAGAACAATCTCCGGCAATTGGCCATCGCCCTCCACAATTTCGAGGGCGCCAACCGCGACTACCCCCAGAGCCGTGGCTGGGACGGTGTCGCGGGTTCGACCGGCTATGGATGGTCGGCACAGGCCCGACTGCTCCCCTTCGTCGAGGATCTTTCCGTTGGAGCCGACATCTCCAGCAAACTGGGTGAGGATTACCACACTGCGACGCTTTCCGACGGCGTGACGCTCATCTCATCACTGCGAATCCCCGTTCTCGTGTGCCCATCCGAACGGAAAGCCGTGCCGCGAGTCAGCGGCTCCGAACAGCACTTCCCGCTGAATTACGGCATCAACATGGGCACCTGGAAAGTGTTCGATCCCGCTCTGGGCGCCAATGGTGGGTCTGTCGGCGACGGCTCTTTCCAGGTCAACCGCCGCCTCCGTCCCGCCCACTTCACCGACGGGCTGTCGCAGACGCTCGCGTTTTCCGAGGTGAAGGCTTACACCACCTACGTGCGCAACGCCGGCCTCGCCGCCTTCGCGGTCCCCTCCTCACCCCAGCAGATCGATTCCCTCGGCGGCACGCTGAAGACCGAGGCCGGACACACCGAGTGGGTCGACGGAAAGACGCACCATGCGGGATTCACCAGCGTCTTTCCGCCGAACACGCGGGTGCCGATCAGCGTCAACGGCAGCCAGCACGACGGCGACTGGACGAACATGCAGGAGGGAGTATCGGCGACCGCACCCACGCTGGCGGCCGTCACGTCGCGCAGTCACCATGCAGGCCTCGTCTCCTCGGCCCTGATGGACGGCAGCGTGCGCTCGGTCGCCGATGGCGTCGACAGCCGGCTCTGGCGGTCGCTCGCCACCCGGGCCGGCGGGGAAGATGTCCCCAAGGATTATTGACGAGCGTCGACCGAGGCCCGCGACCGCGTCCCGATCGCAGTATCTCGGGTCGCCCCGGGAACGTCCGAGCGGGCCTATTGGGCGACTTCACCCGGCGACACCGGCGTGGCCGGGCCAGCCGCCCCGCGGGCGACCATCTCCGTGGCCACGGCGACGACGCGATTCGCCGCCATCAACTCGGCCGGGCTGAAGTACGGTTCGTCGGGCGTGCCCCCGGCGTGATCGATCATCTCCGCCGCGAGCTTCTGCCACGACAGGCCGCTCGAGAGGTGCCAGGCCGCCGCCTGCGCCACTTTCTGCGGAAGCTCCCCGCGGCCGAGACTCGCGAGCACCAGTCCGAGTTTGGGATCGCTGGAGTATGAATCGGTGCGAATCAACTTGTAGGTCTGCCGGGGAGACGGCTCGGGCTTGCCATATTCGAGACAGACGGTCGGCACACGGAAGGTCCGCGAACGCTCGGGCGGGATCGAGAACATGCCGCCGCCACCCATGCCACCCATGCCGCCGCCACCCATGCCGCCCATGCCGCCGCCGCCCATGCCGCCCATGCCACCGCCGGTGGCCTGACCGCCGCCACCCATGCCTCGGCCGCCTCCCATGCCCCCCATGCCGCCCATCTGGGCAAGCACGGGGACGCCGACGAAGTTGTTGGGCAGCCGCAGGGTGAGGGGACGATTGGTTCGATTGACGACGATCACCTGCGCCGACTTGGCGTCGTTGGGGATGTAGCGCAACGTGACGAGCTGGCTGGCCTCGGCATCGAAGATGTCGCCGCTGTACGAGTCGGTCGTCGAGACCGAGGCAGCCGGCGTTGAACGCTCGGCGGCCAACGCCGAAACCGCCAGGGGGCACGCCACCGATGCGAACACCAGGATGCCGACAAATCGCGCCATAGGATCGCCTCTTCCAGCGAGTGCGGAAATCCAGGGACGGACGGGCAGACGCCCCGCACGGCCCAGACGACCACCGGCCCCGCCGATGATCTCCAATCCCAGTATGCGCTGCGGTTGCCGGCCGGGGAAACGTGGCCCCGCGCACGGCTCTCCAGCGGATCCCGATCGTAGCGGTTGCACCGGTCCGGAGGCCCGTTCGGCCGCACCGGAGGCCGAGGTTATCGCTTCGAGAACTGCGTGCCGCGCCGGGCACCGCGGAGCCCGTACTTCTTCCGCTCCTTCATGCGGCCATCACGGGTCAGCAGCCCGTTGTGCCGCAGCGGCTCCGCCAGTTCGGCATCGAACGTCTTGAGCGCCCTGGCGATGCCCAGCCGGCAGGCACCGGCCTGACCGGTCGGGCCGCCGCCGTCGACGCGGATATCCACATTGACCGCCGACTGGCGCCCCACCTGTTCCAGCGCTCCAGCGACCAGGGCGCGATCCTTGATCGCCGGGAAGTAGGCGTCGATCGGTCGGCCGTTCACGGTGATCGTGCCGGAGCCAGCCCGCAGGCGGACGCGGGCGACAGCCGTCTTGCGGCGTCCCGTGGCGATGACGTCTGTTCCTGTCCGGCTCTTCGCACTGGTCTCGGCGGCCATCATTTTCCTCGTTTCAACGCTTCCTGTTCATCCACGCCTGGAACGTCCCCGATGCGGGTCAGCCGACTCCCAGCTCGCGCGCCTCTGGCTCCTGCGCCTGGTGCGGGTGCTCCGGCCCTGCGTACACCTTCAGTTTGTCGAGCATCACGCGGCCCAGCCGGGACTTCGGCAGCATCCTGCGGACGGCCTCTTCGACGATCAGTTCCGGCTTGCGATCGCGGCGGTGCTCGGCAGTTTCCGTTTTCAATCCCTGGTAGCCCGTGTACCAGCGGTACACCTTCTGCTGCCACTTTTTGCCGGTGAGCTTCACTTTGTCGGCATTGATCACCACGACGAAGTCGCCGGTGTCGACGTGGGGCGTGTACGAAGGACGATGCTTCCCCATCAGCACCATCGCAATGTCGCTGGCGAGCCGGCCCACCACCTTGTCGGTGCCGTCGACCAGCCACCACCGCTGCTCGACCTCGCCGGGCTTGGCCATAAACGTCTTCATGATGAAATCCGTAATCCGTAGTTCGGGATAATGAGTGCGGGATGTTTCTCGACCACGTTGCCTGGCCAGACCGCAGCCCGCCGACGGGCTCGGCTCGGCCGCTGGACCGGCATGGCGGGTGCGACGGCCGCCCTTCAAGGCGGCGGAGACGCACCTGCGACGGCCGCCCTGCACCGGCGGGGATCCGCCCGCGGTGGGAGTTCCGGATAGTATCAGCGGCGCCGCGGACGAGCAAGCGGCCCCCGTGCAGCCGCGATTCGCCGGAGGAAACCCGCGGCACCCCCTGTTGCCGTTCCACAACGCGGCAATCACACTGGGCCCGGCCGCTGCCGCGGGCGGCACTGGAGAAGCCCGGCCCCCCCGAAACATCACGACCATGAAGGTTGCCGTTCTCAAGGAGACTTTCCCAGGCGAGCGCCGCGTGGCGCTGGTGCCGGCGGCCGTCGGGCCACTGGTGAAGTCCGGGCTCGAGGTGGTCGTCGAGAGCGGCGCGGGCCTCGCCGCCGGCAGCCCCGACGAGGCCTACCGCGCGGCTGGCGCGCGAATCGTTTCCCGCGACGAAGCCTTCGCCGCCGACTGTCTGCTCGCGGTACGCGGCTGCGGCGCTGCGGGCGGCTCCTGGCCGGCTGACCGCGACCGGCTGCG
>Ga0075471_10001130_pt1 | contig 17224 bp, 14 predicted proteins | sample DEB19_08_DNA_2_FD_74787 | JGI IMG/M metagenome (GOLD analysis project Ga0075471, IMG submission 74787) | Aqueous microbial communities from the Delaware River and Bay under freshwater to marine salinity gradient to study organic matter... | ecosystem: Environmental > Aquatic > Marine > Coastal ... | reverse complement strand
GACCGTGCGCCAGGAAAAAGGTCAGGTCGCGATTCCGGAAGACTTCGTCGAAGTCACGCAGTTTCCGGAGACGCGCAGCGGCAAGTACATGCGACGCATGGTGCGTGCGCTGGTCGAGGGACAGGACGTCGGTGATACCTCGACGCTGCGAAATCCGGAATCCATCGACGAGTTGCGCCGCGCAATTCGCGAGTGGCAAGAGCGTCAGCGAGTTGCCGACGAACAGCAACTGTTCGAAGACTTTCGCTATTTCCGAATTCACTACCACGCGTTGGGCGTGGTGCCCGGTGCGAAGCGCCGCGCGCGCAAGCCGGCACAACGGATTGCGGTCGTCACCATCAACAACCCGCCGGTCAACGCCCTCAACGAGCGCGCACTCGACGAGCTCAATATCGTCATCGATCACGTCGCGCGACGTGACGATGTCAAAGCGGTGGTGTTCACGGGGCAAGGTACGTCGGCCTTCGTCGCCGGTGCCGACATTCGACAGTTGTACGAAGACGTGCACAGCCTCGAAGAGGCATTGCCATTGCCGAACAACGCGCATCTGGCATTTCGCAAGATCGAGGCGATGGACAAACCCGCGATTGCGGCGATCAACGGCGTCGCGTTGGGTGGTGGCATGGAGTTCGCGATGGCTTGCCACGTGCGCGTGGCCGAACCACTCGCCACTTTCGGTCAGCCTGAAGTTCGTCTCAATCTTTTGCCGGGCTACGGCGGTACGCAGCGCCTGCCACGACTGCTCGAACAGGCCGGACACGCTGCGCCGCTCGTGCGCACGCTCGAAATCGTCATGGGCGGACGCACGCTCGAGGCTGCCGAGGCTCATGCCGATGGACTGCTGCACGCACTCGCCGCCGCCGACGAAGATGTGCTGACGCTCGCCACGCGACTCGCGGCCGAATACGTCGCGGCGCCCGCGGGCCGCAACCTCGTCGCTCGAGCGTTTGCGGCACGGCGAGCCGCACACACCCTCTGGCAGGGTGCAGGCAAGGATGACTTCGCTACGGCGCTCGGCGATGCCGAAGTGCAGCGCTTGCTTGCGCAGGCGAGCGCCGTGGGGCGCGCCAAAACGGCCGAACGCATACTCGATGCGGTGCGCACGGGCTGGACTTCCGGTCTGGCCGCAGGGCTTGCGCGCGAGGCACAGTTGTTCGCCGAAGCTATTGTGGATCCCGAGGGGGGCAAGGCAGGCATTCGCGCTTTCTTTGACAAGCAAAGTGCGCCTTTGCCGACGCGACGCGACACGACGCCGGGAGCGACCGAGCTCCCGGCGCTCGTCAAGCGCGGTGAGTTGCTGCCGGTCGGTGCCCCTTTCTTTCCGGGGCTCACGCCCCTGCCCAAGTGGCAATACGGACACGCGGTAGTCAAAGATTTACGCACCGGTGCGCCGGCGCATGGTCTGCCGAGAGTTGCCGAACGCGAAATCGTGGTTCCGGTGCCGGAGCCGGGTCCCAACGAAGCACTGGTGTACGTGCTCGCCTCTGAAGTGAACTTCAACGACATCTGGGCCATCACCGGCATTCCGGTCTCGCCGTTCGACAACCATGATCTCGACTACCAAGTCACGGGTTCGGGGGGCGTGGCGCTAATCGCTGCCGTCGGCAGCGAGATCAAGCGCGAGGGCCGACTCAAGGTGGGCGATCTGGTGACAGTCTATTCGGGACAGAGCGATCTGCTGTCACCGCTGGCCGCGCGCGATCCGATGTATGCCGGATTCTCGATTCAGGGTTACGAAACCGATACCGGCAGTCACCAACAATTTTTGCTCGTGCAGGGACCGCAGCTGCATTCGCTACCGCCTGACCTCACGCTCGAGGCGGCGGGGTCCTACGTGCTCAATCTGGGTACCGTGGTGCGAGCTTTGTTCACCACGCTGCAAATCGAGTCGGGAAAGACGCTGTTCGTGGAAGGTGCGGCGACCGGTACCGGCTTCGAGGCACTGAAGAGTGCGGCGCGCAACGGCCTCGCGAGCGTCGGTCTCGTTTCGAGTACCGAGCGTGCGGCGTTCATCCGCTCGCAGGGTGCCGCAGGAGCAATCAATCGTCGTGATGCGCGCTGGGCCGAGGCCTACACCGTGGTGCCCGAAAGCGCAGAGGCCATCGCCCGCTGGGAACTCGCGGGACAACCCATCCTCGAAGAAATGCGCCGACAAGCGGGTGGTCGACTCGCCGATTACGTGGTGTCGCATGCGGGGCAGGAATCTTTTCCGCGCTCATTCCAGATGCTGGCGGAGCACGGGACGCTGACGTTCTATGGCGCAACCAGCGGCTACTGGTTTTCGTTCGTCGGCAAGCCGGGCTCGGCGAGCCCCGAAGACATGTTGCGTCGGGCACGATTGCGTGCAGGCGAAGCGGTGCTGCTCTATTACGGTGTCGGTAGCGAACGCGTGGGCAGCGGCACCGCGGGTAATGCGTTGCTCGATCCGGTCGGGCTCGAGGCCATCGAGGCCGTGCGCAAGGCGGGCGGACGTTTGGTGGTGGCAACGGCCACCGATGCACAGCGCGAATTCGTGCAGTCGCTGGGTTATGGCGACTCGGTACGCGGCGTGGTCTCGATCGAAGAAATCCGCCGCAAAGAGGGTGCAGAGTTCGATTGGCCGACGGCTTTGCCACCGTTGCCCGATGCCAAACGCGAGACCGTCCGCTTCAAAGAGGCAGTACGCCAGTTCCAAGAGCGCACCATGAAACCCTTCGGCAGCGCGATTGGTCGATCGCTGCGTTCGGCGGACAACCCTCGCGGTTACCCCGATCTCATCATCGAGCGCGCAGGACACGATGCTCTCGCGGCGTCGACGTCGCTCGTCAAGCCGTTCACGGGTCGCGTCGTGTACTGCGAGCCCATGGAAGGCAAGCGCTACACCTTCTACGCGCCGCAAGTGTGGATGCGCCAACGACGCATCCTCATGCCGACCGCGACCATCGCCGGCACGCATCTTTGCAACGCCTTCGAAGTCGCGCGCATGAACGACATGATCGCTGCGGGGCAGCTCGAAGTGAGTGCGCCGACTGTGGTGCCGTGGCATGAACTGCCGGCAGCCCACCAGGCGATGTGGGACAACACCCACGCCGGGGCGAACTACGTGGTCAATCACGCCTTGCCGCGCAGCGGCCTGCGTTCACGCGACGAACTGTTTCAGGAGTGGGGAGCGCCCCGATGATCGGCAAGAGAAAAAAATCCGGCCAAGTAGCCAAGTCCGCCAAGGTGACCAAACCCACTATGGCAAAAGCCAAAAAAGTCACCAAGGTCGCGGTCGTATCGAAGAAATCGACATCGAAGAAATCGGCGCTGGCCATGCGGCCCGGACGACTCGTCGGCAAGGTGGCTCTCGTCTCCGGTGCAGCTGGCAACATCGGTGAAGTGATCGTCCGTCGCTATCTCGAAGAAGGGGCGACGGTGGTGATGGTGGGCCGCAATCAGTCCAAACTCGAAGCGGCTCGCGAAAAATTACTGGCACTGAGCGCTGCGCCCGCCGAGCACGCGGTCGTCCTGGCTTTCGATGCCTCCGATGCCGGTCAGGCCCGCTTCGGAGTCGAAACGGTCATGCGTCAGTTCGGCAGGCTCGACATTCTCGTCAACAACGCCGGATCGGCGGGACCCAAGGCACCGATCGACAATCTGCCGTTGTCACGCGAGGAGCTCGAAACGCTGCGTGCGACAGGCTCGACCGACACCGAAACCGTGGCCGATGCGGCCGGCAACTTGCTCGGGCTCAGCTGGAACATGGTACGCGCTGCCGCGCCGCACCTTGCGGCGGGCTCAAGCATCATCAACGTATCGACGATTTTTTCACGCACGGGTTACTACGGTCGTGCGGCGTACGTCGTGCCGAAGTCCGCACTCAATGCGTTCTCGCGGCAGTTGGCCTTGCAGCTCGGGCAGCGCGGGATTCGCGTCAACACGGTTTTTCCGGGACCGATCGAGAGCGATCGCATCCGCACGGTCTTCAAGGCGATGGACAAGTTGCGCAAGGCGCCGGAAGGCACTACTGCCAATGATTTCACGGCGACGATGGCACTTGCGCGTGCCGATGCCGACAGCGGTACCGCCAAAAGTCTGCCGACCGTCGAAGACGTCGCCAACACCATCGTTTTTTTGGGCAGCGACGAATCGATGGCTTTCAGTGCGCAGGGCTTCGAAGTCACGAACGGCATGCAGGTGGTGCACGAGTCGCGCTCGACTTGGGTATCGCGACCCGAATTGCGCACCGTCGATGGCACCGGCTCCACGGTGCTGGTGGCGGCCGGCGATCAGGTCATGGACGCCCTGGCGATCGCGCGCATTCAAGCGGGCTGCGGAGCGCGGGTACTGTTGGGTCTCGGCAGCGAAGAGGCCGTGCAGGCGGCGCGTGCAGCCTTGCGAAAAACCGATGCGGATCGTCGCATTGAACCCGTGCTCTTCGACCGCCATCGCCCGGAAACTTTGGCGTCCTCGCTGGCGGGGGTGGAGCCTACGCAATGTCTGCACGGCGCGATCGTGCTGCCGGCTTTCGGCAATTGGCGATTCAAGGCGCCACTCGCCGAGGCCACCGATGCCGACGTCGAGGCGTTCCTCAAGGGCGAACTTGCAGGTCTTCTCGGCATCACGCGTGAACTGTCGCGCCTGTGGCATCGTTTGGCGCCGGAGGGCATAAGCCCGCGCATCATCTTCATGTCGAATGGTCATGACGAGATCGGCAACACCTACGCCGACATCTTGCGCGCCGGCATCGAGCAGTTGGTGCGCGTGTGGCGCGACGAAAGCGAGACCCAGGTACGCGCCGGCGATCGGGTCGCACTCGAATGGTCCAACCAGATTTTGCGCTGGTCCAACTCCGAGGAGCACGAGTTGATGTTTGCGGGTGCGCAGGCTGCGCGGCTGCTCTTCACCAAGCGACGCGTACCGCAAGTCAATCTCTACATGCCCGCAGCGATCGTCGATGCGACCGGTTCGACCCGACCCAATTTCGGCTGGATCGAGTCGCTGATGGGATTGCACCTCGGAAAATGCGTCCTGATCACCGGAGGTTCTGCCGGTATCGGCGGGCAACTCGGTCGGCTGCTCGCAATTTCGGGTGCGCGCGTGATGTTGACCGCACGTCGCGAGAGTCAGCTGGTCGAACTGCGCGACAGCATCGTCAACGAGCTGGCCGAAATCGGTTACAACCGACCGCGCGAGCGTGTGCGCATATTGGCCGACATCGACGTCGCCGACGAAGCGGCGCTCGTGAAATCGGTCGCGGCGACGCTGCAAGCGTTCGGACGCATCGACTATCTCATCAACAACGCAGGTGTCGCCGGTGCCGAGCAGATGGCGGTGGATCTACTGCCTGCCGACTGGCGCAACACTTTGCAGGCCAATCTCATCTCGAACTATTCCTTGATCGAGAAGGTGGTGCCGCTGATGAAAAATCAGGGCTCCGGGTACATTCTCAACGTCAGCTCCTACTTCGGCGGCGAAAAATACATCGCCGTGCCTTATCCCAATCGCTCCGACTATGCCGTTTCGAAAGCGGGGCAGCGTGCCTTGGTGGAAAATCTCGCGCGCTTCGTCGGCCCCGAAATCCAGATCAATGCGATTGCGCCGGGACCGGTCGAAGGGCAGCGCCTGAAGGGCAAGGACGGCAAAGCGGGACTGTTCGATCGTCGTGCCAAACTCATCCTCGAGAACAAGCGGCTGAATCAAATCCATGGTGCCGTGCTCAAGGCGATCGACGGTGGTGCCACCGTCGATACGGTACTCGATGCCTTGCGCGGCAACGACATCGGCTTGCTGCAATCGACGGAGGTGCCGCCCGCCTTGCGTGATCTTTGGACAAAGCTGCGCGCGGATTTGTCCAGCGCCGAAGAGCCGACACATTCGTCGCTGCATTTTTTGATGACACGGTCGATGGCCATGCGTCTGGTGGCGCGTTTGCGCAATGGCTGTCTGTTACCCGATCCGGCGTTGCAGGAACGAGCGGAGGAGTGGGTTCTCGATCTGCCGCAGCCGCCCGAGCCGTTCATCGACCCCGCGCGCATCGATGTCGAGGCCGAGAAAATCCGCTCGGGGGTCATCGGCATGCTGCATTTGCACCGCATGCCGACCGAGGTCGACGTCGCACTCGCGACGGTGTTCTTCATGGCGGATCGCGCCATCTCCGGCGAAACTTTCGAGCCCTCCGGTGGCCTGCAGCAGGAACGCACGATCACCGAACGCGAGTTGTTCGGTCGTGCCAAACCCGAGCGCGTGCGCCGCATGGAAGGGGAAAACATTTGGCTGATCGGCGAACACATGGCCGAACCTTTGGCGGCAGTCGCCAAGCTCTTCCTCGCCGAAGGTCACGTAGGCAGCATCGTCACGCTGACGCGAACCGATGCGGCCGGTCAGGAAATCCGGAAAATCCTCGGTCGCGCACTCGGTCACGACCGCGTGTCCTATCTCACGGTAGGTGACGACCTCGAAGCCGGCATGGATGCAGCGTTCGCGAGTGGCGGCGCACCCGCAGCGGTGATTTCGACGCCGTTCGCCGCCATTCCCCGTGCGCTGTTCGGCGTCGCGGGCAAAGATCATCTCGATGCCAGCGAATTTTCGGCACTCATCGAGACCAACCTTACGCACCACTTTCGAGTCGCGCGCAAGGTGTCGCTGTTCAAGGGCGCACGTCTCATCCTCACTTCGCCCGACGTACCCGTGGGCGGTACGCTGGCGCAGTTCGCGATGGCCAACTTCGTGAAGACGACGCTGCATGCTTTCACCGCCACGCTTGGAGTCGAGAACGAGCGACTGCCGACAGCGGTACCCGTGAACCAGGTCAATCTCACGCGGCGCATGCGCAGCGAAGAGCCGCGTGATGCCGCCGAACAGGCCGAGGAGTACCAGCGCTACGCGCATGCCGTGCTGCTCGCTGCAGCACCCATCGTCGAGGCACAAGAAAGCCGCTATCGCGCCCGCATCTATCGTGGTCTCGCGATCACCGTCTGAGTGCGTCGGCATGAAACTGCAGGTCGTCCCGGTCACTGCGTTCCAGCAAAACTGCTCCATTGTCTGGTGCGAGCAGACTCGTCGTGCCGCCGTCGTCGATCCGGGTGGTGATCTCGATCGGGTTCTCGCAGCGGTGGCGCAGCACGATTTGACGCTCGAAAAAATCCTCGTGACTCACGCGCATCTGGATCACGCAGCCGCAACGGCAGAACTTGCGCAGCGCCATCTACTGCCGATCGAGGGGCCCCATCAGGCCGATTCGTTCTGGATCGAACAGATGCCCGCGCAGGCCAAGATGTTCGGCTTTCCGCCGGCAGAGCGTTTCACTCCGGATCGCTGGCTCGTGCACGGCGATCGAGTGGTCGTGGGCGAAGTGACGTTCGAGGTCTTGCACTGTCCGGGCCACACGCCCGGACACGTCGTGTTCTTCCAGCGCGACGCTCGTTTTGCGATCGTGGGCGACGTCATCTTCGCCGGCTCGATCGGGCGCACCGATTTTCCGCGCGGCAACCACGCCGAGCTACTGCAGTCGATCCGCAGCAAACTCTTTCCCCTCGGCGATGACGTCACATTTCTGCCAGGGCACGGACCCACCTCGACTTTCGGTGAGGAGCGACGCAGCAATCCGTTCGTCGGCGATCGTTTTTTCGCGACCGGCTGAATCAGCCGGTCAATTGCGTGGTCGGCAGATAGTGATCGACCAGCAGCGCGACGAAGATCCACATCAGATAGGAAATCGAGAAGCGGAACACCTTCATCGGTAGTTCACTGCGATCGGTGAGCTTGAGAGCCAGTGCGTAGTACATGAATCGACCATTGAGCACGAGCGCGGCGACCAAATAAATCAGACCGCTCATGTGAGTCACCCAAGGCAGCAGCGACACGATCACGAGCAGCACGGTGTAGAGCAGCACCTGCAGGCGTGTGTAGGGCACACCGTGGGTCACCGGCAGCATCGGAATGCCGGCACGTGCGTATTCGTCCTTGCGCGCGATGGCCAGCGCCCAAAAATGCGGTGGCGTCCAGATGAAGATGATCAGAAACAGCAGCAGTGCTTGCGGCTCGATCGAGTTGGTCACGGCAGCCCAGCCGAGGATGGGCGGCGCGGCACCGGCCGCGCCACCGATCACGATGTTCTGCGACGTGGCGCGCTTCAGAAACACGGTGTAGATCACCGCATAGCCGATCAACGAGGCAAAGGTGAGCATCGCGGTGAGCGGGTTTACGAGAAACCAGAGAATCAGCATCGACAGCACGCCGAGCAAACCCGCGAACGCCAGCGCTCGCGGCGCATCGAGGCCACCCGTGGGCAGCGGACGACTGCGGGTGCGCGACATCTGCTCGTCGATCTTGCGGTCGAGCACGTGGTTGATGGCGGCGGCGCAGCCCGCCGCGAGTGCGATACCCAGATTTCCCCACACCAGCGCCGCGAGAGGCGGCACGCCCGGACTCGCGAGCAAGGTGCCGACGATCGCGGTGAAGACGATCAGCGCGACGACTTTGGGTTTGGTGAGCTCTAAGTAAAGCTTCCACTGCGGCCGCGCCTGGACGGCGGTTGCGGGGGTCGCCATGTTCAGGCCTCGCGCAGGCGTCGGTTGAGCAACAGCAGCGCCATGATCAAAAGTGCTGCGCCGGCGTTGTGCCCTGCCGCCAGGGGCAGCGGGAAGGCCTTGAGGATCATGAACACCGCGATCAGCAATTGCAGCCCGAGCGCCGCGATGGCCCATTGCCCACCGCGTCGCACCAGCGTCGTCGGTGCATTGCGGATGGCGAGCCAGCCGGCGAGCAGCACCGCGAGCGAGGCGATGATCGCCCCGAGGCGATGCGTGAAGTGGATGGCCACGCGGGCCGGGTGTTCGAGCACGCCGCCGGTGTAGTTGATGTCGAGACCGCGCCAGAGCACGAAGGCCTCGTCGAAATCCATGCCATCGGGCCACCACTCAGTCTGGCAGGTCGGCAGGTCCGGACAGGCGACTGCGGCGTAATTGCTGCTGGTCCAGCCGCCGAGCATGATCTGGAAGGCCACGATGACGGTGGCGGCGACGGCTGCCTTGCGCGCGCCGTCCAGCGCTGAAATCTTTGTGGCAGCGGCGGCGGGCACCACCACGCGACCGACGCGACGCATGCTCAGCCACAGCCAAGTCAGCAGACTCAAGGTGGTGAGACCCCCCACGAGGTGCAGCACCACCACCAAGGGTTTCACCAACCACCACACCGTGAAAGCGCCGAGCGCGCCTTGCAGCAGCACCACGGTCAGCAAAGACGCAGCGAAGGGCAGGCTGACCGGTCGCTCACGTCGATACGCAATGGCGATGGCGGTAATCAACACGATCACGAAGCCTAGCGTTGTCGCTGCATAGCGGTGGATCATTTCACGCCAGGCTTTGCCGGAGTCGTATTCCCAGCCCGGCGAGTACGACTCGATTTTTCCCTCGTTGCGCTCTGCACCGGCAGGTGTGACGTGACCGTAGCAGCCGGGCCAGTCGGGGCAGCCGAGTCCCGCATCGGTCAAACGGACCCACGCGCCGAGCACCACCACCACGAGGCAGAGCAGCATGCCGATGAGCGCGAGGCGGCGCAGAGCCACTGCTCCGGAAGGAATCGTCGACTGTGACATGGGGAATCAGCCTATGTGTGAGAGCTTGAGCAGCTTTTCGAGATCTTGCAGCAAGCCCTTGGGGTTTTGCGTGACGTCGAAGCGCATCATGAGATTGCCGAGCGGGTCAACAACGAAAATGAATTCTTTGGCCGGGGTGGTTTGCGGAAATTCCGCGAGCCAGGCCTTCACCGAATCGTCAGCGGGGGTGATGGTGGCAAGCCCCGGGTGCTCCTTGGCGAGAAAGTTGCGATCACAGCAATTATCGGCGGCGACGAACACGCGCTGCACGCGATCCATGTCTTCGGCGAGCAGCAACCTCGTTTGACGCATGGTCCACAGCGCCTTGCGGCAGGCTTCGTCGCAACGGCCATCGCCGATGTAGACCAGCGTCCACTTGCCGCGCAGCAAGTCGGTCGCAGCTACACGGCCGTCGGTCAATGAAAATGCAGCGGTGGGCAGCGGCCTTGCCGGTGTGATGAGTTCGCCGTGGTTGGTACTGCCCGCAGGTCGCCACCCGCCCGCGTAGTACAACCAGAAGGCGCCCAGCAGCGGAATGAAAAAGAGCGCCGCGAGACCGATCAGAGCGCCTCGTCCCTGTGTCTGCGTGGGCTTGTCGTTGGCAGACGTCGTCATGCGTCACTCCGCTTCTTCAAGTTCATCACCACGTAAAGCACCAGCAGCAGAATCGCGAAACTCCACCACTGGATCGCATAGGACCAGTTTTGCTCCGGGCCTTTGACGAAGGGCTTCCAGCCCCGCTGGAAACCCGCGGCAGCCTGTTCGTCGAGCAGCAGGACTCGCGATTCGAGGCGCCTCGAGTCGACCGACAGCGCCTGCGCAAGTTCCGCCATCTGCGGATACGCCGTCACCCGCGGCCAAGTGCCCACGGTCGAGGGCGCCGCGCGACCACCGGCCAAACCCGCCTGGGGTAGTTCGTCCAGCAGGCCACGAATCGTGACTCGGGCGGCTGCGAGATGCACATCCGGCAGTTGATCCCGATAGCCGCCGAAGGGCACCCAACCCCGATTCACCAGCAACCAGCGACCATCGGCAAGCCGCAACGGTGTCAGCACCTCGTACCCTGCGCGACCGTCGCGCGTGCGATTGTCGAGCAAAAATTGTCGCGAACCATCCCATTCACCGGCGACTTCGACCTTGGAAAATCGCGGCAACTCGATCGTGCGCCGCAGGCCGAGCTCGCTCACGAGCGTCGCATTGCGCGCAAAGTCATCGGCAAGTCGCTGCTTGAACTCGGCGCGACCCCACTGCCAGCGGCCGAGGCCGATGAAAAGCACGAGCAGCACCACGGTGCCGCCGGTCATCAGCCACGACGCGCAAAAAACCCTGCGGCCTAAGGTGATTCGAAGCGGCACGGCTCTATACTAACGGCTGTGGAAATCTTCAGAATCATTGTTGGCCTGGTGATGCTCGGCATCGTGTTCAGCCTCGGGTCAGCCCTGTTCCATCTCATGACGGACAAGGGTGACTCGAAGAAAATGGTCCGTGCGCTGACGTTGCGCGTCGCGCTTTCCGTGGGCCTCTTTCTCGCGCTGATGGCGGCCTGGGCCGCCGGCCTCATTCAGCCGCTCGGCGCAGGTCGCTGAAACAGCGACCGCTCGAAAAGTCTCAGACCCAAAAGTCTCAGACCCAGTAGACGAAGACGAAGAGTCCGAGCCACACCACGTCGACGAAGTGCCAGTACCAGGCCACCGCTTCGAAACCGAAGTGGCGCTGCGGCGTGAAATGGCCCTTCATGGTGCGGAACCAGATGACGAGCAGCATGATCGCTCCGAGCGTCACGTGCAGTCCGTGGAAGCCGGTCAACATGAAGAATGTCGAACCGTAGATTCCGGTCGAGAGCGTGAGACCGAGTTCGGTGTAGGCGTGGATGTATTCCTCGGCCTGCAGACCGACGAACAGGAAGCCGAGCAGGAAAGTCGCCGCAAGGAAAATGTTGAGGATGCGGCGGTTGCCTTCCTTGAGCGCATGATGCGCGATGGTGATGGTCACGCCGGAGAGCAGCAGTATGGCGGTGTTGATCGCCGGCAAGCCGAAGGCCGGAATCACTTCGAAGCTGCCATCTTCGCGCGGGCCGAGCGCCGCCGGCCCGTTGGTAGGCCAGGTCGCGCTGTACTGCGGGAACAGCAACAATTTGTTGAAGATCTTCACGCCCTCGCCACCGCTCCAGGGCACCGACAGTTGCCGGGCGTAAAAGAGCGCACCAAAGAAAGCGGCAAAGAACATCACTTCCGAGAAGATGAACCACATCATCCCCATGCGGAACGACTTGTCGACCTGCATGTTGTACATGCCGCGCTGATGTTCACCGATGACCACCGCGAACCAGCCGACGAACAAACCGACCAGCATCAGCACGCCGATCGAGAAGACCCAGGGCCCGTACCATTCGTTGAGCCAGCCGCAGAGGCCGATCATGAACACGAACAGGGTGGCCGAGCCGTAGATCGGCCACGGGCTCGAGTGCGGCACGTAGTATTTGTCGGCGGCGTGTTCGGAGGCGTGGGCATTGGCCATGGTCTTAGTCCTTCAGCGCGGCGACCCGCGTCGAGTTGTCGTAGAAAACGTAGGAGAGCGTGAGTCGATCGAGGCTCTTCGGCAGGTTCGGATCGACCACGAAACGCACCGGCATGACGCGCTGTTCACCCTTCGCGAACTTTTGCGGCACGAAGCAGAAACACTCAGTCTTGCGGAAATAGCCCGTCGCTTTGCTCGGGGCGATGTTTGGCACGGCCTGCGCCACGGTGTCGCGACCGGTCAAGTTGTGCGCGAAGTAGTCGACTTCGTACAGCCGACCCGGATGCACCTTCATTTCGGTGACCACCGGGCGAAACTCCCAGTTGCCTACCGACGGCAGATCGGCCACGAATTCGACGGTCACCAGACGCGAGTCATCGTGTTCGACGGCCTGCACGGTCGAAGCCCGCAGCAAATCTTTGGGGTTGCCGACGCCCGTGATGTCGCAAAGCACGTCGTAGAGCGGCACCAGAGCGAAGCCGAACGCGAACGCGCCTGCTGCGAAACCGAGCAGTCGCAGCGTCAGACGTCGATTGCTGTCCGCGCGATCGTTCACTGCCTCAACCCGAGCACAGACATCAGGATGAATGCCGCGTAGAAGCCGAAAGCCACGAGACCGAGCACGATTGCAGAGCGCTTGACGCGTCGTGCGCGATCGGCATCGTCGGCGTTCGGGTCCATGAGCGCGGCTTCCGTTATCCGATGCTCAGTGCATCGAACCCTTGGCGATCACGCCCTGCGAGGGCGGCGTTTCCCAGCTGTGGTACGGCGCCGGCGTCGGCAGTTCCCACTCGAGACCCTGCGCGCCTTCCCAGGGACGGGCAGGCGCTTTCTCACCCGAGCGCACCGCACTCCAGATCACGTACACGAACAGCAACTGCGAGAAGCCGAAGAGGAATGCGCCGATCGACGACACCATGTTCCAGTCGGCGAACTGCGTGGAGTAATCCGGAATACGGCGCGGCATGCCGGCGAGACCGAGGAAGTGCTGCGGGAAGAACAGCACGTTCACGCCGATGGTCGACAACCAGAAGTGGAGCTTGCCCACTTTTTCGTTGTACATGCGGCCGGTCCATTTCGGCAGCCAGTAGTACACGCCCGCCATGATGGCGAACACGGCACCGGGCACGAGCACGTAATGGAAGTGCGCCACGACGAAGTAGCTGTCGTGGTACTGGAAGTCGGCCGGCACGATCGCGAGCATCAAGCCCGAGAAACCGCCGATGGTGAACAGGAACAGGAAGGCGATCGCAAACAGCATCGGTGTTTCGAAGCTGATCGAACCTTTCCACATCGTGGCGCACCAGTTGAAGACTTTGACGCCGGTCGGCACGGCGATCAGCATCGTCGACAACATGAAGAACAACTGCCCCGCCAGCGGCATGCCCACGGTGAACATGTGGTGCGCCCAGACGATGAACGACAGGAAGGCGATGGAGGCCGAGGCGTAGACCATCGACTCGTAGCCGAACAGCGGTTTGCGCGAGAAGGTCGGAATGATCTCGGACACCACGCCGAAGGCCGGCAGGATGAGGATGTACACCTCGGGGTGACCGAAGAACCAGAAGATGTGTTGGAACATCACCGGGTCACCACCGCCCGATGCGGTGAAGAAAGCCGTACCAAAGAAATGGTCGGTGAGCAGCATGGTCACGGCGCCCGCGAGCACCGGCATCACCGCGATCAGCAGGTAGGCCGTGATCAGCCAGGTCCAGCAGAAGAGCGGCATGTTGAGCAGACCCATGCCCGGGGCGCGCATGTTGAGGATGGTCACGACCACGTTGATGGCGCCGAGGATCGACGAAATACCCATCAAGTGAATCGCGAAGATGGTGAGCGGAAAGCTGTCACCGGCCTGCAGTGAGAGCGGTGGATAGAGCGTCCAGCCGCCGGCGGGCGAACCGCCCGGGACGAACAAGGTCAGCAGCAGCAGCGTGAATGCGAACGGCAGCAACCAGAAGCTGAAATTGTTGAGGCGGGGCAGCGCCATGTCGGGCGCGCCGACCTGCATCGGCACCATCCAGTTGGCTAAGCCAGTCCACGCGGGCATCACGGCGCCGAAGATCATCAGCAGCGCGTGCATGGTGGTCATCGAATTGAAGAAACCCGGATCGACGAACTGCAAACCCGGCTGGAAGAGTTCTGCGCGGATGACGAGGGCCATGCTGCCGCCGAGGAAGAACATCACGCAGGCGAACACCAGGTACATCGTGCCGATGTCCTTGTGATTGGTGGCGTAGAGCCAGCGCTTGAGACCGTGCGGCTTATGGTCGTGATCGTCGTGCGCGTGCTCGTGGGTTGCGGTGTTGGCCATGATCTTCGTTCTCTCTAGCTGAATTCTTTGATGTGGTCGATCGCGGGTCGGCTTTGCGACGCCGGCTTAGCCTTGGGGCGCTGCCGGCAAGGCAGCCACCGTGGGTGCCGCATCGGCGGCGGGCTCGGCGGCAGCAGGATTGGCAGCCGCCTTCTGTTCGGCGAGCCATGCCTTGTATTCATCTTTGGTGACCACCTTGACGACCACTGGCATGAAGCCGTGATCGCGGCCGCAAAGCTCGGCGCATTGACCGCGATAGGTGCCGGTCTTGCCCTTCTCGACCTTGAACCAGAGTTCGTTGACGTTGCCCGGGATGGCGTCTTTCTTCATGCCGAAGGCCGGAACCCACCAGGCGTGGATGACGTCCTGCGCGGTGAGCAGCATGCGTACCTTGGTGTCTTCCGGAACGACGAGGGGATTGTCGACGCTCAACAAATAATCGGGCACGGTCTTCGGGTCGATGCCGGACTTCAGCTGCCGCGCTTCGTCACTCGCACGATCGAGCTGCGAGAAGAAGCTCACGTTCTCGCCGAGATATTCGTATTGCCATTTCCACTGGTAACCCGTGGCCTTGATGCTGATCTCGGTGTTGCGCGTGTCTTCGATGGCGATGAGCGTACGCGCCGCCGGGATCGCCATGATGACGAGGATCAGCACCGGGATGACCGTCCAGATGATCTCGGCCTTGGTGCTGTGCACCATGGTGGTGTCGGGTTTGGCACCCTGCGATTTGCGGAACGCCACCAGCGACCAGATCATCCAGCCGAACACGAACACGCCGATTGCCACGCACCACCAGAAAATGGTCATGTGCAACGAGTGGATTTCTTTGGAAAGCTCGGTGACGCCCACGGTCATGTTGAGGTTGCCCCAGTCGGCGTGTGCCGCCAGGGGCGCGAGGCCGCTCAGGATCGCGAAAGCGGTGGTCAGGGCGTGGCTGAGATGTCTCTTCATGGGCTATCCAGTTACTCGAATTACTCGAAATTTTTGCAAAAACACAAAAACAGCGGCATCGACGCGCCAGCGGCCCGCTTCACGCGGAACCCGCCTGGTTCGGCAACGGTGGGGATTCGTCTACACGGCCGATCAATCGCCGAAGTCGCGCGGCGAGACCCAGTCTTTCCTGTTCGTTGAGGAAGTGCCCGATCTCGTGCCGGCGCCCATGCGATTCGACCGTCAGTCGACTCGGATGCAGCGGCGAACCCCCGGCGCGGATTCTAACTTGCGCCCAGTGTCGCGGGAACTCGACACAGCGCGTTTGCGGCGGTATCACGTCTTCGATCGTGACCACCGTTTCCGAGATCGTGATCGTCTGGCGCTGGTGTCGTCGGGCCATGCTGGCTCGCAAGGCCCAGGCCAGTAGGGCGAGTTCCAGGCCGGCGAAGGGCAGCACCAGCCAGAAACCCAGCAAAGAGATGGGCAGGGCGATCGACAAGGAGGCGACGCAGAGGCTGACGAAAAACCAGCGGGCACCGCGGGGGGTCAGCGAGCAGTGCGGGGCGATTTCGATGCGGGTTTCGGCAGTCACCGCGGGATCATCCCCGAATCCGGAGAATTTCCAACGATATCAGCGGCTTGCAGAAAGCCTACCGTCGCGTATTTGGCCACCAAGCGGTCAATCAGGGTATTGCCGCTCTCGGCCAAGGCGGCGGCGTCCGCGCCGAAGCCGAAGCGAGCGAGCGGCGGGCCGCCGAGTCGTTTGGTCAGCATGCTGACGTTTTCGTCCACGCGGGCCATGGCTGGGTCGATCTGGTTCGCGACCCAACCGGCGAACGGCAGACCCGACCGATCGATCTCGCGGACCGTCAGTTGGGCGTGGTTCAGACAGCCGAGACGCAGGCCCACCACCACGAGAACCGGCAGACCGACGGCGATCGCGAGGTCGCTGACACTGAGTTCTGCCGTGATCGGCGCCAGCCAGCCACCGGCGCCCTCGACCACCAGCCAGTCATTTTCCGATCGGTGGACTTTCGCCAAGTCTGCGATCCGGGCGAGATCAGGGCGCGCGCCCGCCTCAGCGGCGGCGATGTGCGGCGATACGGGCGCTGCGAAACAGTAGGGGTTCACGGCGGTGTACTCCGCAGCAGTGACCGACGATGCGTGCGCGTCGCCGCGCGCGGCGGCGATCAGGCTCAGCGCATCGTCGTTGCGCAGACCCCGTGGCGTTTGCGCCGCGCCGGCAGCTATGGGTTTCATGACACCGACCCTCGACCCGCGACGACGCGCCGCCGCGACCATGGCGCAAGAGACGTGAGTCTTGCCGACCTCGGTATCGGTACCGGTCACGAATACGCCGCGCAAGTCCGGCTTCACGACGACGTCCTGCTACGTCGACCGATCGAATCCACAGCGACAAAGATTTCGCCCGAGGCCTGCGCACCCGCGAACGCCGCGACTTGAATGACCTCGACATCGCCCAAGCGGTCGACGTCGAGGACCGGCTCGGCGAAACCGGCACGCCCGAGTGCGCTGCCGATGTCGTGCATGTCGATGAAATCCGTACGGGCATACGCCTGATCCGAACGGCTGCCCGGTCCTGGCGTGTTCCAAAGAAAAAGCGCGCCGGGTCGAAGAATCCGTCCGACTTCCGCGAGCACGGCATCGAGTCGATCGCTGCCTGCAAGCAAGCAATCGGCTACCACGACGTCCACGCTTGCGTCTGCGAACGGCAAGTTCACGGAAGGCGCCTCGACATGCTCGACCCGGGCGCGAAACCCCGGGAGTTTTCCTAACAAAGCACGCAACGAAGGCAGTCCGCCCCGACGGACGACGGCCCGACCCTCGCCGGGTTCGGTGACCGCGACGATGCGCGCTCGCGGAAATTTTTGACGAAG
>Ga0075471_10001129_pt1 | contig 17228 bp, 13 predicted proteins | sample DEB19_08_DNA_2_FD_74787 | JGI IMG/M metagenome (GOLD analysis project Ga0075471, IMG submission 74787) | Aqueous microbial communities from the Delaware River and Bay under freshwater to marine salinity gradient to study organic matter... | ecosystem: Environmental > Aquatic > Marine > Coastal ... | reverse complement strand
TGATCTCGACCGCAAGGCGCCGCAGCTCAGCGCCGCCGCGCCACATCGTCCACAGGCCGGTGGCGGCAAGGATGTAGACGGGCGCGTATGCGAGCAGGCCGTACTCCTGGTCGAAGAGCAGCCCGGGAGCGCCGAAGAGCAGATTGAGCGGCGTGGTCTGGACCAGCGCGCCGTACGGCGCCATGGGGAGCGGCGTTCCCCAGTAGGCGTAGAAGAAGGCGAACCAGCCGGCGAGCGAGAGCGCGTAGATTCCGGCAAGCGCCCAGACTTTCGGACTGCGCACAAACGCGGCCAGTCCCTTGTCCCAGCGCTCGGCGCGCAACACCGTCACGGCGAGCAGCGCGGCAGACATTGGCGCGTACTTGGTGCTCAGCCACGGCAGCGCGGCAATCGCGGCACCAATCGCAGCCCAGCGGCCCACTGCACGCGACGTCTCGGCGCGGACGGCGCTGGTGAGCGCGAAGATCACTGCGAGGCTGGCGGCAATTTCCGGGTACACCGTGAAGGTGTTGAACATGAACGGCGCCGACAGTGCGACTGCCGCCCAGGCAAAGGTCGCGGCGCCGGGGGCGTTGATGGTGGCCACCGTCCATCGCCACGCCAGTGCCGAGGCCAGCGCGCCGATCAGGATCAGCGCCCACACCGCTCCCTTGTAGCCGGCCAACGCGTAGATCGGCGCGAGCAGCACCGAGATGCCGATCGGGTGGATCGAATAGATCTCGCCGTCGCTCCCACGCGTCAGGTAGTGCGGTTCGAGTTCGTCGGGGTAGTACTCGTGATAGTCACCGCGCCGGTGATTGTTCTCGATCTTCAGGTCGCCATCACGCCACAGGCTTTGTGCGATGACGAGGTAGTGCGGCTCATCGCCGGACGGAAACAGGGCCGTGCCCGTGAGCCGTTGCGCCGCCGATCCGGCGATGATCGCGGCTGCGGCACACAGCGCCAGCGTGATGGCGGTCACGCTCCAGCGCTGGATCGCCTTGGCGGTGATCAATCGTGACTGCCACAGCACCCATACCTGGAGTCCTGCCACGGTCAGCCACACGATTGCGCCGAGTGGTCCAGCAAGCGCCTGCAAGGCCGGAAGTTGATCGGGCAGGAGCGGGAGATAGGGAAACAGCAGCACGACCAACGCAAACAGCGGCAGCACCAGTTCGCCAAGCCGTGGCCGCGTCAGCGTGGTGGTGCCGCGCGGGGCATTGAGGTGGTCGATGCCGACCAGGAGCAGGCCGGCCAGGCAGAGGAATCCGAGGAATGCCTGCCACGGCGGCAGCATGGCAAACCGCACCACCGTGTCGCCGGTGACGGTCTGGTCGAGCACGCCGCGCGTCGCATACAGCGCCAGGCCGGTGACCAGGCAGGCTGCCAACGGCCGCAAGAAAGCGAAACTCGACATCTATTAGGGATTCTACATAGGATTCACGGCATGAATCGCGCCGTTGCTGCCGCAGGCTTGCTCTGTATGTGGGTTGGATGCACGTCACCGCCTCCGCCCGCGCCATCCGCCACGCCCTCATCACCCGCGCAGGCGTTTGATGTCCTGATCACCAGCGGCCGTGTCGTCGACGGCACAGGCGCGCCGTGGTTTCGCGCCGACGTCGGCATCGTTGGTGACCGCATCGTCGCGATCGGGCAGCTTGCGGGGCGAGAGGCGGCCTCGCGCATCGATGCGTCCAATCTCGTGGTGGCGCCGGGATTCATCGACATGCTCGGGCAGTCGGAGTTCAACGTCCTTGCCGATCAGCGTGCCGCCAGCAAGATCACGCAAGGCGTCACCACCGAGATCACCGGCGAAGGCTCCTCGATCGCCCCGCTGAATGACGCGATGGTGCGCTCGGCCCAGCCGACCTACGACCGCTTCAAGGTCACGCTCGACTTCCGCACGCTCAACGAATATTTCGCGCGTCTCGAGAAGAACCGGCCGGCGATCAACGTGGGCACGTTCGTCGGCGCCGGCGGCCTGCGCGCCTACGTGGTCGGCAACGACCAGAAGCCGGCGTCTGCGGCGGATCTCGACGGCATGAAGACACTCGTCGAGCAGGCCATGCAGCACGGGGCGCTGGGCGTGAGCACGTCGCTGCAATACGTGCCCGGCCGCTTCGCCTCCACCGACGAGATCGTGGAGTTGGCCAAGGTGGCCAGGCAATATGGCGGCATCTACATCTCGCATCAGCGGTCGGAATCAGGCCAGATCATGGCGTCACTCGACGAAGTGTTTGCGGTGGCGGAGCGCGCAAATATTCCTGCGGAGGTGTGGCACCTCAAGACGGCGTACAAAGCCAACTGGGGCCGCATGGCCGACGTGCTGAAGCACTTCGACGAGGCTCGCGCCCGCGGCCTCGACGTCACGGCGAACATGTATCCCTACGACCGCGCCTCGAACGGGCTCGACGCCTGCCTGCCGCTGTGGGTGCGTGAAGGCGGACTCGACCAGATGCTGTCGCGGCTGAAAGACCCCGCCACGCGTGAGCGCATCAAGAAGGACATGGACGACCCGAATGCGAAGGACTGGGAAAACCAGTGGTACGGGTCGGGCGGCGGCGCCGGCGTGATGATTTCAACCGTGCTCGACCCGTCCCTGCGCAAATGGGAAGGCAAGAACCTCGTCGAGATCGGCAAGGAGATGGGGAAGGATCCCCGCGATGCGGCGATGGATCTGGTCATTGCCGATCAAGGCGAGACCTCGGTGATCATCTCGATCATGCGCGAAGACGATGTGCGGCTGGCGTTGTCGAGTCCGATGATTTCGATCGGGACCGATTCCGGCGCACGCGCCGAAGACGGCCCGTTGTCGGAGTCGAAGTCACATCCGCGTGCGTGGGGATCCTTCCCCCGGGTGCTGGGCAAGTACGTGCGTGACGAGAAGGTGATCACGCTCGAGGAGGCCGTGCGCCGCTTCACGTCGCGCCCGGCGGGCCGTGTGGGCCTCGCCGATCGCGGCATCCTGCGCCCGGGCATGAAGGCGGATATCACGATCTTCAATCCCGACACCGTGCGCGACGTCTCGACCTATGTCGATCCCACGCATTACTCGCAGGGCATCGAACACGTCCTGGTCAACGGCAAGGCGGTCGTGGCCGGCGGCAAGATCACCAACCAACGTCCCGGGGAAGCCATCCGGGGACCCGGATACCGGAAGTAGCGTCGTAACCAGGAACACACCCCAGTGACGGCCCCCACTCTCCCCATGTCGGCGGTGTTGACGGGTCTTTCCGCGGCCCTCGACATCACGGAAGGTCATCCGCGCGGTCACGCCGCGCGGACGTGCCTGATTGCGATGCGCCTGGCCGATGCGTTGCGGCTGTCGCCAGACGAGAGCTCCGACCTGTTTTACGCCGCTCTCCTGAAGGATGCCGGCTGCTCGTCGAACGCCACGCGCGTGTCCCAGATGTTTGGCGGCCCCGACGAGCACGCCACCAAGCGCGCGGTGTGGTTGCGCGACTGGCGCAAGCTCGACCAGAAGGTGCGCTACGCCTTTGAATGGGTCGAGCCGGAGGGGGACTTCTTCGCCCGGGTGCGGAAGTTCATCAAGCTGGCCATGATCGGTCCCGGCGGCGAGCGCGAACTGTTCGAGATCCGCTGCGCGCGCAGCGCCGCGATCGCGCGCGCGCTGGGGATGTCGGAAGCGACGGCCATGGCCGTGCAATCCATGGACGAGCATTGGGACGGCGGCGGCCACCCGGTCGGGCTGCGTGGCGAGAAAATTCCGATCGCGGCGCGCATCATCGGGCTCGCGCAGGTCGTGGAGATCTTCTGGGGCGTCGCGGGTCCTGCCCGCGCGCTCGAAATGGCGACCGAGCGCCGCGGCCGGTGGTTCGATCCTGAACTGGTGGACTGCCTCAATCAGATCTTCTCGCCGGCGCTGTGGGCGTCGCTGGAGACCAGCGACCTCAATGCCACGGTTGCCGCGGCAGAGCCTGAAGAGCGCGCCATCGACGCGACCGAGGAGCGTCTCGACCAGATCGCGACGGCGTTTGCCTGGGTCATCGACGCGAAATCGAACTTCACGTTTGAGCATTCGGACCGCGTCGCCGCCCTTTCAGTTGCCGCCGCTGAACGCCTGGATTTCTCGCCGACCGAGATCGTGCGTTTGCGCCGCGCGGCGTTGCTGCACGACATTGGTAAGCTGGCAGTACCGAATGCGATCCTCGACAAGCCCGGGAAGCTGACGGCCGCCGACTGGGCGATCGTCAAGCAGCATCCCGCGCACACCCTGCACGTCCTCCAGCAGGTGCCGGTGTTTGAGGAACTGGCCGAGGACGCCGCCAATCACCACGAGCGCGTCGACGGCAAGGGCTACTTCCGCGGCCTCACGGCGGAGCAGTTGACGCCGGCCGCCATGGTTCTGGCGGTGGCCGATGTGGCGGATGCCCTGATGAGCGACCGCCCGTATCGCCCTGCCCTCCCCGTGGACGAGGTCGTCGGTATGCTGGTGAAGGGCCGCGGCACCGAGTTCTGGCCGGAGGCCGTTGAGGCGATGGCCGTGTCACTGGCTGCCACGCCTGCGGCGTGATGGCTTCACGACCACGGCGTACGCTCACCCTCGTGAGGCTTGGTTCGGTCCCCCAGGGCGGCGACGCCAGCCTTCAGTAACATGCGTATCGGTATCGACCTCGGCGGCACCAAGATCGAAGGCCTTGCCCTGTCAGACGAAGGGCGCGAGCTCGATCGCCGCCGCGTCGCGGCGCCACGCGGCAGCTATGACGACACGGTCCGCGCCGTTGCTGATCTTGTCGGCGCAATCGAGACGACCCTCGACGCGCAGGGCACGGTTGGTGTGGGTGTTCCAGGCGCGATTTCGCCTGCGACTGGACTGATCAAAAACGCCAACTCCACCTGGCTGAATGGCCGGCGCCTTGCCGACGACCTGTCACGAGCGCTGGCGCGCGAGGTCAGGCTGGCAAACGATGCCAACTGCTTTGCGTTGTCGGAGGCGACCGACGGCGCCGCGGCCGGCGCGCCGGTGGTGTTCGGGGTCATCATCGGTACCGGCACTGGCGGTGGCGTGGTGGTGAACGGCAGGATCGTCAGTGGCGCCAATGCGATCGGCGGGGAGTGGGGACACAATCCGCTGCCGGCCCCAGAAGATGATGAGCGGCCTGGCCCCCCCTGTTACTGCGGCCGTTCGGGCTGCATCGAGACGTTTCTCTCGGGCCCGGCGCTGGCGCGCGACTTCGCGGCGCACGGCGGTGCGGAGATTGCGGCCGTCGAGGTCGCGGCTCGCGCCGCGCAGGGCGACCAACTGGCCGACCAGTGCCTTGAGCGCTACGCCCGCCGCTTCGCCCGCGCGATTGCCTCGATCATCAACGTGCTCGATCCCGATATCGTCGTCCTTGGCGGCGGCGTGTCGAACATCGAGCGCCTGTACGAGCGCGTCCCGCAGGTCTGGGGCCGGCACATCTTCTCCGATCACGTCAGCACCCGGCTGGTCCGTGCACGGCACGGAGACGCCAGCGGCGTCCGCGGCGCGGCCTGGTTACATCCCGTGACCTAGTTGGCCGCTCAGCCCGCGTATCGCACGGCGACGTTTGGGGTCCGGTTTCTACCTGCTACAATTGCCGGATGAAGCTTCGAATCGCGTTTGGCGCATTAGCGCTCGTATGGATGGCCGGCGTGTCGCAGTATGCGGTGCAGGCGAAACAGGCCAAGTCAGTGTGGGATGGCGTCTACACTGCGGAACAGGCGACCAGTGGCGCGGCGGCCTACAAGGCGGCTTGCTCGGAGTGCCACGGCAACGACCTGGCGGGTGACGGCTTTGCGCCGGCGCTGAGCGGTGCGGAATTCACCGGCAACTGGAATGACCTGTCGGTCGGCGACCTGTTCGAGCGCATCCGCATCTCGATGCCGCCGAGCGGCCCGAGCGGCGTGACCCCGGCTCAGAAGGCCGACATCCTCGCGCACATCCTCAGCACCAACAAGTACCCGGCCGGCACCACGGCGCTCCCGGCGGAAACCGCGGCGCTCAAGGGCATCAAGATCGAGTTGAAGAAGTAGCTACGGAGCCTTCCTCCACCACGGCGTGCCAAGATTCGTAAACGGCCCGCCGTCCACTGAGATTGCGGTCGCCACTCGATAGTTGAGTGGCGACAGCAGATGCATCGTGTGCCGGACGCGGATTGACTTGCCGTTGACCGCAAACGGCGCGCTGTCGAAGTGGATGTTATAAATCCCGCCCAGGTCACCACCGACCGGACCGAACATCAGGTAGTTAAAGCCGCGCGAGTCCGCGACCTCGCGCGCCAGCGTCTTGTTCTCCTTGTGATACGCGATGACTTCCCGAATCCTGAACGGCCCGGCAGGACCTTCGCCCTCGGTGACCGCCTCGTAGAAGCGTCCGTCGAGTTTTGAGACCACCGTCGTGCCGCTATAGGGGCCCGCGGGACCGAGCGGGCTCTCGGGCATCGACCACTCGAACGTCCACTTCCCAAGAAAATAGGAGTCGAAGTCGAACAGCGGAACCGTGTCGCCCGTTTCCGTTGGCCGGCCGAGGGCCGGCATCTGGCCCTTGGGGACTTGTTGTTCTGCGCTGCTGGTCGCGCCCCCCGGGCGCGAGGCTTCGCCAGTCGCTGTCGAGGCCGACACCAGAAGAACGAGAAACAGGGCGCGTTTCATGTGATGTATTCTCACGCGCGGAGAGTATATGCGACGACTCCTGTTCACGACATTTGCGATCGCGATGGCCGCGTCGATTCCCGGCGGCGCGCAAAGCCCGCAGGCGCCCGTGGCGGCGGCCACCGATGGTGGCTACAAGCTGGTACCCAACTGGCCGACGTTGCCGTCCGGAGAGTTCTTCGGATTGAAGACGCCGCCACCGCCGCCGGCCGAACGTGAAGCGCAGGCCGCGGCACGCCGCGCGATGGGCCAGACCGGCAACGCGCCGCGTCCCGCGGGGCAAGGTCCGACCAACCAGCCGGGCATCTCGGGCCTGGCGATCGATAAGGACGATCGCATCTACGTGTTCAATCGCGGCGCCAAGCCCGTGATGGTGTTCAACACCGACGGCAAGCTCGTGGCGTGGGGCGGCGATCAGGAACTCAACGGCCGCAAGCTCGATCCCAACTTCCAGCACTCAGGCGCCGTGGATTGGGAGGGCAACGTCTACATGATCGAGCGCGACGCGCATCGCATCGTGAAACTCAACCCGAAAATGGACAAGGTGCTGCTGCAACTCGGCACCACCATGGAGAAGGGGAACGATGCGAAACATTTCGATCTCCCGTCAGGAATAGCGGTACTCAGAAACGGCAACATCATCGTGACCGATGGCTATGGCAACAATCGCGTCGTGATGTTCGACAAGTCAGGCAAATTGCTCAAGCAGGTGGCGCGCGGCGCCGGTGGGCCTGGTGACAAGGGCAAGGCCGCCGGTGAATGGGACTTGCCGCACAAACTCGCCGTCGACGCGCAGGAGAATCTCTACATCATCGACCGCGAAGGACATCGCGTGCAGGTGTTCGACAAGAACCTGAGCTACCTGCGCGAAATCAGCGTGCCCGGCTGGAACCCGTGGGACATCGGCATTTCGCGCAAAGGTGATGACGGGTTTGCCTACATTGCCGATCACGCACTCGAACGTGTGCACAAACTGTCGTTGAAGGATGGCAAGCTCGTCGCGACCTGGGGCAAGCAGGGACTTGGCCCCGGCGAGTTTGATTGGGTCCACGGCATCGTCGTGGATTCGAAGGGCGCCGTCTACGCGGCAGATACCTACGGTCAGCGCATCCAGAAATTCGTGCCGTCCGTCGCTTCGAGTCGCTAAGACATTACGGCGGCGTCCGGCTTTAGCCGGACCACACGCGGGCGATGGTCCAGTACAGTCCGACCAGCGCGATGCATGCAGAGGCTGGTATCACCACGCGTTGGTGATACCAGCCTTTCTTCATGAAGGCCGCTGTCGCCAGCACCGCCGCGCCAATCACGGTGAGCTGTCCACCCTCGACGCCAAGATTGAACGACACCAGCGCGGTCACGAACTCGCCGCGCGGCAACCCCAGTTCGCGCAGCACGCCGGCGAATCCGAGCCCGTGCAGCAGCCCAAACAGGAACACCAGCGCGACCCGCCATGGCTTCAGCTCGCGCGTCACGAGATTCTCGACCGCCACGTAGGCGATCGACAGTGCGATCAGTGGTTCGACGATGAGCGACGGAAGCGAGACAAGGCCGTAGATCGACAGCCCGAGCGTGATCGAGTGCGCGATCGTGAACGCGGTGACCTGCAGCAGCAACGGCCTCATCCGCGGGCTCAGCAGGAAGAGCCCGAGCACGAACAGGATGTGATCGAGCCCCTTCGGCAGGATGTGGGTGTAACCAAGCACGAGATACTGGCGCGCGATCTCCGTGCGCGTCGGCCGTGTGAACGACTTCGACAGGTCAATCACGTCGCTCCAGTTCGTGCCGTCGATCCACTCGATCGTCGACGATCCGTCCGGTTGAACGATCTCGAGTGGGTAGCGGTCGCCGACCAGGCCATAGAGCCACCGCAGGCGTGTCGCGTCACGCGGCATCACGCCGCGGAGTTCAAAAGCGGCCAGGGCCGCAGACGGCGCCGAACGTTCGGCGGGCTTCCGGTAGATGACGGACGACGCTCGTACTTCGTGGGCGTCGACAAACAGCACGATGCGATCGGCAAACACCTCGGCCAGTTGCGCGAGGCGAGTGTCGCGTTGTTCGGGCGTCAGGTTTGGTGGAACGCTGCCCCCCGCAAACGTCTCGAGGCGCAGCAGCAGCCACATCGGGTCGTTGGCAACGTCAAGCGTGAATGACCCGTCTGCAGACAACCGCAGCGTGACCTTGGTGCGCTCGGCTTCGTGGGACGCCGTTTCGGCGGCGCCCGCCAGCAGCAACGCGACGATCAGGAGAACGCGAGGCAATCGCGGCTATGATATGCCGCGTGTTTGCCACCTTCTTGCTCGTTGCGACCATGGTGCAGGCTCCTGCGCCGAAGAAGACCGTTGAGATCGTGAGCGTCACCGGCTGCCTGCGGGAGCAGGGCACCAACTGGATGTTGGTCTCGGCGACCGAGCCCGTTCCGAGCCTCGCAAACCAGGCGGCCGGCGACGACATTCCGAAAACCGCCCCCGCCGGGAAGAACACGTTCCGGCTGATTGGCGTCAGCGAATTCAATCTTCCTCAGATGAAGGACAAGACGGTCGTGATTCGCGGCCTGTTCATCAAGGACAAGGTCAGCCGCCTCAACGTGACCTCGGCGGTCGAGGCCGTCGCGACGTGCGCCGCCGGCGCACCGAAATAGGCTACTATCGCAGCCCAACAGGCGAACGGGCCAACAGGCCGCAGGACTGACCAGAGGATTTCATATGAAGCGTCTTGGGTTGATCGTCGTTGCCGTGGCCGCGCTGGCCTCATCCAGCGCTAGCGCTCAAACCACTCAGTCCGCCGCGCACGTTCCAACCTTCGCGAAGGACGTCGCGCCGATCATGTACAGCAAGTGCGCCAACTGCCATCGGCCCGGTGAAGTGGCGCCGATGTCGCTGCTGTCGTACGAAGACGCGCGGCCGTGGGCCAAGGCCATCAAGTCGAAGGTCGTCGCGCGCGAAATGCCGCCCTGGGGCGCCGACATGTCGCAGACGTTGCCGATGCGCAACGACATCAGCCTGACGCAAAAGGAGATCGACACGATCGCTGCGTGGGTCGATGGCGGCGCGGCGCGCGGCAGCAATGCCGACATGCCGCCGTCACCGAAATTTGCGACCGGATGGACGGCCGGCACCGAGCCGGATCTCGTGCTCGAGATGCCGGTCGAGTTCGAGATTCCCGCCGAAGGTGAACTCGGCGTGCAGATGTTCTATTCGAAGGTGCCGTGGACCGAAGACAAGTTTGCCGAGATCGTCGAGCTGAAGCCGAGCAATCGCGCGGTGCTGCACCATGCCGGCATTTTCTTCGTCGATATTCCTGAAGGCTCAACGCTGAAGGACGGCCGGATCATCGGGCCGGACGGCAAGGTGATCGGCGATCGCGGATCGCGCGGGTTGCCATCGACGGACAGTGGCCTGCCCGGTTCGAGCAAGTTGCTGTCGTGGGTGCCGGGCCGCGGTCTCGATCATCATCGCGCCGACATCGGCAAGCGGTTGCCCGCGGGCAAGTACATCAACTGGCAGTTGCACTACAACCCGACCGGCAAGGTGGAAAAGGATCGCACCAGGCTCGGTATCTGGTTCAACAAGGTTCCGGTCACACACGAGGTGCTGATCCGCCAGGCTGGTGATCCGCTCGCGACCACGAAGGGCGGTCTGTCGATCTATCGCGCCGAAGGCCGCGAGGTTGAATACAAGGCGGATCCTGGCAGCACGCGCCGGAGCCGCACCACGCCGAACATTCCGCCGCACGCCGAGAACTGGCGCCTGACCGGCATCACGCCCGTGACGGAAGACATCACGCTCTACGCGATGTCGCCGCACATGCACTTGCGCGGCAAGAGCTTGAAGTGGGTGATCGTCTATCCCGACGGCACTGAGAAGACGATCCTCAACGTGCCGAAGTTCGACTTCAACTGGCAGTTCAACTACGAGCTGAAGGAGCCGCTGAAGATCCCGGCCGGCAGCAAGATCCTGGGGCTTGGCGTCTACGACAACTCGATCCGCAACAAGTGGAATCCCGCGCCGCACCTCGAGGTCTACTGGTCGGAGCAAAGCTGGGATGAGATGTACCAGCCGTTCACTGAGTACTCGGTGGACTCGCAGGATCTCACGGTGCTCAAGCCAGTCGGCTCGCAGCAGCAGAAGTAGCCGCGTCGCGGCATCCGGCAGGGCGAACCCGGTTCGCCCTGCTACTTCACGACCTTGCCGCCTTTGCGGTTATCCATCACGAAGCGATCACGCGACGGCATCTTGACCGCCGGCAGCGTCTTGCGATCCATCACCGCATCGTCCGCGACGATTTTGTTGAGATTCAGGATGTAGGCGACCAGCGCGTAGGTTTCATCTGGCGTCAGCGTACCCGGCTGCATGAACGGCATCGCGCGGTAGGTGTAGTCGTAGAGCGTGGTGGCGTATGGCCAGTAGTTGCCGACCGCGCGCGGCAGCTTCGCGTTCATCGCGAAGTCCCAGTTCTTCCCGGAGTCAGTAGCCACGAGACGATCGAAGCTCGCGCCTTCGCCGCTCTTGCCGTGGCATGACGCGCACTTCGCGGCGTAGATCTTCGCGCCCTCGGCGACGCTGCCTTTGCCGTCCGGCAGTCCCTTGCCATCCGGGCGCACGTCGATGTCGAGCCTGGCAATCTCTTCCGACGTTGCGGCGCGACCAATCCCGAGGGGTTTGTTTTGCGCCGCGACGGTAATCGGGATCAAGAGAAGCGCGATCAGCAGCCGTTTCATCACAGGCCTCCTCCGAATTTGACGGTGCCGTCGGCGTTCACCTTCCAGGCGCGAATGTGGTTGAAGTGATACGCGGTCGCGGGGCCTCGAGCCGCAAGCAGCACGTCGTAGGTTGGCTGCACGTAACCTGTCTCGTCTGTGGCGCGGCTCGCGAGCATCGCCTCGCCGCCTTTCCATTCCCACGGCAGGCGGAATCGCGTGTGACACTTCGGCAGCACCGGATCATCGAGCTTCGCCAGCTGCCACGTCTTGCCGCCATCTCCCGTCACTTCGACCTTGGCGATCTTGCCGCGGCCGCTCCACGCGATGCCGCGCACTTCCCACCAGCCCGGGCCGGTGAGTTTGTCGGGGAAGGACGGCTCGGTAATCAGCGACTTGCAATCCATGTCGAGGCTGAAGATGCGCGCGGTGCCATCGGGCAACGGGTCGGTGTACTTGGAGGTTTCCTCGCGCGTCATGAAGGGCTGATCGGCGACTTCAATGCGGCGCAGCCACTTGATGCTCGCGTTGCCCTCGACGCCGGGCAGGAACAGCCGCACTGGGTAGCCTTGCTCTGGACGCAGCGGCTCGCCGTTCTGCCCGTACGCGATCAACGCATCGTCCCACGCCTTTGCCATGGGGACGCTGCGCGTCATCACGGCTGCGTCCATGCCTTCGGCGAGGAACCACGTCGCTTTGGGGGATGCGCCGACCTCGCGCATCAGCGTCGACAGTGCGACGCCGGTCCATTCGCTCGTTGACGTCAGCCCGTCGATCTGCTGCGGCGTGAGGTCGGTCTGGTTGCCCTCTCGGCGATACACGCGCCCGCCGTTGCCCGAGCACTCCATCATGCGAATCATCGACTTGCCGGGGAAGCGTCGGAGATCGGCGAGCGTGAAGACCATCGGACGATCGACCATGCCGTGAATTAGCAGCGAGTACTGCTGCGGATCGATCGACGGCACGCCACCGTGATGGCGTTCGAAGTGCAGATCGGACGGCGTGATGATGCCGTCGAGATCCTGCAGCGGCGAGAGGCTCGACGTGCGTCGATCACCAAGCGAGACGCGCTTTGGTTTCTCGAAAGGGGAGCGGCCCCCGACATCGGTCGAGAGCGGCCCCTGAACCTTGGTGGGGTCCGACGGCACTTTCGGTCGCGCCGCCTGGTCAGGGCTTTGACCTGCGGCGGGCAATGCCGCGCCGACGATTCCGGCCGTTCCGGCCGCCAAAATACGCCGCCGGGAGATGGATTTCGGTCGATCCATACGTCCTCCTTGAAGACGGGGAAGGGTAACACGCTGGAGATTCGCGAATTTCGGCGCAAATCCGTCGAAACGTCCGTTGCCATCGGTTGAACACATGGTCAACATGACTGTGACAATTGTTGACACGCAATCCCGGCTAAGTCGTTGATAATTCGGGTTGTTAGAGTTATAAACGGCCGTGCTTGGAAGGGCCTCGACGTCTGAGGCAAGGCGCCTGATGAAAAGAATCTCGTTCGTAGTCCTGTCTGCGTCCGTGTTAGCCCTCGGCCTATCTGCGTACGCTGATCAGAATTCCACAGCGGCGAGTGCGAAGCCGTCGCCAGCTGCGGCATCGAAGGCCACGTCAACGCCGCCGTCCCAGCAGCGAGTGCCGGCGCCAGCAAGCGCGCCGGCGATGGCCCCGAGCCACACTGCCATTCCCGCCTCGGTTTCTGAATCTCAGAACGCACTCGTCAAGCAGTACTGCGCTTCCTGCCACAACGACCGCAACAAGAACAACGCGGGCGGACTGTCGCTGCAGGCGTTCGATGCCGCGAAAGTCGGTCATGACGCGCAGGTCGCGGAAGTTGCCGAGAAGATGGCCCGCAAGCTGCGCGCCGGCATGATGCCGCCCTCGGGCGCCCGCCGCCCTGAGGGGACGGTGCTCGCGTCGTTTGCGCAGTCGATCGAAGCGCGCCTCGACCAGGCCGCAACGTTGAATCCGAATCCTGGCCGCCGTCCGTTCCAGCGGCTGAATCGCGCCGAATACGCGCGCGCGGTGAGCGCGCTGTTGAATCTCGACGTCGATGTGACGGCGTTCCTGCCGCCCGACACGCTCAGTGCCGGTTTCGACAACATCGCCGACGCGCAGGCGTTCTCGGCGACGTTGATGGAAGGCTATCTGCGCGCGGCCAGCCGGATCAGCTCGCTGGCCGTGGGCGATCCGAAGGCCGGCGCCTCGGAATACACCTACAAGGTCCCGCGCACCGGTTCGCAGATGCAGCACGTCGAGGGCGCGCCCTTCGGTACGCGCGGCGGCATTGCGGTGCAGCACACCTTCCCGGCCGACGGCGAATACAGTTTCCGTCTGCAGTTGCACTCGATTCCGACCGGCCAGTTGTTCGGCAGCACCGTCCGTGGCGAACTGCTTGAGGTCTCGATCGACGGCGAGCGCGCCGCGGTGGTCGAGATCAACCCGCGCATGAGCGAGGCCGATCCGAACGGCATGAACCTCACGACCGTCCGCGTGCACGTGAAGGCGGGCACGCACCGCCTTGCGGCCGCGTTCGTGCAGCGCTTCGACGCGGTGCCGGATGACCTGATGCCGCCGATCGACCACACGCTGGCCGATTCACAGATCGGTTCGGGGTTTGGCATCACGACGCTCCCGCACCTGCGCGAATTCGCGGTCAGCGGTCCCTTCAAGGTGACCGGCATTTCGGAGACGCCGAGCCGCAAGAAGATCTTCTCGTGCCGCCCGACGTCGAGCACCGAGGAAGCCGCCTGCGCCAACGAGATCACCCGCAAGCTGGCGACGCAGGCCTATCGCGGGCCGGTGTCGGCCCAGGACATGGACGGCCTGACGAAGTTCTACGCGATGGGCCGCAAGGACGGCGACTTCGAGTCCGGCGTGCGCATGGCGCTGCAGGCCGTGCTGGCGAGCCCGCGCTTCCTGTTCCGTCTCGAGGAGGCGCCGGCGACGATCCGCGCCGGCCAGAACTACCGCATCAGCGACCACGACCTGGCCACCCGCCTGTCGTTCTTCATCTGGGGCTCTGGGCCGGACGACGAGTTGTTGAAGCACGCGCAGCGCGGCACCTTGCGCGGCCCCGGCGTGCTGACCGCGCAGGTCAAGCGCATGCTCGCGGACCCGAAGAGCGAAGCGCTGTCGACGCGCTTCGGCGCGCAGTGGCTCCGGTTGCAGGATCTCGAAAAGATTTATCCGGATGCGTTGCTGTTCCCGTACTACGACTTCAAGCTTGGCGAGGCGCTGCGCAAGGAAACCGAGCTGTTCTTCGACAGCATCGTCCGCGAAGACCGCAGCCTCACCGACCTGATCACCGCCGACTACACGTTCGTCAACGAGCGCATCGCGAAGCACTACGGGCTGCCGAACGTGAACGGTGACAACTTCCAGCGGGTCACGATCGCCGACGAGAACCGCCGCGGGTTGTTGGGCCAGGGCAGCATCCTGGCGCTGACGTCGGTGGCCGATCGCACCTCGCCGGTGCTGCGCGGCAAGTGGATCATGGAAGTGCTGCTGGCCTCACCACCGCCGGCGCCGCCACCCAACGTGCCGACCCTTGACGAGACGAAGGCCGAATCCGGCGACGGAGGCATGCTGACCACGCGCCAGCGCATGGAGCAGCACCGCGCCAACCCGCAGTGCAATTCCTGTCACCGCGTGATCGATCCGCTCGGCCTGGCGCTCGAGAATTTCGACGTCACGGGCCGCTGGAGAATCCGCGACAACGGCAACCTGGTCGATCCGGTTGGTGATCTCTACGACGGCACGAAGATGACCGGGCCGAACGGCCTGCGCGCCGCGCTGCTCAAGCACCAGGACATGTTCTTCACCAGCTTCACCGAGAGCCTGCTGACGTATGCGCTCGGACGCCGCGTGGAGTACTTCGACCAGCCTGCGATCCGCAAGATCATCAAGGACGCAGCGAAAGACAACAACCGCCTGTCAGCCTATGTGCTGGGGGTGGTGAACAGCCGCGCGTTCCAGATGGCACGCGCGGAAGATGCCACGACGACGACCGACGACAAACGGTAGCCAGTATCCAGTAGCCAGTAGCCAGGAGACCGCAATGGAGTTTCTGACCAAAAAGCACCTCTCACGCCGCACGATGCTGCGCGGCCTCGGCGTCACGATGGCCTTGCCGATGCTCGAGGCGATGACGCCCTCCGGCACTGCCTTTGCCAAGACGGCAGCGGGCGCGAAGAAGGTGCGCATGACCGCGATCGAGATGGTGCACGGCTCGGCCGGCGCCACCCAGTACGGTCTGAGCAAGAACTTCTGGTCGCCGGCGGAAGTGGGCACCGCGTTCGACTTGAGCCCCGGCTCGCTGTCGTCGCTGGAGCCGTTCCGCGACTACCTGACGATCGTCAGCAACACCGACGTGCGGAACGCCGAAGCGTTCTCGCTGCCGGAGATCGGCGCCGATCACTTCCGCTCGAGCGCGGTGTTCCTCACGCAGGCGCATCCCAAGAAGACGCAGGGCTCCGACGTCTACGCCGGCACGTCGCTCGACCAGCTGTATGCCCAGAAGCACGGGCAGGACACGCCGATCCCGTCGATGCAGTTGTCGATCGAGACGGTCGACCAGTCCGGCGGCTGCGCCTACGGTTACTCGTGCGCCTACACCGACAGCATCAGCTGGGCGGATCCCGAAAAGCCGCTGCCGATGATTCGCGATCCGCGCGCGGTGTTCGATTCGCTGTTTGGCGTCGGCGCCACGGCGACGGAGCGCGCGCAGAGCCGCCGGGCCGACAAGAGCATCCTCGATTGGGTCTCGACCGAAGTGTCGCGCCTCAGCAAGGATCTGGGCGCCTCGGATCGTCAGCGCCTCAATCAGTATCTGACCGAGATTCGCGAGATCGAGCGCCGCATCCAGAAGATCGAGGCGCAGAACAGCAGCGGTGAGGTTCGCGAGCTGCCGGACGCGCCGGTCGGCGTGCCGGATGATTTTGCCGAACACGTCAAGCTGATGTTCGACCTGCAGGTGCTGGCGTTTGCGTCGGACGTGACCCGCGTGTTCTCGTTCAAGATGGGCCGCGACGGTTCGGCGCGCGTCTACCCGGCCAGCGGCGTGCGCGGCGCGTTCCACCCGGCGTCGCACCACGGCGAGCGCGAAGAGCGCGTCACCGATTTCATGAAGATCAACCGCTACCACGTGTCGATGGTTCCGTACTTCCTCAAGAAGCTGAAGGAGACGCCGGACGGCGATGGCGCGAACCTGCTCGACAACACGCTGGTGATCTACGGATCGCCGATGGGCAACTCGAACGTGCACAACCACAAGCGCTGCCCGTTGTTCCTGGCCGGCAAGGCCGGTGGCGCGCTGCGCGGCAACCTGCACCTAAAGGCGGCCGATGGCACCCCGATGGCCAACGTGTTCCTGTCGCTGATGCAGGACCTCGGTCTCGAAAACATGAAGACGTTTGGCGACAGCACCGGCCGCTTCGAGCTGAAGACGGTTCCGGCGACGACCGCCGCGGTGTAGCTGGTAAGCGAAGAGAGTGCATATGCGTAAGCTGATTTCGGCAAGTGCTCTGGCGGTGGTCCTGTCGCTCGCGCTTCACGCGGCGGGAACGGCGCCGGTGGCAGACGCGGTGATGGCCAGGGATCGCGAAGCCGTCAAGACGCTGTTGAAGAACGGCGCGGACGTCAACGCCGCGCAGGGCGACGGCATGACGGCGCTGCACTGGGCGGCGCGCAACGGTGACGCCGAGCTGACGCAGATGCTGCTGTATGCCGGCGCGAACGTGAAAGCCACGACGCGCCTCGGCGGCTACACGCCGCTGATGATGGCGGCCGATCAGGGCCACGCAAACGTGATTGCCGCGTTGCTGGCGAGCGGGTCGGATGCCAAGGCGGCAAACTCGCTTGGCACCACGCCGCTGATGCTGGCGGCGGCGTCGGGCAATGCGCAGGCCGTGACCACGCTGGT
>Ga0075471_10001128_pt1 | contig 17234 bp, 16 predicted proteins | sample DEB19_08_DNA_2_FD_74787 | JGI IMG/M metagenome (GOLD analysis project Ga0075471, IMG submission 74787) | Aqueous microbial communities from the Delaware River and Bay under freshwater to marine salinity gradient to study organic matter... | ecosystem: Environmental > Aquatic > Marine > Coastal ... | reverse complement strand
TGCGCAGGACCCGGCCTTCGACACCACGTGCGAGGCGCTCTCACTGCGGCGGATCGGGCCTCGGATGGGAGTTCAGCCCCCCGTACGTGGATCTGGGGTACAGGGCACCACGAGCTCCCCGCCTAGCACGGTCCGCTCGCTCACCGTACCAGCCGATCCGGCCGCTACCATCTGCGGTCTCCGGGAGGGGTGCGAGAGCGGCCGAATCGGCACGCTTGGAAAGCGTGTGAACGAGAGTTCCGTGGGTTCGAATCCCACCCCCTCCGCCACCTCGACGCCGGGCGGGGCGCTCCGGACGTCGCTCACCCGAGGGCGACGGCCTCGGCGGCGAGCTGCGCGAAACCGTGCCGGGCCGCGATGTTCGCGGCCTCGGAGGCCAGCGCCGCCGCCCGGTTCGGGTCCCGATCCACCTCGAGCCGGGCGAGGGCCAGCATGGTCTGGGCCCGGTAGTGGGGCGACTCGAGCCGGGTGTTGCGATCGAGCGCGTCGATGAGGTTCGCCTCGGCGCCGGTCCGATCGCCGAGCGTCATCCGCAGCAGGCCGACGTAGTGCGAGACCGCGCCCACGTTCGCGGTGAGCGTCTGGATCCCGATCCGGTCGCCGTACGGTTCGAGCCTCGGCAGCAGCACCACGGCGGCCGCCCGGTCGTCGAGGAGGTGCGCGGTGTGCGCGGCGAGCGTCGTGGCCGTCATCCAGACCTGGTCCTCCGGGAACCCGAACGCGTCCGCCGCGAGTTCGGCGAACCGGGCCCGGGCGAGCTCGAGGTCCCCGGCCCGTGCCGCGACGAAGGCGAGCACGCTCCGGAACCCGGGGACCCGCGGGTACTCCACCACCGCCTGCTCGATGAGCGGGACGAGCTCGGCGCTCCGTCCCTGCTGGATCCGCAGGGACATGAGCTGCGAGCCGAGGTAGAGCATCCCGTCGTGGCGACCGGCATCCAGGGACAGTGCGAACGCCTCGTTCGTCAACCGCTCGGCCTCCGCGAGCTCGCCGGTCGTCGCCGCGATCTGCACCGCCCAGAGCGTCGCGATCCAGCGGGTCTGCGGGTTGCCCAACCGGGTGGCCGTGGCCATGAGTTCGGTGGCCGCGCCACGTGCGGCGTGGATGTCGCCGATGGTCAACCAGGTCGTGAGCACCTGGACCAGGGCCCAGAACCGACGCATCGGGTCGTCGTGGGTCTCGGTGAGCCGCACCACCTCCTCGGCGACCGCCCGCCGCTCGTCGAAGGACGCCGGGGTGTCCAGGGAACTCCAGGAGAGGACGTCGATGAGCGTCGCGACGTCGCCCGTGCGGCGCGCGACCGCGATCGACTCCCGTGACCGGTCCACGTAGCTCGGATCGCCGCTGAAGCGGAGCTCGGAGGCGATGGCGGCGATGAGCCGGGCCCGGGCCGGCGAGTCCCCTTCGCCCACCACCGCGAGCGCGCTCTCGAGCAGTGCGAGCTGCTCGGGATCGACGTCGGCACCCGAGATCTGGAACCCGCGGTACCGGGCGAGGGCCGCGGCCACGAGGAGGTCGTCGCGCCCGAGGGCGCGGGCCTCGTCGGCCGCCGCGAGCAGGCGGGGGAGGAAGGCCAGGTCGTCGGCCCGGCGTTCGGCGTTCCCGAGCCGGATCTCGAGGTCGCAGCGCTCGGCCCGATCACCGTCGGTGCCGAGCAGGTCGAGGGCCGTGCGGTACCAGCGCACCCCGTCGACCGGAGCGAGCCCCTCGACCGCGTCGTCGCCGGCTCGGATCGCGAACGGCACCGCCCGGGCCCGATCCTCGGGTCGGCCGGCCGCGACGAGGTGGGTCGCGAGTTCCGCCGCCCGGCCCGCCGGGTCGGCCTCGCGGCCGATGGCGTCCGCGATCGCCGCGTGGAGCCGTGAGCGTCGCGTCGGGGAGAGCTCCGCGGCGAGCGCGTGCTGCACCAGCGCGTGCGCGAACGTGAACCGCTCCGGGTACCCGGCGACCTCACCCACCAGGCCGGCCGTCGCGGCCGCCTCGAGGAGGTCGAGCACCTCGTCCTCTCCCCGTTCCGTCGCGCCGGCGACCGTACGCAGATCGAAGTCGCGCCCGCACACCGCCGCAGCCGTGAGAACCTGTCCGGCGGCGTCGCCGAGTCGCCGGACCCGCGCCACGACGACCTCCCGGACGCTCTGGGGCATGCCGACGGTCCCGAGGTCGGTCGTCGCCGCCCACCGACCGCTGTCGTCCCGGGCGATGGCGCCCGACTCGGCGAGGTGCCGCAGCATCTCGCCCACGAAGAACGGGTTGCCGTTCGTCTCAGCGCGCAGGGTACGGGCGAGCGCGTCGCCGTCCTCGCCGAGCGCGTGACCCGCCGTGCTCGAGAGCAGCGCGGCGAGGTCGTCCTCGTCGAGCCCGTCGAGGACGATGCGGCTCACCCCGTCCTCGCGGTGCAGGGCCGCCAGCGTCGCGGCGAGGGGGCCGTCGGGGTCGGTGTCGGTGTCCCTGAACGTCCCCAGCAGGAGGATCCGTTCCGCCGCCGTGGCCCCCACGACGTGGCGCAGCAGCAGGAGGGTTCCCCGATCCGCCCAGTGGAGATCGTCGAGCACGATCACCACCGGAGCGAGGGTCGCGACGCGGATGAGCAGGTCGGTGACCGCGGCGAACACGACGAACTCGTCGGCCGAGCTCCCGTCGGCGTCCCCCGCGTCGCCGAAGCGCGACCGGAGGCCGGGGGCCACGCGCACGAGGGATCGCAGGTCGAGCCCGTCGAGGTGCTCCGGCGCGATGTGCGCGCCGAGGAACTCGATCGCCTCGGCCCACGGCCCGTACTGCCGGACGAGGTGCTCCTCGCACCGCCCGTAGAGCACGAGCGCTCCGTCCTCGTGGGCGGCCCGGGCCGCCTCGGCCACCAGGCGCGTCTTGCCCTGGCCGGCCTCACCGGAGGTGAGCACGACCCGGCGCGCCCCGGCGGACGCGGCGCGCGCCGCTGCGTCGATGGCCGCTCGCTCGGTCGCGCGTCCGACGTACGGGAGCGCGGCGCGGGCACCGAGGCGACCGGGGAGCGGGACCGGCACCGTCGCGACCTCGTCGGGCGTCCGCCAGACGATGGCGACGGTCGGCACCGGATCGGGCAGGCCCTTGAGCGTGCGCTCGCCGGCCTCGACGAACTCGTGGCGCCCCCGGGGCGCGAGCAGCCGGATGAAGTCGGGCGCGAGGATCTCACCGGGTTCGGCCTCGGCACAGAGCCGGGCCGCGACGATCGGCGGCTCGCCGAAGTAGTCGCCGTCCTCCTCGGTGCAGTCGCCCGTGCCGATCCCGATGCGGATCTCGAGCGGCTCGGCGGCGCCGGCGTTGCGACGCGCACAGGCCTGCTGCATGGCGACCGCACCGTCGAGCGCGGCGCCGACCCCTCCGAAGGCGGCCATGATGCCGTCACCGGTGTTCTTGACCTCCCGGCCACCGGCCGCCTCGATCGCGGCGCGCAGCAGGCCGAAGTGCTCCCGACGCAGGCGGTCGATCTCCTCCGCGCCGACCCGAGTGGTGAGCGCCGTCGATCCGACGAGGTCCGTGATGACGATCGTGACGCCGACGGTGCTCATGTCCCGTCCGGTTCCCCCATCTCGTCCGGGCGCGTCCGGTCGGACCCGCCCGATCGGGGCATCGTAGGCAACGGCGTCGTCCCGCACCTCCCGCCGTAGGCTCCCGGGCCATGGACGCCGACGACCCCCGCATCCACGACTGGATGGGCCGGGCACTCGACGAGGCGCGCTCCGCCGTCGCGCACGGGGACGTCCCGGTCGGTGCGATCGTGGTCCACCGCGACCGTGGCGAGGTGATCGCCGCCCGCCACAACGAGCGCGAACGCACCGGGGACCCGACCGCGCACGCCGAGGTCCTCGCGCTGCGCGACGCGGCCGCGGCGCTGGGCTCCTGGCGGCTCGACGAGTGCGTGCTCGTCGTCACGCTCGAACCCTGCCCCATGTGCGCCGGGGCGAGCGTGAACGCCCGGATCGCCGCGATCGTGTTCGGCGCGGCCGACCCGAAGGCGGGCGCCACCGGGAGCCTGTACCACCTCACCGCCGACCCCCGCCTCAACCACGAGGTCCCGGTGGTGCACGGCGTCCGGGCCGAGGAGTCCTCGGCCCTCCTCACCGGGTTCTTCGCGACGCGCCGCTGACCCTCGGCTGGTCGCGCCCCTCGGACGGCCCACTACGATGCGACGGCTCGGAGGGGTGCGAGAGCGGCCGAATCGGATGGTCTCGAAAACCATTGTGGGGCAACCCACCGTGGGTTCAAATCCCACCCCCTCCGCTCGTCGACGGGGCCCCACGGGGCCCCGTCCTCGCGTCCGCCTACAACCCCAGCGCGGCGTGGATCTCGCGGGTGGCGGTCGAACGGTTGAGCGTGAAGAAGTGGAGCCCCGGGGCGCCACCGTCGAGCAGCTCGCGGCACAGCCGCGTCGCCTCGGCCACGCCCACGGCGTGCACCGCCTCGGGACCGTCGGGCTCGGCGGCCTCGAGCTTCGCCGCGAGGGCGGTCGGGAACTCGCTGCCCTGGAGCTCGGCCATGCGGGTGATGGAACGAATCGAGGTCGCGGGCATGATCCCGGGGATCACCGGCTTGTCGACGCCGAGCGCCCGCAGGTCCTCGACCAGACCGAAGTAGTGGCGCGCGTCGAAGAAGAACTGCGTGATCGCGAAGTCGGCCGCCGCCAACTTCTCAGCCGTGCGCCGGCGGTCCTCCTCGAGGCTCGGGCTGTGCGGATGGGGCTCCGGGTGCGCCGCCACCCCGACCGAGAAGTCGCCGGTGCCACGGATGAGTTCGACGAGCTCGCTCGCGTAGGTGAGCTCACCGGGACGCAGGTCGGAGTCGACCGGCGGATCACCGCCGAGGGCGAGGATGTTCTCGATACCCGCGTCGCCGTAGCGCGCCACGATGTCGACGAGTTCGGCCCGGGTGTGGCACGCGCAGGTGAGGTGCGCCATCGGCGTGATGCCGGTGTCGGCGAGGATCTGCACGACGAGGTCGTGGGTGCGCTCCCGGGTCGAACCACCGGCGCCGTAGGTGACCGACACGTACGCCGGTGAGAGCGGCGCGAGTTCCCGGATCGCCTCGGCGAGGACGCGCTCGCCCTCCTCGCTGCGGGGCGGGAAGAACTCGAACGAGAAGCAGGGACCCGCTCGGAGGGCATCGGCGATCTTCATGGGATCCGGAAGATTACGACACGCCATGGAGGCCCCGGACCGCATGACCGGGGTCCGGTCCCGCACTGTGCCAACCTCAGGCTCGTGGACTTCCAGCTCGACCAACGTTTCACCGCCGATCCGCTCGCCGTCGCGACGGCACTCATCAATCCCGGGCTCCTCGAACGCATGACCGACCTGCCGAACGTCGGCGGTGCGCAGGTGCTCTCGACCGCGCGCACCGGCGATGTGGTGCGCCAGGAGGTCCGGTACCGGTTCGAGGCGCAACTCTCCGGGGCGGTCCGCAAGTTCGTCGACCCCGCCCAGCTCACCTGGGTCGAGGTCGCCGAGCACGACCTCGCGCGGGGTGAATCGCGGTTCCTCATCCGCCCGGACCACTACGCCGAACTGCTCGAGGGACGGTACGCGGCGCGCGTGGTGGGCAAGGACAGCACGACGGACCGGACCGTGCGGGGCCAGCTCAAGGTCAAGGTGCCCCTGCTCGGCGGCAAGGTCGAGCACGCCATCGTCGATGGCCTGCGCGACATCGCGCGGGCCCAGCAGGGCATGGTCCAGGAGTTCCTCAGCGCCTCGGGGTGAACCGCCGCAGGCGCAGCGAGTTCGACACCACGAACACGCTCGAGAACCCCATCGCCCCGGCGGCGATCGCCGGGTTCAGGATGCCGAGCGCGGCGAGCGGGATCGCAGCGACGTTGTAGGCGAACGCCCAGAACAGGTTCCCCTTGATCGTCGTGAGCGTGCGCCGGGCGAGGGCGATGGCGTCGCCGGCCCCACGCGGGTCCCCGGACACGAGGGTGAGGTCGCTCGCCTCGAGCGCGACGTCGGTGCCCGTGCCGATGGCGATCCCGAGATCCGCCGCCGCGAGCGCGGGTGCGTCGTTCACGCCGTCGCCCACCACCGCCACCGTGCGACCCTCCGCCTGGAGTGCCCGCACGACGTCCACCTTCCCGGAGGGGAGCACCCCGGCGACCACCCGGTCGATGCCGACGTCCCGGGCGACCCATCGGGCGGGCGCCTCACGGTCGCCGGTCACGAGCACGGTCTCGATGCCGAGGTCGTGCAGGGCCCGCACCGCGGCCGCGGCCTCGGGCTTGACCGTGTCGGCGACGACGAGCGCACCCCGCACCGCACCGTCCCAGCCGGCGAACACGACGCTGGCCCCGCGGGCGTCGGCCGCGTCGATCGCGGCGGTGAGGGCGTCGGGCACCTCGCCGACCCACTCCGCCCGACCGACCCTCGCCTCGATCCCGTCGACGGTGCCGACGACCCCGACACCGGACTCGTTCCGGAATCCCTCGGGCACACCGATCCCGACGCCGCGGGCGCGGGTGCCGGCGGCGATCGCTCGGGCGATGGGGTGCTCGCTCGCGTCCTCGAGGGTCCCGGCCCGGCGCAGCAGCACGTCCGGGTCGACCCCGGTCACCGGGACCACCTCCACGAGGGCCATGCGACCGGTCGTGATCGTCCCGGTCTTGTCGAGCACGGCGGCGTCGACCGCACGCGTCGCCTCGAGCACCTCGCCCCCCTTGATGAGGATGCCGAGCTGGGCGCCGCGTCCGGTGCCGACCATGATGGCGGTCGGGGTCGCGAGGCCGAGTGCGCACGGGCAGGCGATGATGAGCACCGCGACCGCCGCGGTGAACGCGTCGTCCGCCGAACCGCCGAGGACGAGCCAGGCCGCGAGCGTGCCGAGGGCGATGAGCAGCACGATCGGCACGAAGACCGCGGCCACACGGTCCGCGAGGCGCTGCACCGCGGCCTTGGATCCCTGGGCCTCCTCGACGAGCCGCGCGATCTGGGCGAGCGCGGTGTCGGCACCGACCCGCGTCGCCTCCACGACGAGCCGACCCTCGGTGTTGATCGTGGCACCGATCACCTCGTCACCCACCCCCACCTCCTCCGGGACGGGTTCGCCGGTGAGCATCGAGACGTCGACCGCCGAGGCCCCGTCCACGATGCGCCCGTCGGTCGCGATCCGCTCCCCGGGCCGCACGATGAAGGTGTCACCCACTGCGAGCCGCTCCACCGGGATCTCGCGCCCGTCGAGGAGGGTCGCGGTCCGCGCACCGAGCGAGAGCAGCGCCCGCAGCGCATCGCCCGAACGACGCTTGGCCCGGTGCTCGAACCAGCGGCCGAGCAGGATGAGCGTGACGATGACGGCGCCCGTCTCGAAGTAGAGGTGGAGGTCCGAGGTCGACCCCATGTCCATGCCGCTCATCGCATCGCGGCCCGCACCGCGCGCCAGGGCCACGACCGACCAGACCCAGGCCGCGGTGGTCCCGAGCGCCACGAGCGTGTCCATCGACGCGTCGAGGTGCCGGGCCTGACGGAGCGCGGCGCGGTGGAACGGCCACGCGCACCAGAGCCACACCGGCGTCGCGAGCACGAACGCGACCCAACCCCAGCCGTCGAACTGCAACGCCGGGACCATCGAGATCGCGGTGAGCGGCACGGTGAGCACCGCCGCGACCACGAGCCGGGCCGAGAGCGGATCGCGGGCCGGGGCCGCGACCGCTGCGGGCGCGTCCTCGGCGACCTCGGGAACCTCGTACCCCGTCTCGACGATGGCCCGGACGAGGTCCCCGCGATCGGCGACGCCCGGCTCCACGTAGACCGTGGCCCGCTCGGTGGCCAGGTTCACCGTGGCGAGATGGACTCCGGGCACCCTGGCGAGGCCCTTCTCGACCCGGGCGACGCAGGACGCGCAGGTCATGCCGGCCACGGGCAGGTCGATGCGCAGGCCCGCCGGGGCCTCGGTGATGACGGCCCCGGGCTTCGGGCCGAGCCCGATCGGGACCTCCTGCGGTCGGTCACCCATCGCACACCTCCGGGTCCTCACCAGTGTGACCGGCGGCGGGAGCGCCCGCCCGGCCGGGGGTGATACCATACCCCCCTACCCCATAACGCGCCAGCTCGGCGCTCGGTTCCCGACGGAGGTCATCGGTGCAGCACGGCTACACCCTCGACAAGGACGACTACCGACGGCGCCTCGCCCGGATCGAGGGACAGGTCCGCGGGCTCCAACGCATGATCGACGAGGACACCTACTGCATCGACGTGCTCACCCAGATCGCCTCCGTGACCAAGGCCCTCCAGGGCGTGGCCCTCGGCCTGCTCGACCAGCACATCGCCCACTGCGTGGTGAGCGCCGCCGGGCGCAGCGAGGAGGAGGGCGCGGCCACCGTCGCCGAGGCGGTGCGGGCCGTGGAGCGCATGCTGCGGACCTGATCGGAGCCGAGACGGCCCCGGTCCGGCCTGCGGCCGCCGCGCGGCCCGCGTGGCAGACTCCCCCGCATGCCGCCCGAGAAGTTCTCCTGGAAGCACCTCTACAGCGAGGTCGTCACCACCGGTCTGTGCACCGGATGCGCGGGGTGCGTGATCGCCTGCCCGCACGACGTCCTCGACTACGACGACGCGAACGGCCGCTACAAGCCGATCCAGATCGAGGACTTCGGCGGACCCGGCGACTGCTCCCACGGCGACAAGGCGTGCACCTCGTGCACCCGGGCCTGCCCCCGCTTCCGCGACTGGGAGACCGAGATCGATGAGTTCATGTTCGGGCGCGCCCGCGCCGAGGACGAGCTCTCCGGCGTCTACAAGGACATCGTCCTCGCCCGCGCCGCGGACCCGGTGCTCCACGAGGTCGGCCAGGACGGCGGGCTGGTGTCGGCGATCCTCCTGCACTGCCTCGACGAGGGCATCATCGACGCCGCGCTCGTCTCGTACCTCGAGGGCGACGGGACGACGTGGAAGGCCAAGCCCGGCGTGGCCCGGAACCGCGAGGACATCATCGCCTCGGCCGGCAGCCGCTACACCTACTCCTCGAACACCCTCGCGTACGACGAGGCGGTCGAGGGCGGCGCGGAGAACATCGCGCTCGTCGGGATGGGGTGCCAGTCCTCGATCCCCGGCGTGATGAAGGTCCGCAAGGCGGGCAAGGTCGCGCGTCGCATCACGCTCAGCATCGGCCTGCTCTGCTCGAAGACCTTCGACGACGCGATCTTCGAGGAACTGTTCGAGGCCAAGTACGGCCTCAAGAAGTCCGAGATGCGCAAGATGAACATCAAGGGCGTCTTCCAGATCTGGATGAAGAACGGCGACTACCACGAGATCCCGCTCAAGGAGTGCCACGGCTGGACCCGTGAGGGCTGCAACCACTGCCCCGACTTCGCGGCCGAGCACGCAGACATCTCGACCGGCGGCATCGGCGCGTTCAACGACTGGACGCTCACCGTCGTGCGCACCGACCTCGGGCGCGAGATCATGAGCGCCCTGCTCGCCAAGGGCATGATCGAGGTGCGGCCGGGTGACGACGACCCGGGTGCGATCGAGCTCATGCACAAGCTCGCGAAGCGCTCCCGCAAGCGCTGGCCGGAGACCGCGGTCGCCGCACCTCGCCTCATCGGTGCCTAGGAAGACCGACACCACGGGCCGGGGCTCGCCCTGGGCCGACCAGCGCCGACCGCACCTCGCGCCGATCCTCGGCGCGCTCCTCGTCGGGGGGGCGACCGGGGCCCTCATGGTCGGGGTGCAGCGCCTCGTGATCCTCACGGTGCTGCGCGAGGTCGCTCAGGCGCCGCTGCCCGTGCTGGCCGCGTGCCCGTTCGTCGGCCTCGTGCTCGCGTGGGCCTGCCTGCGGTTCCTCGCCCGCGGCGCGGCGCCGACGATCGCGGACGAGTACATCCGCAGCGTCCACGAACCCGGACCCATGGACCTGCGGCCCGTGCCGGGGCGGCTCCTCGCCTCGATGGCGACGATCGGCCTCGGCGGCGCCCTGGGTCTCGAGGGGGTCGCGGTCTACGTCGGGGGCGCCATCGGCACGATCGCCGAGAGCCGACTCGGACGCCGCCTGCGCACCGAGGACGCCAAGATGCTCATGATCGCCGGCGCCGCCGCCGGTGTCGCCGCGATCTTCCAGACCCCGGTGACCGGTGCCGTGTTCGCGCTCGAGGTCCCGTTCCGCGGGCGCCTGAGCCGCCGCCACGTGGCGCCGATCCTCGCCGGATCGGTCGCCGGTTACATCGCCGCGATCATCATCGTCGGTCGGCGCCCACTCTTCCCGGTGCGGGGTCACCTGTCGCTCGACGGACGCGACCTGCTCGCCGCGCTCGTCATCGGCGTCCTCGTCGGGGTCGTCGCCCACGGGTTCGCCCGCCTCGTCGTGCTCGCGAAGACCAGCGTGCGGCGCGTGCCGGCCGCGGTGCGCCTGCCGCTGGCCGGCGCCGTGATCGCCGGGGTCATCGTGATCGCCGACCGCACGACGGATGTCGCGGTCGTCCTCGGACCGGGGTACACGGCCACCCGATGGGCGATCGACCCCACCCACGCCGCCGGGCTCGTGCTCGGCGTGCTCGCGCTGCGCTTCGTGGCCACGACCGTGGCGCTCGGGGGCGGCGGCGTCGGCGGCCTGTCCATCCCGATGGTCTCGCTCGGTGCGCTCACCGGCCGGTTCGCCTCCGGGATCGCGGGCCGGGCCGGCGACCCGCTCGACACGGTGGTGGGCGCGGCCGCGTTCCTCGCTGCGGGGTACCGCGTCCCGCTCGCCGGGATCGCGTTCGTGGCCGAGACCACCGGCCGGGTCGGCTTCATCGTCCCGGCGATGGTCGCGGTGTTCGCGGCGGATCTCGTCACGGGACGCGCCTCGGTGAGCACCGAGCAGCGCGACGACGACGGGGCCGGCTGGTGACCTCCAACCCGACGAACCGTGTCGTCGCCCTCGTCGACGACCTCATGGACCGATCCCGACTCGCCGCGATCGACGGCATCACCTTCACCCGCGACCCGGCGGCCTGCGCGGGGGCGGCGGTGGTGGTCGTCGATCTCGCCAAGTACGCCACCGCCATCCCGGCGATCGTCGCCGCGGCACCCGGAGCGCGCGTCGTCGCGTTCGGATCGCACGTCGACACCGACGCGCTGGACGCCGCATCCGGTGACGGTGCGACCCTCGTCCTCGCCCGATCGCAGTTCCTGCGCGATCCGGCGGCGATCGTCACGACCCTGCTCGCCGGCTGAGCGGCGCGTCGTCAGACCAGGGGCCAGGGCACCGAGTGGTAGCCCTCCTCGGCGATGGGCAGGTGTCGCGCCGCGAGGACCTCCCGCGCCCGTTCGCCGAGCGCCCGCACCTCGTGCGGCGCGATGAGCGGTTCGAGCGCGGCGGCCAACGATCCCGCCACCGCGAGGTCGTCGGCGACGCGTGCGACGCCGTCGAGCAGGTCCTCGGCGATCTCCTCGCCGCCGAAGTCCCAGATGACGGTGCGCAGCTTCGGGTGCGAGTGGAAGGTCAGGCCGTGGTCGATGCCGTAGACCCGGCCCGTCCCACGCTCCTCGAGGCAGTGGCCCGCCTTCCGGTCGGTGTTGTTGGCGAGGATGTCGAACACCGCGAACGCTCGGAAGTCCTCGAGGTGTCGCTCGAGCAGCGTGAAGTAGTGGTCGTCCGGGTCGTGGTCCACGAAGCGCTGCACCATGCCCGGACCGAACGGCCCGTCGCGCAGCACGGTGAACGGCACGATGTCCCAGCCCAGGAACGCCGAGAGTTCGTGGGCGGCCACCTCGCGGCCCGCGAGGGTGCCGTCGGGGAAGTCCCACAGCGGCCGCTCCCCCTGCACCGGCTTGTAGATCGCCCGCACCTCGGCACCGTCGAGCGCGGCGTTCACGAGGAGCGTCGCGTTCGAGGACCACGCCATCCGGCCGAGCACCTCGAGGTCGCCACGGCGGACGACCTCGTCGCGGACCTCGGGGCTCAGTTCCACCGCGGGCAGACGTGGCCGTCGGGGTCCATCGGGAACTCGCAGAGCGGACAGGGCGGCCGTCCCTGCCCCACCGCGACCACTGCCGCCTCGGCCATCGCCCGCACCGCACCACGCGTCGCGAAGATGCGCAGCACGTGGCCGTCGGGATCGACGACCTGCTCCTCGCCGAGTTCGAGCGGCGGGTGCTCGTGCAGTTCGATGAGGATGCGGCGGCGGTCGGGCAACCACCCGATGGCCATCGAGAAGGCACGGAACGCGGGCACGTCCTCGGTCACCACCGCGGGACGCGTCGGGACGAGCATCTCGTCGGGGTGGGGCGGGACCTCGTCGGCGAGCCGGGCGAGGAACCCTTGGAGCTCGTCGGCCAGGGTGGCGACCTGCTGCTTCTCGACGAGGACGGTGATGCGGTCGCCGTCCTCGGTCTGGGCCTGCACGAGGAAGGTGCGACGTCCGGGCTCGCCGACCGCACCGGCGGCCAGCCACTCCGGATCCTCGAACTCGATGATCCCGCCCATCAGGCGTCCGCCTCCGGGGCCGGCGGGACGAGTTCGGCGAGCGAACCGGTCTCGTTCGCCTTGACGAGCGCGGCGCCGAACGCGTGGACCTCGAACACCGTCACCGAGGCCGGCGACACGACGACCCGCTGGAACAGGTCGAGGTGCATCCCGGTGTAGTGCGCGATGGCGGCCTTGATCGGATCTGCGTGGGAGACCACGACGACGTGCTCCCCCGGGTGGGCGGCGATGACGCCATCGAGGGCCGCGACCATGCGGGCCTGCATCTCGGCGATGCTCTCGCCGTTCGGGAACCGGGCCCGTGAGGGCGCCGCCTGCACCACCTTCCAGAGGTCCGTCTTCGCAAGCTCGGCGATCGCCCCACCGGTCCAGTCCCCGTACTCGGCCTCGATGACCCCGTCGAGGGTGACCACGGGCAGTTCGTGGCGAGCCGCGATCGCGGCGGCCGTCTGCTGGGTGCGCTCGATCGGGCTCGCGTAGATCGCATCGACGCGCACCGGCGGGGCGAGTCGCTGCGCAGTCGCCTCAGCCTGCCGGCGGCCCTCATCGGACAGGTCGATGCCGGGCGTGCGACCCGACAGGAGCGGACCCGTCTGCGCGGTGACCGCGTGTCGCACGAGCACGAGACGGGTCGGGCGCGCGTGCGGGTGCGCCGGCTCCGGCGCGCTCCCCGCGGCGTCCTCGTCCCTCGGCGTCGTCACGCCGGGGATGGTACCGGTACTCCGTGCGGGAGCCCGAGGGCGTAGCGTGGACGTCGTGACCGACCGACCCATCTCCCTCAACCCGCAGGGGCCGCCCGAGACCGTGCTCGAGCCCGAGCCCGCCGACGCGACCCGCGCGCTCGAGCACGCGCTCGCCGCACCGCCCGCGAGTCGACGGGACCTCGTGGCCGACGTCGTCGCACAGTGGCCGCGCAACCTCGAGGCCTGGTCGACCCTCGGCGATCTCGCCCGGGACGACGTCGAGGCGTACGCGTGCTACCGGGTCGGCTACCACCGTGGCCTCGACCGATTGCGGCAGTCGGGTTGGCGCGGCTCGGGCTGGGTGCGCTGGCGCGAGCCGACGAACCGCGGTTTCCTGCGCGCGCTCGACGGACTGCGCCGCAGCGCCGGCGCGATCGGGGAACGCGACGAGGAGCAACGGTGCGCCGAGTTCCTCCTGCAACTGGACCCCGACTGGAGCCGTCGGACCTCCTGACCCACGGTCGGACGGTCCAGGCACCGGTGTAGTCTGCGGCGCCACCTTCGAGGCAGTCCGAGGAGTCCCCCCAACCATGAAGCGCGCACTCGTCACCGGCATCACCGGGCAGGACGGCCGCCACCTCGCCGATCTCCTGACCGCGAAGGGCTACCAGGTGTTCGGGTTGATCCGGGGCCAGGCCAACCCGAAGGCCGAGATGATCCTCGACGAGAATCCGGCCCTCGAGCTCGTCGACGGCGATCTGCGCGACCTCTCCTCCCTCATCGCCGCGGTGGAGCAGGTCCAGCCGGACGAGGTCTACAACCTCGGCGCCATCTCGTTCGTGCAGCTCTCGTTCAAGCAGGCCGAACTCACCGCGGAGATCACCGGACTCGGTGTGCTCCGGATGATCGAGGCCGTTCGGATCGTCGGCGGCACCGACGACAACCCGATCCGCTTCTACCAGGCGTCCTCGTCCGAGATGTTCGGCAAGGTGCGCGAGACCCCGCAGAGCGAGACGACCCCGTTCCACCCCCGCTCGCCCTACGGCGTGGCGAAGGTGTTCGGGCACTACACGACGCTCAACTACCGCGAGGCCTACGGCATCCACGCGAGCAGCGGCATCCTCTTCAACCACGAGGGCCCTCGCCGGGGCCTCGAGTTCGTGACCCGCAAGATCACGAACTCGCTCGCCCGGATCAAGCTGGGTCTCCAGGACGAGATCAGCCTCGGCAACCTCGACGCAGCCCGCGACTGGGGGTACGCCGGCGACTACGTCGAGGCGATGTGGATGATGCTCCAGCAGGACGTGCCGGACGACTACGTCATCGCCACCGGCGAGACCCACACGATCCGCGAGTTCCTCGACGTCGCGTTCCGCATCGCCGGCTACGACTCGTGGGAGCCGTTCGTGAAGCACGACACCCGCTTCGACCGCCCGGCCGAGGTCGACCTCCTCATGGGCGACGCCTCGAAGGCCAAGGAGAAGCTGGGCTGGACCCCGAAGGTGACCTTCGAGGAGCTCGTGCGGATGATGTACGAGTCCGACCTGGCGATCGAGACCGCCAAGATGGAGCAGGGGCGCTAGACGGCCACGGTCGCCTGACCGAGCGCGACTCAGACGATCGTCGCCGCGGCGCCGCGCAGGGCCGTCTCGGCCTCCTCCACCATCCGCACGACGAGGTCGCCGGCGGGGACGAGCGCCCGGATGCCGCCGACCGCCTGACCCGCCGGGAAGCACTCGCGGTCCGGATCGACACCGGGGGTGTCCTCGTTCGCGCCGAGGTGGAGCCACCCACCCTCGATCGCGGCGAGCAACTGATCGGGGAAGGGCTTGAGTTCCTCGGGGTGCGTCTCGAAGTGCGTGGCGACCTCGTTGCGCACGACCCGCATCGGCTTGCCGCTGAAACCCTTCGAGATCACGGTGTCGTCCTCGCGGGAGCGCAGCAGCGCGTCCTTGAACCCCCGGCCCGTGTTGGCCTCGGGCGTGGCGATGAACCGGGTCCCGACCCACACCCCGTCGGCGCCGAGCGCGAGCGCCGCGGCGAGCCCGCGCCCATCGCTGATCCCGCCCGCCGCCACCACCGGCACCCGGTCACCGACGGCGGCGACGACCTGCGCGACGAGTGGCAGGGTCGCGATCTGGCCCGTGTGCCCACCGGCCTCGGTGCCCTGGGCGACGACGATGTCGCACCCGGCCTCGACCGCCGCGATCGCGTGCCGGACCTTGCCGCACATCGACAGGACGAGCACGTTGCGTTCGTGGCACATCTCGATGACGTCGTGCGGGATGCCGAGGCCCGCGGCGAACACCGTGGCGCCCTCGTCGATGAGCAGCGCGACGTCCTCGAGGAGGCGCTGCGGGAGCGCGGTGAGCAGGTCGACCCCGAACGGCTTGGCGGTGAGCGCGCGTGCGGCGCGCATCTCGGCCCGCAACTCCTCGGCGGGCAGGGTCGACGCGCCGAAGCAGCCGTAGCCCCCGGCCTCCGAGACCGCGGCGACCAAGCGGTGGTACGACACACCGCCCATGCCCGCGAGCATCACGGGGTGCTCGACGTCGAGGATCTCGGTGAGGCGGGTGCGCAGCATCGTTTCGCTCCTGGATCGGCCGTCCCGACGAGGGTGCCGGCACGAGACGGTAACCTCTGACCCGTGACCGGGGCACAGCCGCTCGTCGGCATCATCATGGGCAGCGACTCCGACCTCGGGGTCATGCAGGGTGCGGTCGAGATCCTCGCCGAGTTCGGCGTCGCCCACGAGGTCCGGATCGTCTCCGCCCACCGGACGCCCGACGTCATGTGGGACTACGCGAAGCAGGCGGCCGACCGGGGACTGCGCGTCATCATCGCCGGGGCCGGCGGCGCCGCCCACCTGCCCGGCATGACCGCGTCGATGACCCCGCTGCCCGTCATCGGCGTGCCGGTGCCGCTGGCCCAGCTCGACGGTCTCGACTCGCTGCTCTCCATCGTGCAGATGCCGGCCGGGATCCCGGTGGCGACCGTCGCGGTGGGGAACGCCCGGAACGCCGGGCTGCTCGCGGTGCGCATCCTGGCGACCTCGGACCTCGACCTCCAGCGGCGCATGGAGATGTACCAGGACGGGCTCGCTGCGATGGTCAAGGACACCGACGCCCGCTTGCGCGAAGGGCGCTGACCGGCGTCGCTACTCGTAGGAGATCGCGTCGAGGATGTCGATCCGTGCCGCGCGTCGGGCGGGCAGGATGGCCGCGATCACGCCGGCGAACGCCGCGAACACCATGATCGTGATGAGTTCACGCGCCGGGGCCCGGAAGGTCGAGAGACCCTGATCGGCGAGCGCGTGCACGAGTGACCAGCCGAGGAACCCGGCGATCACCATGCCGAGGAACGTCCCGAGCAGCGCGATGATCACCGCCTCCCAGCGGATCACCGACCGCAGTTGGCGCTTCGTCATCCCGACCGCACGCAGCAGGCCGAGTTCGCTCGTGCGCTCGATGATCGAGAGCCCCAGCGTGTTCGCGATGCCGATGAGGGCGATGATGACCGCGAGCGCGAGGAGCGCGTAGATCAGGTTGAGCACCTGGTCGACCTGCTGGGTCTGGGAGGCCTTGAACTCCTCCTGGTCCTGGAGTTCCGCGTTCGGATAGGCACGCAGCACCCGCTGGATCCGGGCGCTCACCACACGCCGGTCAGCGTCCCGCTCGAGCTTGATGAACACCTGGCTGTCGAGCCGTTCGGTGTAGTGGAGGTCGTAGGCCTCGGTCGAGATGAGGAAGTCGAACAGACCGGCCCGCTGGCCCGCGCCGTAGGTCGCCGCGATGGTCAGGTTCGCGGGACCCCGCGGGAATCGGATCGCGAGGCTCTGCCCCAGTCGCCAACCCTCGTCGCGCATCTTCTCCGTCGAGACCGCGATCTGGGTCGGCCCGAGCCGTTCGAGGTCGCCACGTCGGGGCTCGATGTCGAACAGCGTGGTCGCGGTCGCCGGATCGGCCGCGCCGAGGAAGGTCGCCCGCCCCTCGATGTCGGCCCCGGCGAAGCGGATCCCACTGGCCGCCTCGACCCCGCGCACCCCGGCGACCTCCCGGGCCAGCGCCGGACTGAAGCCGCCGAGCCCGGGCGGCCCCTGTCCCTTGGTCCGGATCACGTAGTCGGACCGGAACGCCT
>Ga0075471_10001127_pt1 | contig 17244 bp, 13 predicted proteins | sample DEB19_08_DNA_2_FD_74787 | JGI IMG/M metagenome (GOLD analysis project Ga0075471, IMG submission 74787) | Aqueous microbial communities from the Delaware River and Bay under freshwater to marine salinity gradient to study organic matter... | ecosystem: Environmental > Aquatic > Marine > Coastal ... | reverse complement strand
GTCTGCAGCCGGCCGGCGGTGTCGACGATGCAGACGTCGAAGCCTCCCTCCAGGGCCGTGGCCACGGCCCGATGGGCGACACTCGCCGGATCGCAGCCCGCTTCCCCTCGGATCAATTCGACCCCGAGGCGGTCGGCCCACATCGCCAACTGCTCGACAGCCGCAGCACGAAACGTGTCGCCGGCCCCGAGCACCACCCGTTTGCCGTCGCGGGTGAACAGCCGGGCGAGCTTCGCGATCGACGTCGTCTTGCCCGATCCGTTGACGCCGGTGACGAGGATCACGGTGGGGCCGCTCGCCGCGGTCGCGATCGCGGCCTTGGCAGGCTCCAGCCGCGCGAGCAGTTGCGTGCGGATCGAGTCGAGAACCACCGCGGGATCCACGACCCGCGCGCGAAGTCGCTCGCGAACGTCGACGACGATCGCCTCGGCCGCCCCGGGCCCCATGTCGGTCTTCACCAGGGCCGCCCGCAACTCCTCCAGAAACGCCTCGTCGACGAGCCGGCCCTCTCGCTTGAGCAGATCGCGGACATCGGTGTTGAGCACCCGCGCGGTCTTCGCGAGACCGGCCCGCAGCCGATCGAGGAAGCCCCGCGGCGGCAATGCCTCGGCCGGGGACCCGGGCGGAGCGGCCGGCGCCTCGGGCGGAGCGGCCGGCGCCTCGGGCGGAGCGGCCGGCGCCTCGGGCGGAGCGGCCGGCGCCTCGGCCGGTCGTTCGATCGGCGGTGCCTCAGCCGGGCCGCTTCCGGGGCGGGGCTCGTCCTTGCGGCCGAAACGAAAGAGTGCCATGGGAATCGATTCTCCGGACGTGCGTCGCTCAGCCCGCGGCCGGCCGGGGGTGGCCGTCTCGATCCGCCAGCAGGGAGCCGAGGATGCCGGCGACGAATGCCGGCGAGGCCTCGCTACCGTACCGCCGCGCGAGTTCGATCGCCTCGTCGACCACGACGGGTCCGGGCGTGTCGGTGTGCAGCAGTTCGAAGGCGGCGATGCGGAGCACCGCCCGGTCGGTAGCCGCCATCCGCGACAGCCGCCAGTTTTCCGAGCGGGCGTCGAGCAGGGCGTCGATTTCGGCCTGCCGCTCGCGAACCCCCTCCACGAGCGTGTCGGCAAAGGCGACGAGCGGGGCCGACCGCAGCCGCCCCTGGTGGAAGCGGTCGCGATCCCGCGGATCGACGGCGGCATTCACCTCCGCCTGGTAGAGCGACTGGAGCGCGACTTCACGGGCACGGCTACGGCGACTCATGGGCGGACGGCCTGCGACGCGATCAGGGAGAGCAGCGAGACCATCTCGACCGCGGCGGCGGCGCACTCGGCACCCTTGTTGCCGGCGAAGCCGTCGGCCGCATCCCCTCCGGCCCGGACCATCGCCTGCGCGAGCGTGTCGCACGTGAGCACGCCGAAGATCACCGGCAGGCCCCGGCTGCGTCCGGTCGCCTCGATGCCCGCGGCGGCAGCGGTCGCGATGTGGTGGTCGTGCGAGGTCTCCCCCTTGATGATGGCCCCCAGGCAGAGCACGGCGGCATACCGTCCGGTGGCCGCGAGCCGATCGGCCGCCAGCGACAGCTCGAATGAGCCTGGCACCCAGGCCACGTCGATCGCGTCGGCCGCGAGCCCCGCCCCGGCGAAGCCATGCACCGCTCCCTCGAGCAGCCGACGCGTGATCGGCTCGTTCCATCGGGCCACCACGATGGCGATCCGCGTGGCGGGCGGCAGGCCGGCCGGGGCCCCCCGAAGCGTGCGTGGTGACGGCATGGCACTCATGGCGACGGACATCCACCCGCTACGACTTGAGGGCCATCAGGAAATCGGCATTCGACTTCGTCTTCGACAGCCGGTTGACGAGCAGCTCCATGGCGTCGGCCGGGTTCATCTCCCCGAGCACACGCCTGAGCACGCACACGCGGCGGTATTCGTCGGGCTCCATCAGCATCTCCTCGCGACGGGTGCCGGAGCGGTTGATGTCGATCGCCGGATAGATGCGTTTGTCCACGAGCCGGCGATCGAGCACGATCTCGAGATTGCCGGTGCCCTTGAACTCCTCGAAGATCACGTCGTCCATCCGGCTGCCGGTGTCGACGAGGGCCGTCGCGATGATCGTCAGCGATCCCCCCTGCTCCACCTTGCGGGCGCTGCCGAAGAACCGCTTCGGCCGCTGGAGGGCACCGGAATCGACACCGCCGGAGAGGATCTTGCCGGAGTTGGGCACCTCGGAGTTCCAGGCGCGGGCCAGCCGCGTGATGGAATCGAGGAAGATCACGACGTCGCGGCCATATTCCACGAGCCGCTTCGCCTTCTCGATCACCATGTCGGCCACCTGGATGTGCCGGCTCGAGTTCTCGTCGAACGTGGAGCTGATCACCTCGCACGACGGCCCCTTCACCTGCCGCTCCATGTCGGTCACTTCCTCGGGCCGCTCGTCGATGAGCAGCATGAAGACGTAGGACTCGGGGTAGTTCGTGAGCACGGCCTTGGCCATCTTCTGCAGGAGGATCGTCTTGCCGGCACGGGGCGGGCTCACGATCAGCCCGCGTTGCCCGAAGCCGATCGGCACGATCAGGTCGACGATGCGGGTCGAGAGCTCGTCCGGTGTCGTCTCCAGCACGATCCGCTCGTCGGGATGGAGCGGTGTCAGTTCGTCGAAGAACACCCGCGTCGTCAGCTTGGCCGGATCCTCCCCGTTGATCGCCTCGACGCGAAGCAGCGCGAAATACCGCTCGCTCTCCTTGGGCGGCCGGATCTGGCCGGCCACGCTCATGCCGTTGCGAAGCCCGAATCGGCGGATCTGGCTCGGCGACACGTAGATGTCGTCGGGGCACGACAGGTAGTGGGCGTCGGGGCTGCGGAGGAAGCCGAAGCCGTCGGGCAGGATCTCCAGCGTGCCTTCGCCGAACATCAGGCCGTTGAGCTTCACCCGCTCCTTGAGGATGCGGAACACGAGCTCCTGCTTCTTGGCCCCGGTCACATCGCCCAGATTCTCCTGCCGGGCCAGCTCGACGAGCTCCTGCATCGACAGGTTCTGAAGACTGGAAATGAACGTGTCGCCCTTCTTCAGCGACTCGTAGTGGCCGGTCACGTCGAGGCCTTCCTTGACCTCCGCGGCGATTTCTTCGGCGATCGACAGGGGCTCTCGTTCGACGTCGTCGAGCGGCGATTCAGGCGAGGCGTTCGTCATGGTGCACCGGGGGGCCCCGCCCGGCGATGGCCGCGGACGGAATGGACGGTCGGAATGGAGGGTCGGAATCGTGGGTGGAGGGCGGGCATCCGCCATGCCGAAGGGCATTCCGCGGACACGGGCGAAGAGCTGAAAGACGAGGAGACCCGGTGGGAATCGCTCGGACCCGGTCGGCCGCCGTGGGATCACCCACCGCGGCAGTCATGCCAGATTCGATCGACCTGGGATCGAGTATAGGCTGGGTCGGCCGAGGCATCCACGCGCCACGCTTTCGACCCGTCTGCGGGAGCCACGAAGCCCCGCTCCCAGGCGCGCTCGCGGGCGGCGATCTGCCGGGGTGACCAGCCGCGGGCGGCCAGCCGCGACGTCCTCACGGACTCCTCGCAATCGACGACCACGATTCGATCGCAGAGGCCGTCCCACCCCGCCTGCACCAACAGCGGCACGTCGAGAATCACAACCGGCTCCGCGCCATCCCTCGCCCGGCTCGGGCACGCGGCGAGCGCGGCGACCACCCGCCGCCGGACCCGCGGGTGGACGATCGCCTCGAGGTCGCGAAGATTCGCCTCCCAGGACGGATCCTCACCGAACACGAGCCCGGCCAGCGCCTCCCGACGCACCCTGCCGGCGGCGTCGACCGTCTCGCCGCCGAACCGGGCGGCGATGTCCCGGACCACCTCCGGCTCGTCGAGCACCTGGTGGGCGAGCGCATCGGCGTCGATGACGATTCCGCCGCGGTCGGCGAACATCTTCGCCACCGTCGACTTGCCCGCGCCGATCCTGCCGACCAGCCCGATGACGGTCATGGTCATTCGCACTCCGCCCAGGTGTCGCCCGCCTGCACCGAGACCTCGATCGGCACCGAGAGCGTCATCGCCCCACGCATCTCCTCGACCACGAGCCGCTCCACGGCGGCGACCTCCTCGCCGGGAGCCTCCAGCAGGAGCTCGTCGTGGATCTGCAGGACGAGCGCCGCTCGGCGGCCCTCGGACCGCAGCCGGGCGTCGACCCGCAGCATCGCCAGCTTGATCAGATCGGCGGCGGAGCCCTGCACGACCGTATTGACCGCCTCGCGTTCGGGCAGCGTAAGCGCCATCGCGCCGAGGGCGTTGCGGCGGCGCTGCCGGTCGCGGACGCCGGAGATCGCCCGCCGCCGGCCAAGCATGGTGGTGACATGACCGTCGCGGCGGCAGCGATCGAGAACGTCGTCCATGAAGCCCGCGGCGCCGGCGAAGACGCGGAAGTAGCCGGCGATGAACTCCGCAGCATCCGCCTGCGGAATGCCGAGCGACTTGGCGAGTCCGAACGCCGACTGCCCGTAGAGGATGCCGAAGTTCACCGCCTTCGCCGTCCGTCGCATCGCGGAGGTGACGTCGTCGCCCGATACGCCGCAGACCGCGGCGGCGGTGCGGGTGTGGATATCTTCACCGGCGGCGAAGGCGGCCTTCATCGCGGCGTCATCCGAAAGATGGGCGAGGATCCGCAGCTCGATCTGCGAATAGTCGGCCGCGATGAACCGCCAGCCCGGCTCGCCCGGGAGGAACGCGGCCCGGATCTGCTGCCCCTCGGCGGTCCGGGTCGGGATGTTCTGCAGGTTCGGATCACTGGAGCTGAGCCGGCCGGTGGCGGTCACCGTCTGGTTGAAGGACGTGTGGATCCGTCCCGTCGCCGGATCGACGAGCGCCGGGAGCGCGTCGACATAGGTGCTCTTGAGCTTGGCATACTTCCGGTGCTCGAGCAGCTTCGCGGGCAGCGGATGGAGCGGCGCCAACTGCTCCAGGACTTCCGCGTCGGTGCTCGGGCCGGTCTTGCCACGCTTGACGACGGGAAGCCCGAGTTCGTCGAAGAGCACCGCCCGGAGCTGCAACGGCGATGCGATCGCGAAGGGCCGGCCCGCGAGGGCGTGAATCTCCCGCTCCAGGGTCTCGAGCCGGGCGCCGTAGTCGACCGCGAGCGCCGCCAGCGCCGGCGCGTCGATGCGGACGCCACGCCACTCCATGTCGGCGAGCACCGCGGCCAGGGGCATCTCGACGGTATCGTAGAGGTTGGCCACGCCGCCGGCCTCGAGCCGGGCCGGCAGAAGCCGCACGAGTTCCTGGACAAGCCGGCAGTGGACGGCTGCACTCGCGGCATCGGCGGGCTGATCGACGGTGGCCGCCGCAGCCGGATCGGCCGCCGCGATCCCGTGCCGCACGGCCGTCTCGGTGACCCCGAGGTTTCGCTCCCCCGCTTCCAGGAGATACGCGGCCAACAGCGTGTCGAACGCCGCCCCTGCGAGCCGCATGCCGAGCGTGCGGAGGGTCACGGCCTGCCGCTTGAGATCGTGACCATGCTTGGCGACGCCGGCATCGGCCACCAGGCCGCGGACGTCCGCGTTTGCGGCCAGGGTCTCGGCATCGAACCAGGCGACGACGTTCCCGGCGGCGATCGCGGCCCCGTGCGGGCGGGCGAGGATGCCGCCGGCCGCCGGACGCACCACGCAGATCGCCAGCGGCGCCGCCCGCCGCAGCCGCGCGACCACGGCGGCGATGTCCGCCGGATCGCGGGGAGATTCGATGACGATCGGTGGCACGGGCTCCGCCACGGCCACCGACTCGACGGCCTCGGTGTCCGACAGGTCGAACAGCGTGCGGGCGACCGGATGTCGTGGTTTGGCGACGGACGGCGTCGGCTCGGACACCGCGGCCTTGCCACCGCTCCGCACCACCCGGTCGAGCAGGCTCCGAAACCCGAACGTCCGCAGGAGATCGGCGAGCGCCTCCGGATCGGGCGGATGCAGGCCGCCGGCGGTCCACGGGATGGCCACCGGCACCGCAGTCTCGAGCCGGATCAGCTCCCGGCCGGCCCGGGCCGTATCCCCGTGGGCGGCAAGGTTTTCCTTGCGCTTTGCTCCCGGGACCGCGTCGATGTTGGCGAGCAGTTCGTCGAGCGTGCCATGTTTCTGCAGGAGCTCCGCGGCGATCTTGGGACCGATCCCCGGCACACCCGGCACGTTGTCGACGCTGTCGCCGACGAGCGCCAGGAAATCGACGACCTGGTCGGGCCTGATGCCCCACTCGGCCATCAGTTCGTCGCTGCCGAGCGGCTGGTTGGTGCGGAGGTTGAGCAGCCGCACGTGCGGCCCGAGCAACTGCCGTGCATCCTTGTCGGAGGTGGCGATCGTGCACTCCCCGCCCGCGGCGACGGTCTGCGTGGCCAGCGTCGCCAGCACGTCGTCGGCCTCGTAGCCGGGCAGTTCGACGCACGGGATGCCGAACACCTCGAGAAGCCGCCGCACGAGCGGAATCTGCGGCACCAGGTCGGCGGGCATCTCCGCCCGGTTGGCCTTGTAGGCCGGGAACTTCTCGTGCCGGAAGGTCGGGCCCGGCGGATCCATCGCGCAGAAGAGATAATCGGGCTTCTTCTTCTCGACGATGTCGAGAAGATCGCGGGTCAGCCCGAAGACGACCGACACGGGCGTGCCGTCCGGCGCCGTCATCTCCGGCAGCGCATGAAAGAGCTGATACACCCGCGACAGCGTATCGATCGCCCACACGGTCTTGCCGTGCAGGTCGGGCATCGCGGCGGCGGCTGGTGCGTCGGCTCCCATCTCGGGGCCAGCATACCGCCGCGGTCGCGATCGGGGCTTCCCGCCGCGATCAGTCGCCGCTCGGGGGCTCGTACTCGAAGTCCTTCCACTTCATCGCTCGGCGGAAGGGCTCGATGCGGAGCACGACCTCGCCGTTCTGGAAGATCCGCACGGTGCCGCTCGTCTCGCTGACCGCCACGGCCACGCTCTTGGTGCGACGGGTGACGGCCGCCGCGGCCCAATGCCGGGCGCCGAGCCCCTTCGAGACGGAGACGTTCTCGGCGGAGGCGTCGATGTAGCGGGCGGCCGCCTCGACGGTGCCGTCGGAGCCGATCACGAAGGCGCCGTCGAGCTGCGCGATCTCCTTGATACCCTCGCGAACGCGGGGGTCGGTGAGTCGCCGCTCCGAGCGGCCGTAGCCGCGGACCGGATCGAAGCCGGCCGAGTGGCTCGACTGGATCACCTTCCGCGTGTCGCCCACGACGAACAGCGTGCCGACGGGCTTGCCTTCGCGGCCCTCGCGGCCGATCTCCACGGCGAGATCGACCACGAGCTTGAGCGTCTCGAGCGGCACCTTGGTCTCGAGGTTTCGTAGGTCGCGGCTCGTGAGCTGACCGAGATGCTCCTCCAGGCGGAGGACGCTCACCGAGTCGGCGGTGCCCGCCTCGAAGCCGCTGTAGACGGCCACCACCTGCGCGTCGGCGCCGATGATCTCCGCCGCCACGCATTCCAGCAGCGCCTGCGCGAGCCGCTCATGCACGGGCAGGCCGGCCACGTCGAGCGTGACCTGGCGGAGGCCATGATCGCTCGCGCCGGCCAGGTGAGCCTCGTCGTCTGCGGCGACCAGCACCGGGCCCGACGAGGCGAGCTGACGCAGCCGGGCCCAATCGAGCCGTTCATCGACGAGCAGCAGGATCGCCTCGGCGGACGTCGACTCGAACAGCCGCACGGCGGCGTCGATCAGCCGTTCGAGCTGGGGCGTGATGTCGGCCGCGGTCATGGACCCGTTCCTGGAATGCCGTGCCGCCACGGCGCGGGTCGGAGGGGCCGCCGAACACGACGGCCGTGCCGTCTGAGGCCCCGCCGCGGAAGCGTACGCGGGCAACGGGAGCGGTTCAAGCACGACCGCCTAGCGGCGAGTCGCCTTGGTTCCCTTGGCCGAGCCGGCGGCCGCCGAGTCGGGCTGCTCGGCGATCATGGTCGGCTGCCCCGCGGCCTTCATGCCGCCGCCGTAGGCCGCGATGCCCCCCGGCAGCACCACGCCCCAGGCCCGCTCCTGATAGATGTTGAGCGCATGAAGGGCATGCCCCAGGGGGCCGAGCTTCCATTCGCGGGAGGGCTCGCGGGCCAGTGCGGCACAGAGAAACTCGGCCGCGGCCACCACCCGCGGCTCGTAGAGCTTCTCCTGATCGAGCGAGGAGACGAGCCACTCCAGGATGTGGCCGGTGGTCTGGATCTTGCGGTCGATGTCGTCCTCGCGATCGGCGGGATACTTGAACCACTCCGTGCTGAAGGAGCCGTCACGGTTCTGGAGCTTGGTGAGCGCGAAGGTCTGGTAGTCGCGGACGTATTTGTCGGCCCGCAGATACGGGCCGTCGAGCTGGCCCGTCGCCCGCAGCCGCCGCTGGCTGCCGTAGGCCAGGCCGAAGAGACGGTGGGTGCCGCCGCAGGGGGCGCCGCGGATCGGCTGCACGATCTCCTCCTCGACGAGCCGGGCGAGGGACCACTTCTCACCGTCACGGCTCTTCCAGGTCGCGTCGGTGGGCAGGTAGTGGGCCAGGGCGATGAGGGCGAAGGTGAGCTCCGTCTTGGGCTTGCAGGCGAGTTTCTCCTCCTCGATCAGGTCGGCGACGGTGAACGACTTGCCCTGCACGGTGAGGGGCGAGTTGGCGGCGACACGGCACTGGGCGAGGATCGCGAGATACTGCGCGGAATGCCCCTGCACGCCGATGCCCTTGAGCGCCACGATGCGGTCGTCGGCCGCGGCGAGCATCACCTGCCCGCGGCAGCGGCCCCCCATGTTCGACCAGCCGATGGCGCTGACGAGATCACCGGCCGGGCCGCCAACCCGGATCTGCGTGGGAATGCCGAAGGCGATGAAGCCGTGCATCACCTCCCAGGGCGTGTGCTGGGCCGTGTTGAGCGGACGCCGCTGATAGGTCGTGAGCGTCTGGGCAATCCGGGTGCGCAGCCGCTCGAACCTCTGGGTCTTGGGGGGCGGCGCGCCGGTCGCCTGCAGCCGCGTCACGACGAGGGGCGGCGTCTGCCGGCGCGCGGCCGGGGAGGGCTTGACCACGGCCGTGGCCGGCGGTGCGATCTTCGGCTTCGGCTCGTAGCCCGGATTGGCCGCGTCGTCGACGACCTTTCCCGCCGCATCCTTCAGCGACGTGCCGAACGTGACCGCATCCCGCCAGGTGGGCGGCGAGCCATCGCTCTTCGCCTGCCGCTTGGCCGCGGCCGGATCGGCCTTCGTGCCGGCCGGAGTCGCGACGGGCTTGGCGGCCGCCGCACCGCGCCTGGCCGCGGCGAGGCGATCGACCTCGTCCTGGGTGGGCGGCTGCGGCAGGGCGATGAAGGCGGGCGTCGGCTCGTTCTTTTTGATGAGCCCTTCGAAGAACCGCGTGGCGTTGGCACGACTGCGGGTGGGCGGGGCCGCCGCCGCCTGCCAGCAGATGACGGACGCGACACACCAGCCGGCCAGGACGAGGGGTAGCGCTCGCAGCGGCCGCCGCCTCTCGGTACACGGGCCGCACGCCAATTGACTCGGCGGCGAGGCGATGGCGTCTCGTGTGGGCATTACTGGCTGCGGTCGGGGAGCGGTGGCGCGACGAACGTGTTTGGGGGTATCGACCGCGGATCGTCGCGGATCGTTGCCGCCGTCGTCACCAGCCAGAGGGTCGCCGCAGCCTGCCAGGTCCGCGCAGCCCACCCCGTTGCCGTTCGGAACGCGCCGGAGCTCGGCGGCCGCGATCAGAAGAGTTTCCGGAACTCCTCGGCGATCGACCATTCAGCGGACGATCCAGCCGGATCCGCGGCCCACTCACGCCACTTGTTGACGTCGTCGCCCAGGTCCCGGCCGCTGACCTTCTTGAGCGCCCCGACGGCCCGGTATTGAACGGCGGGATCGGGATCCTCGAGCGCCTTGGCGAGGACCGGGATGGCCTCCTGGTCTCCCAGTTGCCCCAGCTCTCGCAGCGCCCTCAGCCGCACGTCGATCTCCCTGTCGGAACGGGAGCGGACGGCCAGCAACTCCACGGCCTCGGGGCCCCCGCGCTTTCGCCAGGCAGAGCAGGCCGCCATCCGCACCCGCTCGTCGGGATCCTCCAGCGCACCCTTGCAGATGGCGGTCGCAGACGGCGTGTCGATGTCGGCCACGGTCTCCAGGATCACGCACCGCACCCGCGGATCATGCTCCTCGAGCATGGTCGTGATCAGGTCGCGGGTGAACTGCACTTCGGCGGCGTGGCCTTCGGCCTTGGCCTTCTTGGCATCGACCGCGAGGGCCTCGATCCGCTGGTCGGCCGTCGCCCCGTACTTCGCCCGCTCCGCCAGCGTCTTCTCGCTGGTGGTGAGCTTTTTCCAGGTCGTGCAGCCCGCCAGCAGGATGCCGCAGATGGCGACGGTGATCCACGGAGCGGCCACGACTGGACGGACCTCGTTCGGCACCCTCATCTCGACCGGCCTCCTGGGGGCGTGGGAGACTAGCGGGCGGCCCGCATGGGGTGAAGCCCAACCGGGCTGGTTGCCCTTTCCCCGGGCGCCGAAACCTGCTGCCATGCGGCAGCCGTCGGCCGCGAGGCTCCAGAGGTCGCCAGCCATGCCCCACCTGCGCCGTTTCCGCAGCATGATCGCGGTCGCGGCCTGCCTGGCCTGCCCTGCAGCCCGCGCCGAGCGTCAGGCGACCCCGTCACCGCCCCTCAGGGAAGTCGCGGCCCGGGAAAGGATCGACGTCCGCTCCTCGGAAGGCGGCCGCTCGCTCGATGCGACGGTGCTCGTCGAGGCCGCCGACGGTGGGCTCCTCGTCGAGCGGGACGACGAGCGGTACGAAATCCTCGAGCCGGGGTCGATCACCGCCCGCCGCCCCCTGCCGACGTCCCCCGTGGAGGAGACACCCCGCGAACTCGGCCGACGCATCCTCGCGGAACTGCCCGCCGGATTCGACGTGCACGTCACGAAGCACTACGTCGTCTGCTTCAACACCTCGCGCGAGTATGCCACATGGTGCGCCGCGCTCTTCGAGCGGCTGCACGAGGCGTTCGGCAACTTCTGGAGCCGGGCGGGCCTCGACGTCGCCGATCCACCACGTCCGCTGGTAGTCGTGATCTTCGCCGACCGGGCCGCCTACGAGGCGCACGCGGCCCGCGACCTGGGAGCCGCCGCCGGCCGGGTGGTGGGCTTCTACAACATGCTCTCCAATCGCGTGACCACCTTCGACCTCACCGGCACGGACGGCGTGCCCCGGCCGGCCGGTCGGCCGCCGGGCGGCGCGGCGCTCGAGATCCTGGCGAGTCCGGCGGCGGCGGGGCTCGTCTCGACGCTGGTGCACGAGGCGACCCATCAGATGGCCTTCAACTGCGGGATGCACCGCCGCCTCGCGCCGGTGCCGCTGTGGGTGAGCGAAGGGATCGCCACCTACTTCGAGACGCCCGACCTGGCAAACGCCCGCGGCTGGCGAGGCATCGGCAAGGTCAATCGCCCGCGGCTTGACCACTTCCTCGCCACCCATCGCCCCGGCGACGTCGCGGCAATCGTCGCCGCCGATGACCGCTTCCGTGCGGCCGACGGCGCGGTCGACGCCTACGCCACCGCCTGGGCCGTGACGCGGCATCTGGTGGAAACCCGCAGGCGGCAGTTCGTCGCCTACCTCCGCACGCAGGCGGCCAAGGAGCCGCTGGCGGAGGACTCGCCTGCGCAAAGGCTGCGTGATTTCGAAGACGCCTTCGGCGCGTCGCCGGCGGCGATCGAGAACGAAGTCGTGAAGGCGATGGCACGGCTTGCGTCCCGCCGCTGAACGCCCCCGCCTGCATGGACTCCGCGCGAACGCTCCGCGACTGCTAGTCTGGAGGCGTCTGCGACGCACGCCGTCTTCATGGTCACAGGAGATCGATCACATGCCTGGTCTCGCGTCTCGTGGCTCTGTCCGGCGGGTGCGCCGCCGCTCGTTTCTCGGCGGCTCGCTGGCGGCAATCGCGGCCACCGGCCTGCCCGGCGGCGCCTTCGCGGGGGGCGGCGACCGGATCCGCATCGGCCTCGTCGGCTGCGGCGGTCGCGGCACCGGCGCCGCGATCCAGGCCGCTGCCGCCGACCCGGGCGTCGTGATCACCGCTCTCGGCGACCTGTTCGCCGATCAGGTCGAGGCGACTTCGGCGATCCTCCGCGACGTGCTCGGGCAGCGGTTCGCATGCGACGCCGAGCGCTGCTTCGCCGCCGCCGACTCCGGCCTGCAGGTGATCGCTTCGGACGTCGACGTGGTCATCCTCGCCACACCGCCCCACCTCCGGCCCGGCCACGTGGCGGCCGCGGTGCGGGCAGGCCGTCATGTGTTTTGCGAGACGCCCACGGCCGTCGATGCCGCGGGCGTGCGGATGATCCTCGCCACCGCCGCCGAGGCCCGGCATCGTGGACTCTCGTTCGTGTCGGGATTCCACTCCCGTCATCATCCACCGACCGTCGCCACCATCGGCCGCATCCTCGACGGCCGGATCGGCCGGCCGCTTCGCGGCGTGGCCATCGGCCATGTCGGCCTGCCCTGGCGGCGGCCGCCACGGCCTGGATCGCCTCCCGCCGAGGTCATCGAGCGGAACTGGATTTCCGCCGAGCGGCTGTCGGGAGGCGGATTCGTCGAGCACCACGTGCATGCCATCGACCGCTGCATCTGGGCCTTCGGTGACGAGGCCCCGGCCACGGCGGTGGCGATCCCCGCTCCGGCGGCTCTGCCCGCGCGGCCGAATGTCTCCGAGGCGAAGAGGATCCACTACCGCTTCGCCGACGGCCGAGCGCTCGAGGCCTGCCTCGTCCGCCGCGAGGGGATCGACCTGCGGATCGAGGAGTCGCTGGAGGCCACCGCCGGTCGTGCCGATCTCCGCGGCCGCACGGTCGTCGGTCGCGACGCGTGGCAGGCCGACGGCGACTCGTCCGGGGGGCATGCCGCCTGCATCGCGTCGCTCATCCAGGCGCTCCGCTCGGCGGGCCGCATCGACGACCTCGAGACGGCCTGCCGCAGCACGATGATCGCCGTCATGGGCAGGACGGCGGCCGAGACGCACGGGACGGTCGCCTGGCAGGATCTCTGGACCAGCCCCGCGGACGTGTTGCCGTTACGACCGATACAATGTGAAGGGGTGTGATTCGGGACCGTCGGCGGGTCGATCTCCGAAGTGACCCGGCGGACGAGGCCTCGAGCCGCGGGTTGATGCTGCGCGAGGGACATGAAGCATGGCGGCCACGAACCCGACGGTCTATCGGCTGAGCATCGCGCTGATCGTGTTCGTGCTGCTCACGTTCATCCTCACCATCACCACCTATCTGTTCTTCAAGCAACGGATGGATGAGCAGCTGAAGGCGACGGCGGCCGAAAAGAACGCGGCCGACAAGCAGGCGGCGTTCCTCAACAAGGAGCAGGAGGCACAGAAGCTCCGGGAGATCATCGGTGCCGACGAGGGAACGACGGTCGAGGCGATCGAGACCGACCTCAACAACCTCTTCACCCGCGACTTCGCCGGGTTTCGTGAGGAGTCCAAGTCGTACACGAAGCTGACGGGCTGGCTCCGGGAGGAGTTTCGCCGCAAGGACGCCGAGGTGAAGGCTTCCGAGCAGAAGAGCAAGCAGGCGCTCGACGAGGGGGCAGCGGCGAAGAAGCAGGCCACCGAGGCCGCCGACGCCGCCCGGAAGGCCACGCAGGATGCCCGGGATCTCCAGGCCAAGGAGAAGCAGGCCTTCGACCAGCAGTGGTCGGGGCACGAGGGCGAGCAGAAGAAGCTTCTCGAACAGAAGGAGACCGCGGAGAAAAAAGCCGAACGGCTCGAACTGCTGATTGCGGAGATCGCCGACGGGGCGCAATACCTGACCGCGAACCGCCAGAAGGACTACGCGGCCAAGGAATCGGCCGAGGACAGGCTCGCCCTGATCTACGCCGAACTCCGTGAGCGGGCCAAGGTGATCGACGAGCAGAACCGGATCCTGGCGGCGCTCCGCGTGGCTGATCGCGGGCTCCAGGAGCAGGTGCTCGCCGCGACGCCGAAGGACGACAGGATCGACGGCTTCGACGGCCGCATCCTCTCCATCGACGAGCGTGAGCGGAGCGTGCTGATTTCCTGCTCGACCACCCGCGGCATCCGCCCCGGCATGATCCTGCACGTGTTCACCCCCGACGAGGCCCGCCCCCAGGCCGGTGACCGCAAGGGCGTGGTCGAGGTCACCGCGGTGGAGGGGCCCTCGCTGGTGCGGGCCGCGATCCGCCGGGATTCGATCCAGTCGCCGATCCTCACGGGCGACGGTGTGGCCACCAGCCTGTGGGCGGCCGGCACGACGCCCGAAGTGGTGATCGTCGGCTACGTCAACCTGGACGACACCGGCGGCGCGGACCGCGATCGGCTCGTGGGCCTGGTCGAGCGTGCCGGCGGGCGGGTCGTGGATGCCGTGACACCGCTGACCGCCATGGTCGTCGATGGCGGCAGGCCGCCGGCGTTCGCCGCCGGCGCCGAGGAGAAGTTTGACGACGAGGCACGACGGCAGCGGCGGAATCTCGATACGGCCCGCCAATACGGCGTGCGGGTGGTGGGGGTGGAGGCCCTGCTCGACATGCTCGGGCTCACCCGCGAATCGCTGACGTCGAATCGCCTGCCCGGCACCGACGGCCGCTAGCAGACCGCCACACACGTCGGCCGCCGCTCGTGGCATACTCGTCGCCGCCGGCCGATGCCGCCGGCATCCCCCCGGAGGCCCGCGCGTGTCCCTCGTCTCCCTGCCCCGCCGATGCAGCGCCGCCGCCGCGGCCCTTCTGGCGGTCGTGGTGGCCACCTGCGCCGGGCTGCCCTGCCGGGCCGCCCGGGCCGACGCCCCTGCCGGCGTACCGATCTTCGACGGCACCTCGCTCGCAGGCTGGGAGGGAAACCCCGGCTTCTGGCGGGTGGAAGAGGGCGCGATCGTCGGCCAGACCACGAAGGAGCGACCGACCAAGGGCAACACCTTCCTGATCTGGCGGCAGGGGCTCGTCGACGACTTCGAACTCACGCTTCGCTATCGCCTCACCGGCGGCAACAGCGGCATCCAATACCGCAGCAAGGATCTCGGCGATTTTATCGTGGGGGGCTATCAGGCCGACTTCGAGGCGGGAGCGAAGTATTCGGGCATCGCCTACGAGGAGAAGGGCCGCGGGATCCTCTGCCCGAGGGGCGAGCGGATCACGATCACCGCCGACGGCACGAAGTTGGCCGGTGAGCCGATCGGCGACACGGACGAACTGCAGAAGGCGATCCGCGTCGGTGACTGGAACGATTACCGGATCGTCGCCAAGGGACCGCGCCTCCAGCACTTCATCAACGGGCAGCTGATGTCTGAGACGCTCGACGAGCAGGCCGACAGGCGGGCCATGCAGGGCATCCTCGCGCTCCAGTTGCATGCCGGCCCCCCCATGAAGGTCGAGTTCAAGGACATCCGTCTGACGCGGACGAGACTCACGGATGGCCGCAAAAAGCTCGTCCTGGTGGCGGGCCGGGCGAGCCATGGACCGGGCGAGCACGAGCACCGCGCCGGCGTGATGCTCCTGAAACAGTGCCTCGACGCCTCGTGTCCGACGCTCCTCTCGGAGGTCTGCACCGGCGGCTGGCCTGCCGACCCCACGGCCTTCGACAACGCCGATGCCATCTTCTTCTTCGCCGACGGGGGCGAAGGCCATCCGGTGCTCCAGAGCAGCCGTCTCGCCCAGGTCGATGCCCTGGCGAAGCGGGGCGTGGGCATCGCCTGCCTGCACTACGCCGTCGAGGTTCCCCGGGAGAAGGGCGGGCCGGAGTTTCTCAACTGGCTGGGGGGCTACTTCGAGCCCCACTGGTCGGTGAATCCCCACTGGCGGCTCGCCCAGACGCAGCTCGCTGAAGGCCACCCGATCGTTCGGGGCGTGAAGCCCTTCGTGACCGACGACGAGTGGTATTTCCACATGCGGTTCCGCGACCCGCCGGAGGGCGTGACGATGATCCTCACGGCGGTGCCGCCGGACGAGACCCGCGTGCGACCCGACGGCCCGCACAGCAACAATCCCTCGGTTCGCGCCGCGCAGGGTAGCCGCGAGGCCCTCGCCTGGGCCTACGAGCGGCCCGACGGCGGCCGTGGCTTCGGCTGCACCGGGGCCCACTTCCACCGCAACTGGGAAAACGACGACTTCCGGAAGATGATGCTCAACGCCCTGCTCTGGACGGCCGGCCTCGACGTTCCGGCCGAGGGCGTGGCATCGAGCCTCACGGCCGAAGACCTGGCCGCGAATCTGGACGACAAACAGCCGAAGAAGAAGTAGTCATTTCCCCGGAGATCCCCCGATGCCCACGCTGACCGTCCAAGGAAAAGGTTCATTCCAGGTGCCCGCCGGCAAACGGCTCGTCAACGCGCTCGTCGACGAGTGCGGCACCGACCAGCTGCACGCGTGCGGCGGCGTGGCCCGCTGCACGACCTGCCGCGTCGAGTTCGTGTCGGGCGAGCCGACCACGATGACGCAGGCCGAGAAGGACGTGCTCGCAGCCAAGGGCGTGACCACGCCCGGCGTGCGGCTCTCCTGTCAGATCGCCTGCGACGCCGACATGACCGTGCGGCTCGTCAGCCGTCTCGAGGGCTCCGGCCGCAAAGATTGCGGGCACCGGGCCGCCGACGAGATCCAGCCGCCGCCCGCATGGGTGTGATCCGGATCAGAGGTCGGCAAGACTCCTGACGAGCATCGCCGCGGAGTGCCGTGCGGTCTCGATCCAGGCGTGAGACTGCCGTGGGAGTTCCACGTGGAGGCCGCCCCGGTAGCCGGCGGCGGCAAGGGCGGCGAGGGCAGCCGGCAGATCGACGTCGCCCGTGCCCAGGGGCAGGTGCTCGTGGCGGCAGGCGAGCATGTCGTCGACGTGCACGTTGGCGACGAAACCGTGCCAGGCCGCGAGGCGCGACGCGAAGGGCCGCTCACCCATGCATTCCATGTGGCCGACGTCGACGGTGAGTCGCAGCGGACGGGGGCGGCCCAGCCGGTCGAAGAGCCGCTCGGCCCGGGCGAGCGTGTCGATGAACATGCCGGGCTCGGGTTCAAACGACACGGTCATGCCGACACGACCGGCATGGTCGAGGATCTCCACAAGCCCGGCGACCAGCCTCGTCCAGATGGTCTCGGCCGGAGCGGAGTCGCGGACGATGCCCGACCAGAGCGAGACGCACTCCGCGCCGAGTTCGGCGGCGATGCCGATCGCCCGCTTCGTGAAGTCGATGCGGCGGGCCCGGGAGTCAGGATCGAAGGAGACGAGGGTGGGCTCATGCTTGACGGC
>Ga0075471_10001126_pt1 | contig 17245 bp, 18 predicted proteins | sample DEB19_08_DNA_2_FD_74787 | JGI IMG/M metagenome (GOLD analysis project Ga0075471, IMG submission 74787) | Aqueous microbial communities from the Delaware River and Bay under freshwater to marine salinity gradient to study organic matter... | ecosystem: Environmental > Aquatic > Marine > Coastal ... | reverse complement strand
AACCGATGTTGGCAAAGGTGCCGCTGCCGAGCTGGTATTGCAGCTGGCCGAGTGAAGGACCGCTCGATGAGCGACGAACGTTGAACGAGCCTACATCAGAAAACGAGAGCGAATAGCCATCCTGCGCCGTGAGCGAAAACGTGATGTAGGCGCCCCGTGTGATGGCGTTGTCGAGCGAATCGGGTGATGTCGTGCCGCCCCACCAGGTGTTGCCACCCCACGCCCTGGGGGCTGCGGACCCAGCGGTTCCCGAGCTCACTGCCGGGCCTCGGGTCAGTCCCACGGTCGTGAGATTCGATGCCATCGTGACGGGATCGAACGGAGACGGACCCCAGTTGTTGGCACCGCCGGTGAGCTTGCTGAAATCCCAGCCGGCCAAAACATCGGCGTAGGCTTCGGAAACACCCGCAACTACACACACAAACGCTGCCAAAACCCACGCCTTCCATGACATGACCCATCCTCCGCGAGACTTCGCCCATCCTTGGGCGGCGGAGTAGGTACCTACTCTGGGGGAGGTAAGTCAAGAGCGGATAGGGCTGGAAAACGACGCGTTACGATCGCGTCTAGCGCCCGATTAGACAGTGAGGCGACTCCTGACACCCTTGGAAAACGTCCCCGTCAGAGTCGCTGCCGATCAGCCGAACATGCGCTGCCGAGCACGGGCGGTCCGAAACTTCATCTGCCGATCATGGGCACGCTGCACGATGGAGCCGCATCGTATGGCATCGGCTTCCTTCTGCTCCAGTTCGCGCCGTTTCTCCCGCAGCAAGGCCTCGATGGCGTTCACCGCAACGTCGCGCTCACCACGCTCGCGGAGGTAGTCGGCCTGGAGCCGCTCCACCTCCAGCCGAGCGGACTCCGCATCGGTGGTGGCTTTTGTCATCGCGGCCTGCTCGACCTGGATCTCGGCTGCCAACTGGGCATCCTCCATCACGGCGTGAACGTCGGCGGCGAAGTCATCGGCCGAGAAGCCGAGCGACTTCGCGTCGCGAAGGATTTCATCGACGGCAGACCGCGGAAGCCGACCACCCCGCCCGGCGGCGGCCTCCACGTGCCGCCGCCATCGCGACCGAGCATCGGCTTGGTCGCGGGCATCGCGGGCGTGAACAGCCTCGATGGCGGCGATCATCTGTGAGGGGACGTCAAAGGCGGGCTCGTCTTGCATGGTGTCCTCGCGGTGTGCGGATCGTTCTACTTGGGCGTTCAAGCGGTACCTTGGTGCCGCTTCACATAGTCGAGCACGGACAACGGTCGATCCGCGGCCAGCGGCGGGACGGTCTCGTCTGCCTGCCGCGGTCGATCTCGCTTCGCAGCGTATTCGCGGATCGCGTCGTGCCCATCGTCGGCAGGGCCTCCCATCGCGTCCAGGCGGGCCGATGATGCCGGGTCGAGGCCTAGGGCCTTGCCGAGCGTCAGGAGCGCTCCACGGAGCCGTACGGCGGCGGAGTGGGCCGCGCTAGGGTGCGTGCCATGCGGTCCCGTCGCCGTGCTGCCTTCGCTGGCGATCAACACGGAGAGCACCCGCAACTCCGCGGCGGTGCAGCACCACGCCGCGAGCGCGTCCGCGTGCTCGGGGCGAAGGCGACCGGCGGCGCGGAGGCGGGGCTCCACCTCGCCCCAGACCTCGACAGCGGGTGGCGGGAGCCACGCGGGCGGCGTGAGGGGCGCGGAGATCGAGGTGGCAGACTTCGGCGATTGGCGTGGAAGCGGTCCGCGAAGGCCCATTTTTTCGGGCTCCAAAAAAGGATGGTGAGAAACCTGGAGTTTCTCGCGTGCAGGGAAAACAGTTGGTTTTGCTGGTTGGCAGGTCAGGGCGACGCCCCCCTACGGGGTGCAGGCTTGTGTCCGTAGAACGCTTGAACGTCGTCTTCCGCCCTCCAGGCGAGCCGCTCCAGCCGAGACAGGTGGAAGCGGAGAAGAACGGCGTCGCCACCCTGCACGGCCGCTGCATCGAGCTGCTCGGCAAGGGCCAGCACCTCGCGGGCGCCCGCCTCGATCTCGGCCAGCGTTCCCGGAAACGAATCGTGGAAGAATGCCAGCGACTCCAGAGCGTCGCGACGCTCGCACCCGAGCCGGCGGTTGTCGGCGTGCCAACGGTCGTCGTTGGAATCGCCTTTAATTATAAGGGCCATTTTCTCACTCCTTCTCGGAAATACTTCTTGAACATTAAAGGCGCCCATTAAAAATGCAGGGGAAATCCGTATTTGGGAGTAGCAGGTAGCAACCGAGCAAAAATCCGTTTTTTTAAGGCTCAAACCGTGCTACCCCAAACTCGTTTTTTGGGGGTAGCACGGGATAGCAGCTACTCGTGCTACTCGTGCTACCCGTGCAACACTCCGCAGAGGTAGCACTGTTTCGCCCTACGATTTAAGGCACATTCGTGTCGCTGCTACCGGCTCCCTCGGTATTCTCGCCGGGCTCCGAAGGCTTCATATAGATAGCGGAGCCGCTTTCCCCAACCGAAAGCATCTTGTGCTGTCCGCCATCGACATCGCGACGGTTCCGGTCGGCGGTGCCGAGCCAATCGGAGAACGCCTTCCGGTCAGCTGGCCCGATCACACCATCGGCGAGGGCCCGCTCGATCAGCCAACCCTTGCCGACGTAGGGCTTCCCGTCGTCCCAGTAAGGAGCGCCGTCGGGCAGCCAGTGCGACGACCGCGGCGCACCAGCGAACGCTCCGGCAACGTACTTCGCCCATCCCCTAAGCCGCTCGCCATCTTCGACCATTCGCGATGTCTTACGGAGCCGTGCCGCGAGGGTGGGCCACCATCGCCGCCAATGCCCGCGAGGGTTATCAACCTCCACGAGCACCTGCTCGTATACGGCGATGGCGCACAGCCGCGGATCACGAAACTGCTTCGCGGACATGCGCACCGGCCTCGACAACTCCGGCGAGGTCAGCACGTGCTCGCGACCCTCGATTGTCAGGGTTAGATTGCCGGGGAAAACATCGACAATCTTTTTCCCTTCGACCTTGATCGCGTACCCGAGGCCGGGAACGATCAGCGGATCGTCGGAAACTGCCTCCGTCTTTGCGACGACTTGCATAAGCGCGTCGGCGACGTCGGCTTGCTGGGCAGGCGTCATCTCATAGATGTCGAAGGCCCGCACCTGCCGCAGCAACTCGGCCTCGTCGGCCGGGTTTCCATTCGTGGGAACATCGACAAAATCACCGCCCGCGTGCAGTCGCCGCAGAAATGACAGGAGCCCCTGCTGATCGCCCTCGAAGACGACGGGCAGGGACGCGACCGCGAGATCGGACCGCTCGCGCCGCTCGGCTTTCTCGCGCGCGGCGACGGCCTCAGCATCACGAGTCACTTCGTCGCGGAGGATTTTCCAAGCGATCTGGTAACTCGTGTTCACAGGCTCCTTGGGATAACGCCACCGACACACTCGCGACAGCCCCCAGTCGAGAACCTCGCGCCAGTTCACACCGGGAAAGTTTCCGTACCGATCCAAATGAAACGGACAAGGCTCGCCCTCGTTGCCTTGAGAGGCTGACATGGGTCGCAAGAGCATACGAAGTCTCTCCCGCGAATAGTGGAGTACGTTCTCGACGGTGCCTCGATTAGGCGGATCAGCGATCGAGGCATCGCTCGCGAGGATCACGCACACCTGGTCGATCGCGGCGTTGGCGTTGTTGGCGGCGATCTCGCCCGCCTCGACTGCGCCTGCCACCTCATCCTCAACGGCAGGTCGTAGTTCGTCAGCCTTGCGAGGCCCACTGCGCCAAAGCCGCAACCGGGCCCCGCGCGCGAGGCGCAGAGCCTCGTCGTCACGGTCGTCATCCCGCTCCCCGGGCAGTTCGATCATGCGGTTCCACTCCGGCAGGCGATCTTCCAAAACAACGGACAGGGTCAGACAAGTTTCTTCCATGGCACGCGGCTCCAATCGTGGCGACCTTGACCTAACGGCTGCCTTCACGCCACGATGAGGGCAACACGCGACTCGAACCCGGTGGGGGGCTTCCATCCCCCGCCGGGTTTTTTGTTTATTAATGCTGCGTCCCACCAACGGCGCGAGCCTGCTCACGAACCCAGCGCTCCAGGTCAGACCGGCGGTAGACCGCGCGGGCTTGCTGGGCGACGCCCATCTTGAAGTAGCGCGGCCCTGCTCGATCACAGCGCAGTTGCCGCAGCGTCTTCTGCGACAGGCCCACGAGAGCCGCCGCAGCGGCGGTTTTCAGCAGCGGATCATCGGCGAGATTCAGGTCGGCGAGGGCTTCGGATGGGGTCGCCTTGCGTGTTTTGCGAGGCTTGCGTTTGGTCGTGGCACGGATCATTGGGGCCCCCTTTGAATGCGGGAGCCGCGCACGAATCGGCACAGTTCAGGCGGACTGCGGGCGCGGCAGGATGGTTAGAAGAACCAAACCGATCTCATGCACACCACGAAGCCCTGCCGGGCAGAAACGGGGAGTTCTGCTTCAAGGTTTTTCGAAAACACTGCGCCCGGGCTTCGGAAGTTTCCGGGACGGATCGTAACGCTCGGGTTGCCCCAAGATTGCTCGCCGATGTGCTCGCGAGTTGGGCGGAAATGTATCGTCGAACTTCGGGCTGTCAACACTCGCGGCGGGACGCGAGTTTACTGTGCCTGGGCGTGTCGGGGCATCACTTTTTTCTGCGGTTTCGAGCGGTTGCGGCGAAGGCATCGCGAAGGGCCTCATCGACGACGACAGCGTAGGTCGCCGCCACCATACCCACGCTCGAAGGGGCATCGCCGAGCGCCCGCGTAACGACGTTCAAGGGAACCCCAGCCGTGACCATCCGCGAGCCGCCCGTGCGCCGCAGATCGTGCGGTCGGGGCCGCTGCTCGCGGTCGTCGCTCCACAACTTCGCCCGCTCCAGGATTCGTTTCCACGCGGTTTTGTAGGTCGTCACCGGCCCGTCGCCCTCGGCGGCGGGAAACACCCATGGACAGCAGTCTGGGACCATCGCTCGGCGCGCACGGAGGATTTCCAGCACCTGCGGATTATCGGCAAGCGGAATCCGATGGGCTGACCGACGACCCTTCATCCATCGCTTCGGCACCGTCCAGCAAGCATCCTTCCCCGACAGCACGATGTCGTCCCATCGGGCGTTGCAGACCGCGCCCATGCGCTGCAGCGTCAGCATCGAGAACAGGAACAGGTGCCTCCACAGCGGCGCATCGGCTTTCATAGCAGCGTCTAGCCGCTTCGCCTCCGCATCGGTCAGCACCCGCTGCCTCGGCTGCTCGGTCGCCTTTGCGAGTCGATCAGCGCGGCCGGCGCCGCTCATTGGATTCGACCCCTTCCAGGAGCCAGCGTCGGCAGCGTAGGCGAAGAGATTCCGCCACAACTGGATCGCCCGATTCGCCTGGATCGGAGCCCGTTTCACGAGTGCCGCATGGATGGCGGGCAGGCGTTCGGCGAACCCCTGGAGCGTCAGTTTCTCGAAGTCTTCGCCGGGCACCATTTGGTACTCGTCCGTGCCCTTCACCTTCCGGCGGACCTTCTCGGTCATCACTGCCCGCCGCAGGTCGCGGTAGAACTGCATCGTCCGCTCCGTAGGCTTCCGTGAGCGGTTGCCAGGAAGCCAGCGGCCCGACTCGTGAGCGTCGAGATAGGCGTCCATCACCCCCTTCACGGTGGGCGAGGTGTCGGCGGGCTTGGCAGCGGCAGCGGCGCGGGGACTCAGGGCACCGGCGAGGCTGCGATCAAACCGCAGGCGGCCAATGGATTCGCGAGCCTCCACAAGCCGCACCGCGTCCGCGTCGCCGAGGGCGCGGCGGACGGTCTGCCCGTTCACCTTGCCGACGAAGTAGAAGACGCTGGAGCCCGTCTTCTCGTTCACGACGATTGACAACCCGCGGCAATCGTCGTCCCGCCACGAGCGACGCCCGGATTCGTCGGTGACCACGGCCCCGTCGAGGACCGCTTTCCTCGCCGCCTCCACGCGGGACTCCGTGAACGGGAACGAAGGCCCGTTGAACAGCCCCGATTCGCTGCCACGCCCCGCGATTCTCGCCTTGCCCATGACCACGCCCTCCAGGATGTCGTCCGGTCGCCCTGCCGCCATGCGCAACCCTGCGCAACCGCAGAGAAAGACATGGTAGGACAAATACGGACAAAACGCGAATCGGCAGAAATCCGCTCAGCGCATGAAAAAAGCCCCTTTTCGGGGCTCTTTTCGTTGGTTTCGCTCGGGAAAAACAGGCGTTTTCTACAGTGCCCCGTCTAGGACTCGAACCTAGAACCCTCTGATTAAGAGTCAGATGCTCTGACCAATTGAGCTAACGGGGCTACGGCGACGTTTTACCGCCCTGGCACCCGGCCGACAAGGGTCGGCGGCGATGCCGCGGAAAGGGCATGTCGCCCAGGACCCGCGTTGCAGTGTCGTCGTCCCTCCGGCTACATTCCGCGCTCCGCGAACGGGCTCACACCCGCCGCGGCCATGGTCCGCCGGTCGCGGGCCGCTCACCACCGCACTCTGGAGACGACTCGATGGGAAGGTTCGACGGGATGAAGGGCCTCGTGCTCGGTGTGGCCAATGATCACTCCATCGCCTGGGCGATCTCGAAGATCATCCTCGCCGAGGGGGGACAGATCGGCTTCACCCACCTTCCCGACCGCCCCGACGATGAACGGCAGCGGAATCGCCGTCGTGTGTCGCTCCTCACCGACCCCGAGCCCAACGCCCGGTTCCTGGTTCCGATGGACGTGTCGAGCGACGACCAGATCGCCTCCGTCATGGATCGGGCCAAGCAGGAGTTCGGCACGATCGACTTCCTGCTCCATTCGATCGCCTACGCCCCCCTCGAAGACCTCAAGGGCGAAACGACCAACTGCAGCCGTGAAGGATTTCGCGTCGCGATGGAGACGAGCGCCTACAGCCTCCTCGCCGTGGGACGGATGGCCCGCAGCTTCCTCTCGAAGGATTCCTCGATCCTCACGCTCACCTACTTCGGCGGCGAGAAGGTCGTGCCCGGCTACAACATCATGGGCGTCTGCAAGGCGACGCTCGATATGTGCATGCGGTACATGGCATTCGATCTGGGCCCCGCCGGGGTTCGCGTCAATGCGGTGAGTGCCGGCCCGCTGCGAACGCTCGCCGGCCGCGGGGCCGGTGTCGATGACATGCTCGGCCTCTACCAGCACATGTCGCCCATGGGCCGCAACATCACCCACGACGAAGTGGGCAAGGCGGGTGCCTGGCTCCTTTCACGCGACTCGCAGGGCATCTCCGGTGAGATTCTCCACGTGGATGCCGGCTACAACGTGATGGGCTCGCCAGGCCGCCTCCTCGATCTCGTGCCGAAGGATGCGGCTCAGGGATGAGCCAGAGGTGACGGTTGCGTGATTACGATCGCGGTGGCTGTGGTGGTCCACGATGGCAGCGTCCTCGTCGGCCATCGCTCCGCCGACGCGACCGAGGCTGCGGGCCTCGCGGAGTTTCCCGGAGGGAAGGTCGAGCACGGCGAAACGCCGGAGCAGGCCGCAACGCGGGAGTGCCGTGAGGAAACCGGGCTCGTCGTGCGGCCGTTGCACCGGCTCGACCATGCCGTCGGCGCGTCCTCCACCGGACCGATCGAGATCGTCTTCGTGGCCGTCGAGCTGGTCGATGATCGTGTCGCCCCTCGGCCGCCCTTCACCTGGGTGCCTCGGTCGGGACTCGACACCCTGGTGTTCCCGTCCGCGAATGCTCGTGTGCTCGCGATCCTCGCTCAGGGTGGATCGTAGCCTCCGGGATGCCACGGATGGCACCGACCGATGCGGGCGAGCCCCTTGAGCGTGCCTCGCACCGCGCCGTATTTCGTCACCGCCTCACGAAAGTAGGTGCTGCAGGTCGGCTGGAAGCGGCAGTGCCGCCCGAGCAGCGGGCTGAGCGTCAGCTTGTACGCGATCACGCCCGCGATCAACACGGCCGAGGCCGCCCGATCGAGCCATCCGCCGAAAGACCGCCACACGCTGGGCGATGGCCGGGCCATGCTCACCTCCGTCGCCCTCGGCCACCCGGCGGCCTGGGGTTCGGCACCGCATCGGCCGTGCCATAGCCCTTGCGACGCACCACTCGCTCGACGAGACCACCGATCAGCGATTCGATCTGCTCGGCCCCTTCCGCACCGCGCGGCGCCTTCCCGGACCGCACGACGAGGATGAAATCATTGCCGGGAGGCAGGCCGGCACGCACCTGCCGAAAGGCTTCGCGGAGCCGTCGCTTCCATCGGTTTCGCACCACCGCCGACCCGATGCGCCGCGACACCGACAGTCCCAGCCGCACGCCCGACCCGTTCTCGGGGTGCGGGGCTGCATAGAGCACGAGCGATCCCGACGCCGCGGACGCCCGAGCGTCGTACACCCGGCCAAACTCCGAAGGCCGCAGGAGCCTCGCCCGCTTCGGCAAACCCGCCGGACGTCCGGCTACCACCGGAGTTGGGCCCGCGGGCTCGACTCGACGGTCGCCTGCGCCGCCGTCGCTGCCTGCAGCAGGCTCTCCATCGCGGCTGCGTCACTCGTGTCGGGCAGCATGATCTGCACCTCTGCGATGAGATCACCCTTCGCCCCGTTGGCATGACGCACCCCCATGCCGGCCGCCCGCAGTTTGCGTCCGCCGCTGGTGCGGGGCGGCACCTTCAGCGCGATCGTGCCCCAGGGGGTGGGCACGTCGACCTTGGCACCGCTGATGGCCTCGGCCACCGTCACCGGCAGCGTGACCTCGAGCGTATCGCCGTCGCGACGAAAGATGGGGTGGGGTTCGATGTCGACCTCGAGCAGCAGATCACCGGCGGGGCCGCCCCCCGTGCCCGGAAGCCCCTGTCCACGCAGCCGCATCCGAGCACCGTCAGGAACCCCCTGAGGAATCGTCACGCTGATCGTTTCCTTGGTGCCGCCTCGATCCACCGCCACGTCGGCCTTGCCGCCGTCGATCGCGAGCGTGAAGGGAATGCTCAAGCGAGCCGTGATGTCGTCGCCAGGAGCCTGCGCGGCGCGACGCTTTCGCCCTCCCGCGGACCGCCCCCGACCACCGCCGAAGATCTGCTCAAACCCGCCGGCGCCTCCGAAAAGGCTCTCGAGGTCGATCTCAGACCCACCGCCGCCCCCGGGAAAGCCGCCGCCCCCCGGAAACGGGCCCCCGCTCCAGCCACGTGGACCGCCCGCCCCCACGCCCTCGAACGAACTGCCGTAGCGGTCATACATCTCCCGCTTGCTGGGATCGTTCAGCACGTCGAAGGCGGCCTGAACCTTCTTGAACTTCTCCTTCGCCGCGTCGTCATCGGGATGGAGATCGGGATGGTACTTCCGCGCCAGCTCGCGGTAGGCCTTGCGGATGTCTTCCGCAGACGCTGTCCGAGAAACCCCGAGCGTCTGGTAATGATCATCCGCCATGAATCTGTCATCCCGCGTCGCGGTGAACGATGTGCCGATGGAACGATTCTAGGAACGAGGCCGATCCCCCTCAAGGCGGCAGTGCTCCGCACCGCGTCCCCGTCAGGAGACGGTCGGCATCGACTCCACCGCCGCGGATGGCCGTTGGTCCAGAAACTCATACTGGCAGCGTCTCGACGGCTGCCCCTCCGCGGGCGAAAGCATCTGGAAGGTGCCGCTTGCATCGAGCACACGCGCCCGCGTGTTGTCGGCCAGATACACCGGCACGATGTCGTTGAGGATCCGCGAGACGAGCTCCAGCGACAACACCGGAAACATCACCTCGACCCTTCGAAAGAAGTTGCGCGGCATCCAGTCGGCGCTCGAAAGAAACACCTTCGCCTCCTCGTCGGGGCCGAAGATGTAGAGCCGGCTGTGCTCGAGGAACCGATCGATGATGCTCCGCACTCGGATGGTCTCGCTCAGCCCCGGCACGCCGGGCCGGAGGCCGCAGATGCCGCGTGCCACGATGTCGATCGGCACGCCGGCCTGACTGGCGCGGTAGAGCGCCTCGATCACGCGATGGTCCACGATCGCATTGAGTTTGGCGAAGATCCGGGAGGGTCGCCCCTCGCGAGCCCGCTGGGCCTGCTCGTCGATCAGCTCGATGGTGCGCTGATGGAGCGCCTCCGGCGCCACGATCAGCCGCTGCCAGGCATAGCCCTGGGAATAACCCGTCAGGAGATTGAACAACGCCGACGCATCCTCGGCAATCGACTCGTCGGCGGTGAACAGCCCGAGGTCGGTGTAGAGGAGCGCCGTGGTCGGGTTGTAGTTGCCGGTTCCGAGATGGACGTATCGCTTCAGCCCCTGCCCCTCCTGCCGCACCACCATCGAGACCTTGCAATGCGTCTTCAGGTCGAGAAAGCCAAAGACCACGTGCACACCGGCACGCTCCATCTGCCGCGCCCAGCTGACGTTGTTGGCCTCGTCGAATCGCGCCTTGAGTTCCACGAGCGCCGTCACGTGCTTGCCCGACTCCGCCGCCGCCATCAGAGCGCGGGAGATGGGGGAGTCGCCGCTCGTGCGGTAGAGCGTCTGCTTGATCGCGAGCACGCGGGGATCGGCCGCCGCGGTCGTGACGAACTCGACGACTGGGTCGAATGATTCGTAGGGGTGGTGGAGGAGGATGTCGCGATGGGCGATCGCCGCGAAGATGTCCGGACTGCGCCGCTCGAGCCCTCGCGGGATCCGTGGCGTAAACGGCTTGTCGTGAAGCCGGTCGAAACCGGGCAGCTTGTAGAGCTCCCAGAGCGACGTGAGGTCGAGCGGACCGTCGACACGGTACACCTCGCTGTAGTCGTCGCAGGTGCCGTCGGCCGTGCCCTTCAGCCCTTCCTCGTCGATGATCATCTCGGCCAGGCTGTCGTTGGCCCGCGATGCGATCTCGATGCGAACCGCCTGCCCACGCTGGCGGGCCTTGATCCGATCCTCGATCAGCTTGAGCATGTCGTCCGACTCCTGCTCGAGCAGATCAACGTCGCTGTCGCGGGTCACGCGGAAGGCCGTCCACGATTCAACCGTGAATCCGCCGAAAAGCTCCGGGAGGCGGGCCGACACCACATCTTCCAGCAACACGAACGGATAACTGCCGGGGGCGCCGCCCGACAGCGCCAGGATTCTCGGAAGCACCTGGGGCACCTGCACCACCGCAAACATCTTCTTCGGTCCGAGCCCCTCCCCGCGATGCAGCATCACGCCGAGATAGAGGCCGCGGTTGTGATAGCGGGGCGAGGGATGGGCCGGGTCGACCGCCATGGGCGTGAGGATGGGCAGGGCGCGCTCACGAAAAAACCGATCGACCTGCTCCCGCTGACTTCCCTCGAGCGACGCATAGCGAAGCAGCTGGAAGCCCTCGGCCGCCATCGCCGGGCCGATGCTGTCGCGCAGGCAGCGATACTGCCGCGCCACCAGTTCCTGGGTGCGGCAGGCGATCACCTTCAACTGCTCCATGGCCGTCATGCCGTCGGGCGAATAGTCCTGCGGCGCGCTCTCGCCAAAGGCCTGCTCCCGAAGCCCCGACACGCGGATCATGAAGAACTCGTCCAGGTTCGAACTGAAGATCGCGAGGAACTTCAGCCGCTCCATCAGGGGATTTTCGGCGTTCTCAGCCTCCTCCAGCACCCGCTGGTTGAAGTCGAGCCAGCTCAACTCGCGGTTGATGAAGCATTCCGCCCCGACGGTGGTGCTCGTCGTCATTTCGATCGCCGTCGCCATGATCCTCTCGTCGCAGCCTGAGCTTCCCGATCAATCTCTCTTTCGAGTGTACCCTTTGAGGATGGCGAGGCCCTGCCATTCCGTTCCTGACGAGTTCCTCCCATGACCGTCGCAACCGGCACAATCGGACATGAATCGATCGGCCGTGCGGCGCGGTCCTTCCCCGTCGGCAGTCGGGGGTGGTGCGCGGCGATCGCCGGCGTCGTGGAGGCCGCCGCGCCCAAGCCGGGGAATGTTCATCCGCTCGCGTCGTTTCCCGACCTCTGCTTCGCCGATCTGGTCGCCGCCGCGCTCGCCAGCGCCGCGGTGCTCGACCGCGCCCCGCACCAGCCGCTCGGCCGCACGATCCTTGACGCCGTGTCGGCGTCCCGGGCCGCAGCCGACACCAACGCCAATCTCGGCATCGTGCTGCTCACGGCGCCGCTGGCCGCCGTCGCCGATGGCGTGCCGATCTCCCCCGAGGCCGTCGCCGACGTGCTCGGGGGCCTCTCGCGAGATGATGCCGCCGATATCTACGCCGCCATCGCCCTGGCCCGGCCTGGCGGCATGGGCACCGTCTCATGGGCCGATGTCGCCGGCACGCCCCCCGACGACATCCTCGACGCCATGGAGGCGGCGGCTGATCGTGATCTCATCGCCCGCCTCTGGAGCCGTGGCTTTGCGCCGCTCTTCACAGGTCCCGCGGCCGACCTCGCCTCGGCGATCGCCGCCGGCAGGCCACTGCTCGACGCCGTGGTCGAGGCTCACCTGCGACAACTCGCCCGAGAGCCCGACTCCCTGATCGCCCGCCGCCACGGACGGGCGACGGCCGATGCTATGTCCCGACAGGCTGCCTCGATCATGGCGCTGCCGGCGGCCGACCGTCCCGTCGCCATCGCAGCCTTCGACGCATCCCTTCGCGAGCCGCGGCGGATCAATCCCGGAACCACCGCCGACCTGATCGCCGCCGCCCTCTATATTCTCCTTCGTGACGGCCGCCTGGCCTCGCATCCACTCCTCCATCCGGCTTCATCATGACCGAACGCTTCGAAGTGCGGCTCCAGAAGGCCGTCCACGTCTTCTCCGCCGGTCACTTCATCACGCTCACCGATGAGCTCTGCGAGCCCGTGCATGGGCACAACTGGACCGTTGGCGTCGACGTGTCGGGACGGCCCGACGCGCACGGCATGGTGGTCGATTTCATCGCGCTGCGCGACGCGGTGACGGGCGTGGTCGCGCGACTGGACCACCGCATGCTCCTCCCCACGGAGAATCCGCGGCTTGCGGTCGCGACGGCAAAGGGACCGCATGGTGGCGACGAGGTGACGGTCACGTTTCGTGACCAACGCCGCTGGGTGTTTCCCTTGGAGGAGTGCGTGCTGCTCCCGATGGTCAATGCCACCGCCGAGTGGCTCGCCCGCTGGATCGGCATGGAGGTGATCGGTGCCTTCGATGGCCGAGGCACGCCCCTCGCCGGAAACGTCCGGGTGTCGGTCGATGAATGCCTCGGTCAATCGGGGGTGTGGGAGCGGGTCGCCGACGCTGCCTGGGCGTGACACGCGCAGATGGCTGCCACACGCCGCGGAGACCGTCCGATCACTCGCCTCCGGCCACGATCAGTTTGGCCGCCGCATCGGTCGCGATGGCCATGATGCGACCGGCGAATCGAATGCGCATCAGACCGGTCGGATCCGCCCCCACCTCGACGGTGCCCGTCGTGTTGATCCCCAGACCGCACTCGGTGAGGTAGCGAAGAAACTCGGGTGACTGGTCGAGCACCCGCGTGAGACGAAACGCGACGCCGGCCTCGCACTCGGCGAGCGGTCGCGTGTCGGGCTCGGCGTCCACCAGCGTCACCGCGTCGGCCCGTGGAATCGGATCGCCATGGGGATCGACCTCGGGACGCCCCAGGAATGCGTCGATCCGATCCACGAGGAGGTCGCTCACCGCATGCTCCATGTGCTCCGCCTCGTCGTGCACCTCGTCCCAGGTCATCTTGAGCGTTGTGAGGAGGAAGAGTTCGATGAGGCGATGGCGGCGAATCACCCGCAACGCCAAGACCTTTCCAGCCCGCGTGAGCGCCACGCCCTCGTAGGGGCGGTGCGTCGCCAGCCTCGCCGCATCGAGCGTTTTGAGCATGCTCGTCACCGTGCCGGGCGACACACCGAGCGCCGAGGCGATCTGGCCCGTGGTGGCCGGCCGGCCGGCCTGGCCGCTGGTGATCTGCTCGATCGTCTTGACGTAGTTTTCGACGGTCAGGCTCGGAACGCTCACAACGGCCTCGCGAGGGGAATCGATTCGGGCGGAAGGCCGAAGCCAAACGCGACCGATTGCCGCGCGGCCGCCCACACCGCATTATGATCGCCCCGGGAGCCGATGGCATGACACTCAACGAGGCGGCATTCAAACGGGCCCTCCCGCTCCGCGAGGATCCTGCCGCCTTCGGCGCCACGTGCGTGCAACGCGGGGGCGTCTGGGTGGTGGACTGCGGCGTCGATTCGGCCGGCGGCACGGCGGCCGGCCTCGCGATGGCCGAGTCGTCGATGGGAGGCCTCGGGCACGTGACGCTCTCGGCCGGCGGCGTGCCTGGCGCCGGATTCCCGTGGCCCATGGTGGGAGCCGCGAGCGACTCACCGGTCGCGGCCTGCCTCGCCGCGCAGTATGCCGGCTGGAAGGTGTCGACGAAGGGCTACTTTGCCATGGCAAGCGGGCCGATGCGGGCCGCGATCGGCCGCGAGGAACTGTTCGATGAGATCGGCCTCCGCGAACGACCGCCGGTGGCGGTGGGACTCCTTGAAACCGCCTCCTTGCCCCCGGACGACGTGTGCGGCTCGCTCGCCGAAGCCGCAGGCGTGGCACCGGACCACCTCCTGTTGCTGGCGGCCCGAACCGCAAGCGTGGCAGGCACTCTCCAGGTGGTGGCTCGGTCGCTCGAAACCGCCCTGCACAAGCTCCACGACCTGCGGTTCGACCTCACACGCGTCGTGCGGGGGAGCGGCACCGCCCCGCTTCCACCGATTCCTGCCGACGATCTCGCCGCCATCGGCCGCACGAACGACGCGATTCTCTACGGCGGGGCCGTGACGATCGACGTGACGGGCGACGACGCCTCGCTGGCGGCGATTGGCCCACGGGCGGTGAGCCGATCGTCGGCGTCGTACGGCGAGCCGTTCGCCGTGCTCTTCGATCGGGCCGGACGCGACTTCTACGCGCTCGATCCGGCGCTGTTCGCACCGGCGATGCTCACGCTGGTCAATATCGACACCGGGCATCGGCACGTGTTCGGTGCGTGTGCCCCGGACATTCTCGCCCGTTCCTTCACGACCGACTGAGCGGGGCACCTCGATGCGGGTCGTGGTGCTCGGAGAACGCTGCGGCTGGCACGTGGAGCGGCTCACCACTGCCCTCGAGCGCCGCGGACACGACGCGTCGGTCGTCGCCTGGGGGGAACTCGGCGCGGCGGTGACCTCCCATGGCCCAGGGTTTCTCCCTCGGGCGATCGAGCAGGCCGACGTGATCGTGGTGCGCGGCATGCCCGGAGGACGATCCCCGACCGACCGCCTCGAAGAGGTGATTTTTCGCATGGATGTGCTCGGCAGACTGGAGGCTGCCGGCACGCCGGTCATCAATCGCCCCCGTGCCCTCGAGATCGCCATCGACAAATACCTTTCGCTCGCCGTGATGGCCGGTGCCGGTGTGCCCGTGCCGCACACGCTGGTCGTGCAGAGTGCCGACGACGCCCGTTCGGCCTGCGCCCAGCTCGGCGGGACATGCGTGGCAAAACCGCTCTTCGGCTCGCGGGGGCAGGGCATCGTGCGCATCGCAAGCCCCGAGGAGGCCGCATCGGCCGGGGCGCAGGGGGTGATCTACCTTCAGGAGTTTCTCGATCACCCAGGGTGGGATGCCAGGATCCTCGTGGTCGGGTCGGAGGTGCATGCGATGCGCCGGATCGCCCCCCCCGGGGAATGGCGCACGAACGTCGCCCTCGGAGGTCGCCCCGAACCCTTCATCGCCCCTCCTGAGTGGATCGATCTGGCCCGCCGCAGCGCGGCCGCCTTGGGAGCCGACATCGCGGGGGTCGACCTGATACCGACCCCCCAGGGACCAGTGGTGGTGGAGGTCAACGCCGTGCCGGGGTGGCGGGGGCTCCAGACGGTGTGCGACGCCGACCTCGCCGAAAGGGTGGCCAGCACGCTGGAGCGGGCCGCCCAGGCCGGCTTGTAACGGCAGAATCGGGTGCGCCGATCGGGCAAATCCTGCCGGACATTTTGGAAATGCGACTCAGGCCCCCTGCCTAAGAAACAGGCACGCCCACCAGTGCCACGAAACGAGGCACTCGTGCCACAAAAGAAGCCAGCCTCGCGCGAATGACTGCAAGTCGTTGCTGCACAATCACTTGAAGCAATCGCTTGACCGGCTGAGAAGAGTTCTCCGTCACCAAAGCCCTGGCGAACAGGAGTTGCCCCGGCGAGGTGATGGCGGCGAGCCGCTGCCAGCCTGTCATGACCAGGAGGAGCATTCACGATGTCGACGAAGACCGCCCCAGCCCCCCAGACTGAGAGCCACGCCGCCACCGCGGTTCTGGAGGTCGCCGAGCGACTCTTCGCCATGGAGCCTGAATGGGTGGTGTTCTTTCGGGAGGTGCTGGGCGTGGACGGCATCGTCCGCCGGACCTTCTCCGACGCCGACTCCCTCATGCGGTTCGAATGCTCGCCTCAATACGCCCGGATTCGAGAGATGCTCGACGGGCTCCGCTCCCGTCAGAGCGACCGCGCCTCCCAACGGGAGATTCAGCGGGTGGTCACGGTGCGGATGCCGAAGTCGCTCCACGAAACCCTCAAGAGCGAGGCGGAGCAGATGCGGGTGAGCATCAACACCCTGTGCATCTCGAAGTTGATGAAACTCCTCGACGACCAGGAACACCGGCATCTCGCCGGAGCCGATCTGGTGGCATCCGAAGTGAAGCAGACTGGAGCGGACCTGTAAGCCGGGTTCTGTCCCCGTCGCCTGGGCGACGGGCGGCGACCATTTCTCTAGGGCTCCGGTTGCCCGGAGCCTCGAGCAGCCGACCCGGAAGCAGATGCGAGACGGACCGCCTCGCGCCGTCGCCACCCCGAAGGATGACGGCCGAACTTCTTCCTGCTTGGCCTTGCTCCCGATGGGGTTTACCGAGCCAGACCGGTCACCCGGCCTGCTGGTGAGCTCTTACCTCACCGTTTCACCCTTACCTGCGGAGGCGAACCTCCGCCGGCGGTTTGCTTTCTGTGGCACTGTCCCTGACCTCACGGCCGGTGGGCGTTACCCACCATCGCGTCCTGCGGAGCCCGGACTTTCCTCCCGCCGTGTTTCGGTGCCGAACAGGCCGGCCCGCGAACGACGGCCGGCGATCACCCGGTCCGCTCCAATCGCTTCAGAAGGGAGTCTACCTCCTTCAGAAGCCGACCGCCGCCTTGACCACCCTCCGTCGCGTCCGTACCCTCCAAAGAAGGCGGGGTTTTCCGCCGATTTCTCCAATGCGGCAGCCATGAACGGTGAATCTCAAATCTACGGCGAACTTCTCCCGGTGGGCGGCGGCGATCCGATCCCGCTCCTCAAAACCACCCTCGTCGTGGGACGGCGTGAAAGCGTCGACATCGTGCTCCGTTTTCCCAACGTGTCTGGCCA
>Ga0075471_10001122_pt1 | contig 17249 bp, 9 predicted proteins | sample DEB19_08_DNA_2_FD_74787 | JGI IMG/M metagenome (GOLD analysis project Ga0075471, IMG submission 74787) | Aqueous microbial communities from the Delaware River and Bay under freshwater to marine salinity gradient to study organic matter... | ecosystem: Environmental > Aquatic > Marine > Coastal ... | reverse complement strand
CACCATGTCGTCGTAGCCGCCGGTGTAGGTGATGATCGTCTGGTAGTCGATATCCGCAATGTGCGTGGTCACGGAATTGAGGAAGTGACGGTCGTGCGAGATCACGACCAGCGTGCCCTCGTAGCGCATCAGGAAATCGCGCAACCAGTGAATCGAGTCAAGGTCGAGGTGGTTGGTCGGTTCGTCGAGCAACAGCGCTTCGGGATTGCCGAACAGCGCCTGCGCCAGCAGCACGCGCACCTTCTGGCCGCCCTGCAGCTCGCTCATCTGCCGATGGTGCAGCTCATTCGGAATGTCGAGCCCCTGCAGCAGGATTGCCGCGTTGCTCTCGGCTTCGTAGCCGTCTTCCTCACCGACGATGCCTTCCAGTTCGCCGAGGCGCATGCCGTCCTCGTCGGTCATCTCAGGCTTCTCGTAGAGAATCTCGCGTTCTTCAAGCGCCTTCCACAGGCGCGGGTTGCCCATGATCACCGTGTCGATGACGCGGTACTTGTCGAACGCGAACTGGTCCTGACGGAGGACGCCGACTTTCTTCGGCCGCACCACGTTGCCCTTCTGCGGCGGCGTCTCGCCGGTCAGCAGTTTCATGAACGTGGACTTGCCGGCGCCGTTCGGTCCGGTCAGGCCATAGCGGCGGCCCGACGAGAAAGTGGTGGTGACTTCGTCGAAAAGAACTTTCGAGCCGAAGCGCATAGAGACGTTATCGACGCTAATCACAACCCTTCATTGTAGCATCCCGACGGCTCACGACCCCGGCGTGGCCGAACTCGGCAATAACGTTCACGCGAGAGCGGATTTCATCCGGTAACAGGCGCAAATCCGCAATCGCATACGGTCGCCCTTCGTTGGTGATCCACGGCGCCATCGCCCCGCGTGGGTCGTAACGATCGATTTCCTGCATGCGAGCGGACGCGCGCGGATTGCCGAGCACGGCCAGGTGCAGCCAGTACGCCGTCTCCGCGTCACTGACCAGGTAGTCCACGCACGTCGTGATGTGTTGCGCTCGCAGTGACGTGCCGGCGGCATACAGATCGAGGTCCACGACCGGCACAACGCGCGGCGCGACCAACGCCGGCCTTGCCGCCACCAGGAGCAATGCCGCCGCGATCCACCCGGCCGTCTCCGCAACGCGTGATCGGCCCAGCAGGCGCCACAGCGCCAGCCCTCCCAGCACGGCCATCGGATACACGGCGAGGTAGACCATCTTGAGCGCCATGTACGGCGTGTCCGCGCCTTGCGCCGTCGCAATCACAAACAGCGTCAACGCCTGTAGCAAGATCACGAACAGGAGCATGACCGTCTGCTTCGTCCGCGCATCGGCAAACGCCATCGTGCTTCCCGCCGCCGCCAGCAGCGGCAGCACAACGCCGAGCGTGTCCATCGACGGACGCATCACGGCGCCGCTGGTCCGCACGATTGCCATCCAGCCAAAGCGGTCCCACGAGTGCACCAGAAAGACCAGAAGCAGCGGGACCACGACGATGGCGAAGTGGCGCGGCCTGGCAGGGCGTGACAGGTCGCTGCTCAGCAGCATGGCGGTGAACACCACCAGTGGGGGGCCAAGAAACACCGGCCAGGACAGGAAGGTTGCCGCGAGAAACAGGGCGATCGTCCACGCGCCGGCGTTGGTCGGCCGTTCGTGCCACGCCGTCAACGCCCACCACATCGCGACCGCAAACAGCGTCGCCACGGTCTGCGCGAGAAACGCGTCGTGGGTGAACGCCCCGAGAAAGTACGGGGACGCAAACAACAGCAGCAGCGTCGAGCACACCGCAAACGGCAGCGGCATCGCCAGCCGCCGCGCGATCAGAAAGACGAATCCGGCTGATAGCGCAGCGCACAGCGATACCAGTGGAAAGAACGCACGGAGGCCGTCACTGCCAATCAGGCGTCCCGTCATCACGGCGAGCAGGTGAGCGGCCGGCGTGTAGTGCGCCATCTCGCCCATGGACCCGCCAAGCGCGCGATCGTGCACCAGGTGCCCCTGCTGCTCGATGTAGTCCACCAGCAGCAGGTGATGCGTGAGGTCCGGACCGCGCCCGGGCGGGACCAGCTCAGGCCACGACACGCGCAGGACGACCGCCACCACGAACACCACGATCCCAAGCCAGGCCGCCACGTCGGGCAGTGACTGCGCTGAGGGACCCGCGTGACGCCACGCCAACACGCCGGCAATCGCCAGGGCCGCGGCCAGCGATGCCGCAGGCATCACGCCAAAGCCTGCCGCGTCCAGGGCGTAAGCCGCCAGCGGCCAGGCCCCGAGCACCAGCGTGAGGGTTGCTGCGATGCGTTCAGCGAGCGTCATTCCGCTACGACGTGGCCGCCAACTTCGCGCGACTGAATGGCAGTTCGCGCACGCGCACACCGGTTGCCGCAAAGATCGCGTTCGCGACCGCCGCGGCAATCGGCGGCACGGCCGGCTCACCGAGCCCGCCCGGATGCGCGCCGGACATCACGAAGTCGACATGGACACGCGGCGCATCCACCAGGGTCATGGTGCGGAAGTCATGGAAGTTGCTCTCGACCACCTTGCCTGCGGCAATCGTGATCTCGCCAAGCAACGCCGCCGACAAGCCGAACATCACGCCGCCCTCAATCTGGGCGGTGGCGGTGTCCGTGTTCACGAGGTCGCCGCAGTCTGCCACGGCGAACACATCTTTGACCTTCATCACGCCTTCCGGGGACACGGCGACGTGAGCCACTTCCGCCACGATCGAACCAAAACACTCGCAGATCGCGATGCCCCGTCCCTCGCGTGCCGGGAGCGGCGTGCCCCAGTTGGCCATTGCCGCGACGCGCTCGAGCACCGCCTTGAAGCGCGGGTGCTCGCCCATCAGGTCGCGCCGAAACGCGAATGGATCCCGCTTTGCCGCGTGCGCGAGTTCGTCGATGAACGATTCCTTGAAGAAACCGTGTTGCGAGTTGAGTACCGAGCGCCAGGGCCCGGTGCGGATCGGGTGTTTTGCGTCTCGCGGCGAGTAGTCCTGATCTGCGATGGCGTACGGCATGAAGACCGATTCACTGTCACCGCCGCCCGCATAACTGGAGCGGACGGCGATGGGCGTACCGCCGGCGTCAAGCGCTCCGGCAAACCGCGCCATGCCCGCGGGCCGATAGTAGTCGTGCTGAATGTCGTTCTCGCGCGTCCAGACCATCTTCACCGGCGCCGGCGACACGGCCTTCGCAATGCGCGCGCTCACGCCGACGAAGTCCAGGTAATTCGGCAATTTTCTGCCGAAGCCTCCGCCGAGGGCGAGGTTGGTGTAGCTGACCTGTTGCGGATCGACGCCCAGCGCGGCCGCGGCGGTCTTGCGCGCGTTGAGCGGATCCTGCGTGCCGGCCCACACCTCGACGCGGTCGCCAACCACGCGCGCCGTCGCCGCCATGGGCTCCATCGTGCCGTGAGGCAGGAACGGAACCCGGTAGTCCGCAGTGATCACGGTGGCGGCCTTCGAAGGCATCGCCGGTGGCGCGCCCAGCGCCTTGTCGAACGCGTCGAAGATCGTCGCGCTGGTGACGTTGCCGTGTCCGGCATCATCGAAGCGCGGCTGGAGCATCTGCAGTGCGGTGCGCGCGCGCCAATAGCTGTCGGCGACGACCGCCACCGCGTCGTCGAGTCGCACCACCTTCGTGACGCCAGGCATCTTCTCGGCGGCGCTGGTCTCGACCGACACCAGCGTGCCGCCGTACACCGGCGCGATCTCGAGGGCGGCATACAACAGGCCCGGCAAGGTGAAGTCAATGCCGTAGACGGCGCTGCCATCAACCTTGGAACGGATATCGTGGCGCTGCCGTGAGGTGCGGCGCAGTGTGTACGTCTTCGGGTCCTTGGTGACGGGGCTTGACGGCACGGGCTGCTGCGTGGCCGCCTTCGCCAGCTCGCCGAAGGTCGCCGAGCGCCCAGAGGCGGCGTGACGAACCGTGGATGCGGCGATGGTGAGTTCGTCGGGGCGGGTGCCAAACGTCACTGCCGCAGCACCGAGCAGCATTGCCCTCGCCGCCGCGCCGGCCACGCGCATGCCGTGCTGTCCCGTGCCGCGCACCGACATCGATCCACCCGTGGCTTGCGAACCCAGCCACCGCGCCAGCCGGTACGTACCGTAGTCGAAGCCTTTCTCAAAGGCTGGAACGTCGTGAATAAACGCCCGCGCGATGTATCCGTTCGCATAGGCGTCGGTCGCCGGCGCTTCCTTGATGCGCACACGACTCCAGTCGGCGTCCATCTCTTCTGCCGCCATCATCGCGAGTGCCGTTTGCGCGCCCTGCCCCATTTCACATTGCGGCACCAGCACGGTCACGAAGTTGTCGGGCGTGACGAGAATCCAGGTCGTCAGCTCACCGCTCTGCTCCGCATCATCAGAGCGCAGGCCATGGCGCGACGGTGCCAGCACGGCCCCGGTGACACCAAACAGCAGCCCGCCACCGGTCAGGGCGCCGATCGCGATGAACCCCCGTCGCGTCCACTTGCGGAGCGCACCCATCACGCGCCTCCCTGTCCGGTAAGGCCGTGAATCGCCTTGCGCACGCGCGCGAAGGTGCCGCAGCGGCAAATGTTGGTGATGGCGGCGTCGATGTCCTGATCGCTGGCCTGGGGCTTCTCCGCCAGCAGCGCGGCGACGGCCATGATCATGCCCGACTGGCAGTAGCCGCATTGCGGCACCTGCTGATCGAGCCAGGCCTGCTGGACCGCGTGCAGCACACCGTTGGCCGCAAGGCCTTCAATCGTAGTGATCGTTGCACCTGCTGCTGCCGACAGCGGCATCGAGCACGAACGCTCGGCCTTGCCGTTGAGGTGGACGGTGCAGGCGCCGCACGCCGCGATGCCGCACCCGAACTTGGTTCCCGTCAGTCCGAGCGTGTCGCGAATCGCCCACAGAAGCGGCGTCTCCGGATCGACATCGAGCGTGCGCGTCTGTCCGTTAACCGTGACGGTAACTGCCATGCTGGGGATCATAGCCGGACGCGACGGCGCGCCCCTTGCCGATCTCGCACGGCCCGGTTGCCCACGTGCGCTGATCCCCGGCGCCCCGCAGCCAATCCCAGGGCCACGGCCCCCGATCCCCGGCCTTGCAACCACGCGCCCATGTTGCGAGGATTAGCACATGCTGAAAATGCGTCTGACGGTTACGGCGATCCTCATGGCTTTGCTGGGCACTGGGATCCTGGCGACCGAGAATTGGTCGCGGTTTCGCGGCCCCAACGGCACCGGCGTGTCGGACGCCACCAACCTGCCGGTCGAGTTCAGCCCGACCAGTCACGTCAAATGGAAGGTCGCAGTGCCGCCCGGTCACTCATCGCCGGTGTTCACCAACACGCACATCTTCCTGACATCGCATTCGACGATCGACAGCAAGGATCCGCAGAACTACAAGCTGTTCGTGCACGGGCTTGATCGCAAGACCGGCACGCAGCTGTGGCAGCACGAAGTGCCGCGTCCGCAGAAGGGCCGGCGCGAAAACGTCAATGGCCCGGCGTCGCCGAGTCCGGTCACCGACGGCACCAACGTCTTTGCGTTCTTCCAGGACTTTGGCTTGATCAGCTACACCGCCGACGGCAAGGAACGATGGCGCATGCCGCTGGGGCCGTTCACGATGTTTTACGGCTTTGGCGCGTCGCCGATCCTCGAAGACGGGATGTTGATTCTGCCGGTGGACCAGGATCTGACCGCCTACATCCTCGCGGTGGATGCCCGCACCGGCAAGGAACGATGGCGCGTGCAGCGCCCGCATGTCATTTCCGGCTACTCGACACCAACCATTTGGCGCCCGAAGAACGGCGGCCCCGCGCAAATCCTGGTGCCCGAGTCGTTCCAGCTCACGTCGTATTCGCTCGAGACCGGCAAGCAGATCTGGTACGTGCGCGGGCTGGCGTGCGAGATGAAGTCGGTGGCCAGCATTGACGACGACACGCTCTACATCAACGGCTGGGGCTTTGGCGCGAACCAGGCCGGCACGCAGATCCCGACCGTGGACTTCGCCGAGGGCCTTCGCCGCTTCGATACCAACAAGGACGGCAAGGTCAGCCGCCAGGAAACGATCGATCACCAGCCCGTGGATCGCATGGAGCGCATGCTCAAGCCCGAAGCCGGCTTTGACGCCTTCGACGGCAATCGCGATGGAGAACTCGACGCGAAAGACTGGGAAATCTTCCGCGCCATGCTCGCGGCTGAGAACGGCTTGATGGCGATCAAGCTTGGCGGCTCCGGCGACATGACCGCCACTGCGGTGAAATGGAAGTACTTGCGGCCCGTGCCGCAGGTGCCGTCGACCGTCCTCTACAAGGGCGTGCTCTACATGGTCAACGACAGCGGCATCCTGATCTCGTTCGATCCGGCAACCGGCAACATCATCAAGCAGGGCCGGTTGAAGGGCGCCATCGACAAGTACTTCGCGTCACCGATCGGCGCCGACGACAAGGTGTGGCTCGTCAGTCAGGACGGCACCGTGTCGGTGGTGACGGCCAAGGGCGACTGGGAAGTCCTCCAGGTCAACACGCTCGATGACGAAGTGTTCGCCACGCCGGTGCCTGCGGACGGCGAGCTGTTCATCAGGACCCGAAGCGCCCTCTACAATTTTGCGAAATAAGATCGTCCTGCTGATCGCGATCACTGCGGCATCCGGCTTCAGCCGGACTGTTGCGGACGCGGTCAGCGCACAGATCGTCGACAGTCGAGCGAACAAGCCGTTCCGTTCGAGTTCGGAGCTGGTCACGACGGCCGTCACCGTGCGCGACGCGGAAGGGCGGCTGATCACCAATCTCAACCAGCAGGACTTCGTCGTCGAAGAAGACGGTGTCCCGCAGCCGATCACGCTGTTCACCAGGGAACGGGTACCCGTCAGCCTGTCGCTGACGCTCGACATCAGTGACTCGATGCGCGGGCAGCGGATGGCCGACGCGCGCTCGGCGCTGGCGCGTTTCCTCGACACGTTGCTCGCGGCCGACGACGAGGCGTCGCTGCTCGGGTTCAATCACGAAACGAAACTGTTCGGCCAGTGGACGGTGGATCGATCGGGGATGCGCGGCAAGCTCGAGGCGATTCGGCCATCGGGCGGGACGGCGCTCTACGACGCCATCGACGCGGCGCTGCCGCTGTTTGAATCGCGCCAGCATCAGCGCGCGGCGATCCTGCTCGTCTCCGACGGCGCCGATACGGCAAGCGATACGACACCGACGCTGTTGAAGCAGAAGCTGGTGCGCAGCGACGTGTTCCTCTACGCCATCGGCATCAACTCGATCGATGCCAGGAACTCCACCCGCATCAACCCGTTCACTTTGAATGAACTCACCAGCCAGGGCGGCGGCTATACCGAGATCGTTGGCAGCGCCGCGGAACTCGGTCCGGCCACCGAGCGCATTGCCGAGGAGCTCAATAGCCAGTACATGATCGGCTACACGCCCGCGACCCGCGGCACCGGGGGGTATCACAGCATACGCGTGAGAGTGACCAACGACGCCTACCGCGTGCGTGCCCGACGGGGTGTCGTTCGATAGCGAATGAGGTAGGCTTAGCGGCTATGAAGCCATCCGCCCTGCTGCTCCTGGTCGTCGCCACCACAGCAACGCTGTCCGCACAGTCACCACAGCCAAACTGGACGGCACTCGAGGCGGAAACGCTCAAACATTTTCAAGCCATCATCCAGATGGACACCACCGATCCTCCGGGTGGTGAACAGCCCGTTGCCGACTACTTGAAGAAGGTGCTCGAGGCTGAAGGCATTGCGGTCCAGGTCTTTACCAAGGAAGCCAAGCGGCCGAATATCGTCGCCAGGATCAAGGGCAACGGCAAGCAGAAGCCGCTGCTGCTGATGGCACACACCGATACGGTCAACGTCGATCCGAAGAAGTGGTCGCACCCGCCGTTCTCCGCCGCGCGCGCCGACGGCTACATCTATGGCCGCGGCACCGTTGATGACAAGGACAACGTCGTCAGCACGCTGATGGTGATGCTGATGCTCAAGCGCCAGAACGTCGCGCTCGATCGCGACGTGATCGCGTTGTTTGAGGCCGGCGAGGAAGGCAGTTCGAGCCTCGGCATCCAGTTCGTCGCCAACGAGCACTACGACGCCATCGACGCGGAGTTCTGCTACGCGGAGGGCGGCAGCGTGGTGCGCACCGGTGGAGTGGTGAAGTTTGCGTCGATCCAGACGGTCGAAAAAATTCCCCGCGCAATCAGCGTGACGTCGAAAGGCGTGGCCGGACATGGCTCCGTGCCGCTCGAAAACAACGCCCTCGCGCACCTCGGTGAGGCGGTAGGCAAGATCGCGGCGTGGACGCCGCCGATGCGCATCAACGAAACCACCGCGGCCTACTTCAAGCGGCTCGCGTCGGTGTCGTCTCCCGAGGAGGCCAAGCGCTACCAGGATCTGCTCAGCCCGGATCCAAAGGTGTCGAAGCCCGCGGACGACTACATCCGCAAGAACGAACCGCGTCACTGGTCGATGCTGCGCACCTCGCTGTCGCCGACGATGATCACCGGCGGCTACCGCACGAACGTGATTCCTTCGGAAGGCACGGCGACCATCGATACGCGTCTGGCCCCGGATGAAGATCCGGCCAAGTTCCTCGAACTCGTCAAGGAAGTCGTCGACGATCCGCAGGTCGAGGTCACCTACGGTGCGCGTGACACCCGTCCGCCGACGCCGACGGCGAAGCTCGACTCCGACGCGTTCAAGGCGCTCGAAGCCAACATCACCAAGCACTACAAGGCGATCACGCTGCCGACCATGAGCACCGGCGCGACCGACATGGCGTTCCTGCGCCGCAAGGGCATGCAGTGTTACGGCATCGGGCCTGCCACGGACAGCGAAGACGGCCCGAAAGGCTTTGGTGCGCACAGCGACCAGGAACGCATCCTCGAGAGCGAGCTGTATCGCTTCGTGCGCTTCAACTGGGATGCGGTGGTCGACCTCGCGCGTGCGAAGTAGTCCGGCGCGCGCGTGACGTATCCGGAGACGCGCGTCACCGACGCCGTCGATACCTACGGTCAGCTCAGCGTTGCCGATCCGTACCGTTGGCTCGAAGAACTCGACTCGCCCGATGTTGCCGCTTGGGTGGCCGCGCAGAACGCGGTCACCTTTGCGCACCTTGCATCACTCCCGCTGCGCCGCCACTTCACCGAACGGCTGACGGAACTCTGGGACTACCCGCGCACCGGGCTGCCGGTGATCGAGGGCGGCCGCCTGTTCTACTCGAGCAACAGCGGGCTGCAACGGCAGGCGCCGGTCTACATGCGATCCGGCGTCTTCGATCCGCCGTCGGTGGTGCTGGACCCAAACGCCCTGTCACCGGATGGATCGGTGTCGCTCGCGCAGTACATGCCGTCGCCCGATGCGAAGCTGCTGGCCTACGCGGTGTCGGCGGGCGGTGCGGATTGGCAGACGGTGCGCGTTCGATCGATCGCGGACGGCATCGACCTGCAGGACACCATTTCCTGGGTGCGCTTCTCTGACCTGTCGTGGACGCACGACTCGCGCGGCTTCTTCTATTCGCGGTATCCGGAGCCGCCGCACAACAAGGTCCTCGAAGCACAGCTGTCCGGCCAGGCGATCTATTACCACCGGCTCGGCACGCCGCAGTCCGAAGACCGGTTGATCTACCAGCGCCAGGACCATCCGTCGTGGATCGTCAACGCCACCGTCAGCGACGACGGCCGTTACGTGTTCATCCGGACGTATCGCGGCGCCGACAACAACAACCAGCTGCATTTCATCGACCTCGAGTACGCCGCCGAACCCAATATCTCGGCGAGCATTCAACCGATCGTCGAAGCGCTCGATGCGGAGTTTGCCCCGATCGGCAACTACCAGTCACGGCTCTACCTGCGCTCGGACAAGGACGCGCCACGGCGGCGCATCATCGCGATCGACCTCGAGCATCCGGAGCCGGCGGCGTGGAAGGTCGTGGTCCCGGAACAGCCGCACGCCATTGAACATGCGGCGCTGATCGGCGGCCGCATCATCACGCACAGCCTTGTCGACGTGCAGAGCCGGTTGCGGATTTTCACGCTGGACGGCAGCGTCGAGGGCGAGATCGGGCTGCCGGGCATTGGCGCCGTCTCCGAGCTGTACGGTCGCGGCGATGGCTACGAGGTGTGGTTCCTGTTCAGTTCGCCACTGACGCCGGCCACGGCGTATCGCTACGACCTTGAATCACATCGACGGGTCGCCTTTGACGCCCCTGAGCCACCGTTTGACGGCGCGCAGTACGAGACCCAGGCGCTGTTTGCCACGTCACGGGACGGCACGCGTGTGCCGTTCTTTCTCACCTGCCGAACCGGTCTTCCGCGCGACGGGCGTAACCCGACGATGCTGTACGGCTACGGCGGCTTTTCGATCAGCGTTCTGCCAGGCTACCGATCGGACGTGCCGGCGTGGCTCGAGCTGGGCGGCGTGTTCGTGTCGATCAACATGCGCGGCGGGGCGGAATACGGCGAGCAGTGGCACAAAGACGGCTGCCTGGACAAGAAGCAGAACGTCTTTGACGACTTCATCGCGGTCGCGGAGTACCTGGTCGCCAATAACTACACGTCGCGCGATCGGCTCGGCATGATGGGTGGATCAAACGGCGGGCTACTGGTTGGCGCGGTAATGGAACAACGTCCCGAGTTGTTCAGCGTCGCCCTGCCGGCGGTCGGCGTGATGGACATGCTCCGCTACGATCGCTTCACCGGCGGCAAGTTGTGGGCGACGGAGTACGGATCCTCGTCTGATCCGCAGCAGTTTGCGTTTCTGATCAAGTACTCGCCGCTGCACAACGTGGAGCCTGGGAGCTGCTATCCCGCCACCCTGGTCACGACGGCCGATCACGATGATCGGGTCGTGCCAAGTCACTCGTTCAAGTTCACCGCCGCGCTGCAAGCGGCGCAAGGCTGCGATCGGCCAACGCTTATTCGCGTCGAGACTCAGGGGTCTCACGCCTATCGTCCGACAGATCGGCTGATAGCGGAGCGTGCGGATCAGTGGGCATTTGCGGCGGCGCATCTTGGCGTCGCGAAATTGCCTTAGTTTTTTCAAAAGATTCGACGACCTTCGCAGCCAGATCCTGGTCGGCCTGCCCGTCTTTTCCCGCGGGCAGCATCACGATCACTGTCTCCCCGAGAGTGCGGATCGGCGTGGCGACGAGGACAGTTGGCGTCGCTGCCGGCCCCCAAGCACTACGGCGCCAAGCGTCACGGTCGCTACGGCACCAATGAGTTGGGCCACAATTCGGCCGGCAAACGAAATCCAGGCAGAGCGAATCTTGTCTCGCTTCTGCGTCTTGCGCGGCGGCACATCCATGTCCATCATCACACCTTCGCCGCGGCATTGAGCAAGGCTTATGCCACCAATCGACGAGGAGGCCGAAACCTTTAACGGCGGGAAGCGTTGATGATCAAGGCGAGGTCGATCGCGTCGGCTCGCTAGGTCAACCGGCCGGTTCGCATGGCAGTGAACAGTTCCATGTGGGCCTCGACGACTCGCTTCCGGTCGGCTTCCTCGATGTCGAACGTCCAGTTGTCGCGGATCGACGTGCCGCCCAGGATGATGCCGTCCGAGCGCGGCATCATGTGCACGAAGCCGGCGTCAGGCGTGGCGGGCGGGCGCGCACCACCGCTGGTGCTGTAGTTGATTTCGGGTTGCGGGGTCAGCACCACGAGCTGCCCTTTCAGCGGCACCAGCTCTGAGTCGTTGAACAGTGCCTTCGAGCCGAGGCCGGTGCAGTTGACGATGACGTTCTCCGTCAGCGAGGTGACGTCGCGCGGCGTCTCGAACTTCCGGATCACGACCTTGCCGCCCCACAGCAGGAAATCGTTCATCAACGCGTCGAGATAGATCGACGGCTCGATGCGCATCTCGGGTCGCTCGATGGCGTATTTCATCGGGAACGGATGCTCGCCCGGCTGCAGGATCACGCGCGATCCCTGGACCGCATCCGGTAGCAGGACATTGGTGCCGCGTCCGGCTTGTTCGTTGTTGGTGGGCGCGTAGTTATTGACCCAGCTGACGCCGTACTTGGGACCGATCAGTAACTGCAGCCGACGGTAGGCAATGGTGACCGCCTGCCGGAACTGCGCGTCCCACTCGGGTGAGCGCTTCTGGAAGTCGACCAGCCCTGAGGTCGGCGTGAAGCCCGCCAGCGACATGTTCGACGTCGTGTCGGGCGGCACCGTCGCCGCATAGATCGTGACCTCGAATCCGCGACGCTGCAGTTCACGGGCAGTCGTCAGCCCGACGACCCCGGAGCCCATCACCGCGGCCCTGCGCTCGGAGTGCGGCATCGCGAGATCGGTCGCCATCGATGCCGTTCCCCACGACAGCGACATGCCGGCGCCGCCGTGGCCGAAGTTGTGAATGACGGTCTTGCCGTCAAGCTTGTCGGCCTTGAGCACGAAGCCTGACGGACGATGAGGGCGAAGCCCGATCGTGGTGCGAATGACGCGATCCCACGACACATCGACGAGCGGCAGCCGCAGCATCGGCCGCGACGGCGTCAGCGCCGGCCTGGCCATCTTCGGTGCGCATGCCTCCAGGCTGAAGCCGAGCGCTGCCATCCCACCGAGCCGCAACAGATTTCGACGATCCATTCCGGGGATTCTACACCCTCGTCGCCGTCAGTCGTCGCGCAGGACGATGTTTGGATCGACGCGCGAGGCGCGCCAGGCCGGCACCAGGCAGGCCATCGCGGCCACCAGCGTGATCGTGGCGACGACGCCGACGAGCGTGGTCGCGTCGGTCGGTTGCACGCCATAGAGGAGCGACGCGATCAGGCGTTTGAGCGCGAACGCGCCGGCGAGTCCGGCCACGATCCCGATCGAGGTCAGCGTGAGGCCCTGCGTCATGACGTTCGACAGCACGCTGCCCTGGTCCGCGCCAAGCGCCATGCGAATGCCGATCTCGCGGCGCCGCTCGGCCACCATATAGGACAGCACACCGTAAGTGCCGATCGCGGCAAGCAGCAGTGCCAGACCGGCGAAGCCACCCAGCAACTGGGCCAGCAGGCGCGGACGCCGGATCGACTCGTCGAACACGCCGTTCATGTCGCGCAGCCGGACCACCGGCACCGACGGATCGGCCTCTCTCACGGCCGCTTCAACCGATGTGCGCAGGGACGCCGGCGGCAAGGTCGTGCGCAAGGCAATGTTCATCGTGCCGGGCGCGTTGCCAAGCGGCGCGGGCATCATCGCCACCTGGTCGACCAGCAAGTACAGTTCGGTGCCCGTCTTCTTGTCGACGCCGCCCTGCTTGACGTCCTTCGCCACGCCGATGACGCGGAAGTCGGGCACGTCCTGGAACCGCGTGAGGCCGGGCTTCAGGGTCTGGCCGATCGGATCCACGTCCTTCCAGAACGTGTTGACCAGTGTTTCGTTGACGATGACGACCGGGCCTGAGCCGATGTCGGTTGGTTCGAAACCGCGGCCCTTCACGATTGGAATGCCCATGGTGTCGAAGTAATTCGTCATCACCGACTGGTAGTAGTCGACGTTTTCGAACGGGCCCTCCGGCGGCGCGGTGTAGTTGCCGATATCGGTATCGTTCGCGTTCAGCGGACGATTGGGCGGCAAGCCTGACATGGCGCTGGCGCCCTGGATGCCGGCGACGCCGCGCAGTTTCTCAAGGAGGCGCTGGTACAACTGCGCCCGCTGTTGTGGCTGGGGATAGTCCGCCGTCGCCAGCGACATCTGGAAGGTCACCAGACGCGAGCGATCGAACCCCGCATCAACCGCCGCAAGATTGTAGACGGTGCGAATCATCAGCCCGGCGCCAATGACCAGCATCACCGCGAGCGCGACTTCCGCCATGACCAGCCCGCGGCGAATGTGATGGCGCGCGGCGCCGGTCGCGCCCTTGGCGCCGCCTTCCTTGAGCGCGGTCACCAGGCCCTTGACGCGCGTGTGCATGATCGGCGCGAGGCCAAACACCAGGCCGGTGGCAATCGAGATGCCGAACGTGAAGATCAACACGATCGGGTCCACCGCGACTTCGGCTGTGCGGGGCAGGCTGGATGGATAGACGCGCAACAGCGCGTCGACACCGACGCGCGCGAGGATCAGTCCGAGCACACCGCCAATCACCGACAACAAGACGCCTTCGGTCATGAACTGACGGATCAGCCGCGCGCGTCCGGCGCCAAGTGCCGTGCGCACGGCAAACTCGCGGTGGCGCGTCTCGGCTCTGGCGAGCATCAGGTTGGCCAGGTTGGCGCACGCAATCAGCAGCACGAACCCGACGGCGGCCTGGAGCACCCAGATGGCGCGGCTCGCCCCGCCGATGATCTGTTCCTGCACGGCGTGCATCTGCAGAATGTGTCCGAAGTTGGTCTTGCGCTCCTCGGCGGTCTTCGGCAGCGGTGCAAACACGTGGTTCTTCTGGCCGGTGCGCTCGCCCCAGTTGGCAATCAGCGAGGTCAGCTCGGAGTTCGCCGCCTCGGGCGTGACCCCGTCCTTCAATCGACCGACGAGATACAGGAAGTGGCTCCCGCGGTTCTGGCGGTTGTTGGGATTGAGCGCGATCGGCATCCAGATCTCGGTGCGGTTGTCCATCACGTCGGCGCCCGCCGGCATGATGCCGATCACTTCGCGGCGAAGGCCGTTGATCTCGACCATCTCGCCGATCACGTTGTTGCGACCGCCGAACGCGGTCTGCCACAGCTCGTACGAGAGGATGCAGATCGGCGGGGCAGGAACGGGTCCGGTCGCGTTGGGCGGCGGCACGAGGTCCGTCTCACCTGTCGCGAAGGTGCGGCCGTACAGCGGTTCGATGGCCAATGCCGCGAGCAGCGAATCGTCGACCGAGGCCGAGCGGATGCGCAGGGGGCGATCGCCCGCGGTCAGGTTCACCTCACCGGTGGTGTAGGCGCCGACCGCCGCAAAACTCTGAGTCAATTCGCGAAACTCGAAGTACTCGGGGGGCGACACCCAGAACTGATCGAAGCCAAACGCCGGGAACTGGGTGGTCAGGTACATCAACTGCTCGGGCTTTGGATAACCGAGCGGCCGCAGGATCACGCCGTTGACGATCGAGAAGATCGCGGTATTGGCGCCAATTCCGAGCGCCAGCGTGAGAATCGTGACCGCCGCGAAGGCGGGGGCGCGCAGCAGGCTTCTGACAGCGAGGCGAAGATCCTGGCGGAGGTTATCGAAGCTGTTGGTGAGGCTCATCAGGGACTTTGACGGGGTGGAACCTCGAAGGGTTTGAAGTATAAGTGGGGGCCTTGATTCGCGTCCTGATTGTGACGCTGGCCGCCCTGCTATTCGTCACCGACGAGCGGACAGCTGTCACAGGTTTTTTTGATCTACCCGTTACCGGCGGCACGGCGACCTTCGAGATGCTCGGGCTCCGTCCCGAGGAGCGCGGTCACGCGCTCTCGTTGCTCGTGCGCGAGATGTTCTCCCAAAGTGCCGGCGCCGTGGAGCGAGCCGTCGGCGTGCGCAACTTCGTCGGCCAGCTCAACCAGCCCGGCGCCGACAAGGCGCTCGCCTCGGAGTCGCAACCGCTGACGATTGCCGCCCCGCTGAGCGCCGATCACTGGCGCGACGTGATGCAGTTGCCCGATCGTGCCGACCTGTTTGCGGCGTTGATCAACAACCGCGCGGCCATGATGGTCTGCGCCGGGACGGCCGCCACCGATTCGTCGGTGCGCGCGTTGCTCGACCGCGATCGCGGCTTGTTGCGCTTCATCGTGCGCACCGCTCCGGCGGCGTTCTGGCTCGTGGCTCGAGGCCTGAAGATCGAAGGTGATCGCATCCGCGTGCCTGGCGGCGCGGCCGCCGAGCCGATCTGGGAAGCATTCGCGGAGGTGAAGGTCACCCGGCCGGCCGATTTCATCCGCGCGTTGCTGACCAAGGATTCCGGGCGGCTGGCGTGGTTCTACGACGCGGTCGGCACGATGTCGCCCGAGCGCCTCGCGGTCGCGATGGGACCACCGCCGCTGGCGACCCAGTCGCAGATGATGCGATCGCTCTACGACTCGTTCCGCAACGCGGACTCGAACTGGAAACTCGAAGAACATCCGTTCCTGCGCGGCACGACGGATCCGTGGATCGTCGCCTCCCATATCGATCTGTCCGGTAACGGCATCGCCCCGCCCGCGCACCAGTGGTTCTGGGACGCACTGTTTGCGCGTTCGGACCTGCCACGGCGAGCCGTGAACGCCATCGAGCGCGAGCCGGCCACGCCGGTGACGATCGCCTGGCTGACGCAGCAGATCGCCACATCGTCCGCCAAGGAGCGGCGCGATCGGTTCGAGATGTTGCGCTTCGCGCAGGGGGTCTTTGCCAACGCCGACGGCGATCAGCTGACGGAAGCCTTGGTCGCGCTCGGCGGCTATCGCCGCTACCGCGCCGTGCTGTTGACGCTCGATCGCATGGACGTCGCCACGCCGCGCGTCTATGCGCGCACCGTCGAAGCGGCACGCCGGATCGACGACGAGCTGTCCGGGCGCGCCGAGCGCAACGCGGTGATCGCGCTGCAGTTCGTGATCGCGCTGCTCGAGCGCTCGCGCTTCACGGGCGCCATCGACGTGCCCACGGCGGAACGCCTGCTGCTGTCGATCGCCGATGCGATCGATCCTGTCGCCAACGCGCCAAAGCCGAAGGACTCTCGTCCCTTCAACGTCATCTTGCAGTGGATGCTCAACACGATGCTCGACGCGCTGCCGCCGCTGGTGCAGCCCGATCAACTGACGGGAACGAAGACCGCGCATGAGTCGCGCCTGTTGCAGGCACTGGCTGGAGTGCCATCGGCGGCCGGCGCGCCGGCAGTGACGTGGGAAGGTCTCGACTACCGAGTCGACTTCTTCTCCAGCGAACACGCGCGGCTGATGCGCATCCGGGAGCAGATCGAATCGCCCGGTTTCGACGCGGCGCTCGACGCCAACGATACGGACAACATTGCCAACGCGTTGCTGGCGTTGATCTACGCGCCGGCGCTCGGCGATCCGGAAGGACCCGCGCTGCTGGGCGGTGATATCGCACAGCGGCACAACTTCGGCCTGACCGGCCCGGCCGGCATGCGTCGCGACTACATGGCGTGGTCTCTGCCGAAGGAACAGGTCGGGGACGGATCACCGTGGCACGTCGAGGGCTCGATCCTTGGGCTCGACGTCGCGCTGGCGCGGCTGGCGCTGCGTCGCATTGCCGACAACGAAATGCCGGTCGCGCCGACCATCAACCTCAACGACCAACTGACGTTTGCGCGGACCGTGATGACGCTCAATCCGCGGGCGCTGAGCGACGCCGACCGCGACCGGATCGTCGCAACCATCGCGCGCGG
>Ga0075471_10001121_pt1 | contig 17279 bp, 13 predicted proteins | sample DEB19_08_DNA_2_FD_74787 | JGI IMG/M metagenome (GOLD analysis project Ga0075471, IMG submission 74787) | Aqueous microbial communities from the Delaware River and Bay under freshwater to marine salinity gradient to study organic matter... | ecosystem: Environmental > Aquatic > Marine > Coastal ... | reverse complement strand
AGGGCGAGATCGACCTCCTCCCCCGTGGTGCCGAACCGGGAGGTGTCCTTTTTGATCGCCGCCAGCTGGTCCTCGTAGATCATCTTGGACTCGTAGAAGAGCCGGCCGATGAGCGTGCTCTTGCCGTCGTCGACACTGCCGCAGGTGATGAACCGGAGGAGCTCCTTCCGCTCGTGCTGGGCGAGGTACTCGTCGATGTCGGTGGCGATCAGGCTGGATTGATGGGACATGGTGTCGCGTAACTCGGGTGCCGGTGCCGGTCAGCGGCCTCAGGTCCGCTGCCCCGACGGAAGGTGGAGGCCGCCTCAGAAGTAGCCCTCTTTTTTCTTCTTCTCCATCGAGCCCGCCTCGTCTGAGTCGATCAGCCGGCCCTGCCGTTCAGAGAAGGTGGTGAGGAGCATCTCCTGGATGATCTCGGGGAGCGTCGTGGCGGTCGAATCGACTGCGCCGGAGAGCGGGTAGCAGCCGAGCGTGCGGAACCGCACCCGGCGGATCTCGGGCGTCTCGCCCGGCTGGAGGGGCAGCCGCTCGTCATCCACCATGATCATCACGCCGTCCCGCCACACGATCGGCCGCTCCTTGGCGAAATACAGCGGCACGATTGGGATCTGCTCGAGATGGATGTATTGCCAGACATCGAGTTCGGTCCAGTTGGAGAGGGGAAACACCCGGATGCTCTCCCCCTTCTTGACCTTCGTGTTGTAGAGGCTCCAGAGCTCGGGCCGCTGGTTCTTCGGATCCCAGCGGTGGAACTCGTCGCGGAAGGAGAACACCCGCTCCTTGGCCCGGGATTTCTCCTCGTCGCGGCGGGCCCCGCCGAAGGCCGCATCGAAGCGATGCCTGTCGAGTGCCTGCCGCAGGGCCTGCGTCTTCATGACGTCGGTGTGGACCTTGCTGCCGTGCGTGATCGGGTTGATGCCCTGGGCCCGGCCCTCCTCGTTGACGTGCACGATGAGCTTGAAGCCGAGCTCCTTGGCGACGTAGTTGTCGCGGAGGTCGTACATCTCCCGGAACTTCCAGGTCGTGTCGACGTGCATCAAGGGAAAGGGGGGCTTGGCCGGATAAAAGGCCTTCTCCGCCAGGCGGACCATCACCGCCGAGTCCTTCCCGATCGAATAGAGCATCACGGGGTTTTCGAACTCGGCCGCGACCTCGCGGATGATGTGGATGCTCTCGGCTTCGAGTTGGCGGAGGTGGGTGAGGTTGTAGGAGCTCATCGAAATCCCGGAAGTTGCGGTTTTCCCCACACTTTAGGCACAATGCTTCCCGGGCGACAATCCGAACTGCGTCGTCACCCCCGCCCCGCCCCGCCGCCGAAGGAGCCCTCCCGTGTCAAACGCTCGCCACCCGTTCGTCTGGGTCGCCATGGCGACCATCCTGCCGGGCCTCGGCGGCGGTGACGCTGCGGCGGCACCGCCGCGTTCTCAGCGGGTGGCGGACCGGATCGCCGAACGCGCCTACGCCCGTCAGTCGATCGCCGAGGCGCGGGCGGCGCGGGCGGAGGCCCGTGTCGCGGAGATCGCGGCGTTCGCTCCCGTGCCTCCACCCCCCCGTCCGGCCACCGTCCGGCGAATGGCCCGCGCCGGCGTGCCACTGGGCGGGCCTGTCGTCGCACCACTGGTGATCACCCAGGCCGCACCCGCCACGGCAGCCACGTCAACCATGTCAGCCGCGCCGGCACCACCAACCACCCCGGCGATGCCGAGCGTTCCCGTGCCGAAGGCGGCACTCGATGCCGTCGCCGAAGACGGCACCCGCAGCGTGCTGGCCACGGCCGAGGCGCCGGCGACGCAGTCGGCGACCCGCGAGCCCGCCGGCGCGGCCGTCACGCATCCCCCGATCGAACTGCTGCCGACCCCGCAGCCGCAGTGACGAGAAGCGGTCTACGAGAACTGCCCGCGGAGATCGTCGGCCTGCCGGCGGATGGCCCGGAGATCGGCGGCCGGCTTGCGGTCGAGATTCTTGAGTTGCATCGTCATTCGCTGGTTTTTCGCCAGCAGTTTTCCGTGCCGCGCGAGGAAGTCCCAGTAGAGGGCCGTGAACGGGCAGGCGTCGGGGCCGGTGGCCTGCTTCGGGTCGTAGCGGCAGCCCTTGCAGGCGTTGCCCATCCGGTCGATGTAGGCCCCGGTGGCGCAGTAGGGCTTCGACGCCATCACCCCGCCGTCGGCGAACTGGCTCATGCCGAGGGTGTTCGGCAGTTCCACCCACTCGACGGCATCCACGTAGACGGCCAGATACCAGCGGTGCACGTCCTGCGGCCTGACTCCCAGGAGCATCGCGAACAGGCCCGTCACCATCAGCCGTTGGATGTGGTGGGCGTAGCCGAAGCGGAGCGTCTGCGAGATCGCGTCGCGAAGGCAGTTCATCTCCGTCTCCGCCGTCCAGTAGAAACCGGGGAGCGGCCGATCGGCATCGAGGGCGTTGCGCCGCTCGTATTCCGGCATGAAGTGCCAGTAGACGCCGCGGACATATTCCCGCCAGCCGAGCACCTGGCGGATGAAGCCCTCGGTCGACTCCAGCGAGGCCTTGCCCTGCCGCCAGACCCGCTCGGCGCCCGCGACGACATCCCGCGGGTCGAGGAGTTTCATGTTCATCGCCTGCGCCAGCCGTGAGTGATAGAGCCAGGGCTCGCCGGTCCACATCGCGTCTTGATAGGTCCCGAAGTGCGGCAGGCGGTGCGCCAGGAAGTCGTCGAGGGCGGCCCGGGCGGCGGCCGGCGTCACCGGCCAGTCGAAATCGGCGAGACTCCCGGGATGCGTCGCGAACCGCCGACCGACGAGGTCGATCACCTCCGCGGTGACCGCGTCGGGAGGCAGCCGCAACGGCGCGGGGAGCGTTCCCGGCCCGGCTTTGGGGAACGCCCCGCGATTCTCCGCGTCGTAATTCCATTGGCCGCCGGCAGGCTCGCCGTCGTCCATGAGCACACCGAACTTCGACCGCAGCGGCCGGTAGAAGTACTCGAGCCGCAGCTGCTTGCGGCCTGCGACGTGGGCCGCGAAGTCGTCCCGCGACGAGAAGAAGTGGCGGTCGGCCCGGATGTCGAGCGGCACGCCGGCCGCGGCGGCGGCGGCCCGCAGGGCTTCCTGCACCCGCCACTCTCCGGGCTCCACGACGATCAGCCGCTCGGGAAATCGCCCGTTGCGGCGGTCGCGGTCGAGGCTCGCCGCCAGGGCGGCCGACAGCGAGCCGGGCTCGCCCTTCCGCTTTACCGGGGCGAGCTCCGTGTAGTCGACCTCGCACCGCTCCTCCAGAAGCGTGTCGCGAAAGTGTCGCATCGCGGCGAGAAACACGGCGATCCGCGCCTGGTGCGTCCAGACGTGCGTCGATTCCTCCGCCACCTCCGCCATCCAGACCCGGTCGCGGTCGCGATCGAAGCCGTCGAAGGCCGCGGCGCCACGGTCGAGTTGGTCGCCGAGCACGAGCACCAGATGCCGCGTCATGAACTCTCCTTCGGGGGCGAGGTCGGGGTATCGTAGTGGCACCGCCCGGAGTCGTCCCGATGTCGACCTGGAAAACCTCCGCCGAGACAGCCGAAGCCGTCGTGTCGCGGATCGAAAGCGGCATGAACGTGTTCGTGCACGGGGCGGCCGCCACCCCCACGCCGCTGCTCGATGCCCTCGCCCATCGGTCGGATCTCCGCGACGTGCGGCTCTGGCACCTGCATCTCGAGGGCCCGCTGGCCTTCACCGCGGCCGAGCATGCCGGTCGGTTTCGCTCCACGTCGCTCTTCACCGGCGCCGGGCTGCGGGAGCCGATCGCCGAGGGCCGGGCCGACTTCGTCCCCATCTTTCTCTCCGACATCCCGAGCCTGTTCACCAGCGGACGGGTGCGGCTCGACGCCGCGATCGTGCAGCTCTCCCCCCCGGATCGCCACGGCACCTGCACGCTGGGCACGAGCGTCGACGCCGCGCGGGCCGCGGTCGACACGGCGGGGATCGTGCTCGCCGAGGTCAACGAGCGGATGCCCCGCACGCATGGCCACACCGCGGTGCCCGGCGGCCGCCTCACGGCCTGGTGCCGCACCGACCGCGACCTGCCGGGCCACGGGCCACTGGCACCGAGCGAGGTGGAATCTCGGATCGGGGAGCATGTCGCCGCGCTCGTCGAAGATGGGGCGTGCCTCCAGATGGGGATCGGGGGCATCCCCAACGCGGTGCTCGCCAGGCTCGAGCAGCGGCGGGATCTCGGCATCCATTCCGAGATGTTTTCCGACGGCGTGGTGCGGCTCATCGAGTCGGGGGCCGTGACCAACGCCCGCAAGTCGATTCATCCCGGGCGGACGATCGCCAGTTTCGTGGTGGGCAGCCGCCGGCTCTATGACTTCGTCGACGACAACCCGCTCGTCGAGTTTCATCCCTGCGATCGGACCAACGATACGAACCTGATCCGCAAGATCGACGACGTGGTGGCGATCAACTCCGGGCTCGAGATCGACCTCACCGGCCAGATCTGCGCCGATTCGATCGGCCACCGTATCTATTCCGGCATCGGCGGCCAGATGGACTTCGTCAGGGGAGCGGCGATGAGCCGCGGCGGCAAGCCGATCATCGCGCTGCCGTCCACGGCCGTCGGTGGCACCATGTCTCGGATCGTCGGCGAGCTCAGGCCGGGCGCCGGGGTGGTCACGACTCGCGGCCACGTGCACTGGGTGGTCACCGAGCACGGCGGCGTGGATCTCCACGGCAAGACGCTCGCCGAGCGGGGCCGGCTGCTCACCTCGATCGCCCATCCGAACTTCCGGGCGGGACTGCTGGCCAAGCTTCGCGAGCTCGGACGGGCGTGACCTCAGCGAGGGGCACGGGCAGCCCCGAGCCGCACACCGAAACGGCCCGCAGACTCACGGCCGGTCGGCTTGTGCGGACACGAGCCTCAGGGCGCGGGACCGAGCGTCGGCGACTGCGGCAGCCGCATGGGGAGCTGCGGCGCGATGGCTCCCGCGGAGGGCGCCGAGGGGCCCTCCGGCTTCTCGGGCATCGGCTTTTCACCCGTCGCGACCGCGAGGCTTTCCCGGGCATCCTTGAGGTTCGGATTGATGGAGAGGGCCCGCCGGAAGGCCTCGATCGCCTGTTCCTTCTTCTCCTGCTTGAAGAGCGCGACGCCGTAGTTGTTGAGCAGGGCGGCGATCGAGGGATCGATCGGGAGATTGGGGTTGCCAAGTTGCTGCATCGCCTCGGCATGCTGCTTCTCCATGGCGGTGATCAACTCGAGGTATTTCGCCTCCGCCTCGGGGAACCGGCCGCCGGCGGCCAACGAGTTGGCGAGATTGACGTGAATCGCCGGGACGTGCGGCGTGACCCGGCAGGCCTCCTTGAACTGCTCGATCGCCTCGTCCATCCGGCCCTTCGCCGAGAGGGCCGTGCCAAGGTTGTTGTGCGTCTCGCCCAGATCAGGCCGCAGGGCCGTCGATCGCGTGAAGTGGTGCAGAGCCCCTCGGTTCTCGATCCGCGTCGGGGGATTGATGTCGTCGACATGGCCGCGGGCGAACTTCTTCGCGCCGAGCCGGTTATGGGCCTGCCAGGCGTTTTCGTTGTGGCGAAGGGTGTGGCTCCACAGGGCATCCTCGTTGACCCAGGCGCCCGCGTAGCGGAACGACATCCCGGTGAGCACCGCCAGAACGAGCGCCGTGCCCGCGACGAGCAACGGCCGCTCCGTTGCCGAGATCCGCTCGGAGACCGTGGCCACGCCGGCGGCGACCAGGGCGATCACGCCGATCATGGGCAGGTAGATGAAGTGGTCGGCGGCCCAGGTGATCCGCATGTAGGAGATGGTGATGAACCCGAGCACCGGGGCCACCATCAGCAGGAAGAACCCGAGACCGAAGATGACGTGCCTGCCCCAGGTCTCACGGTTCTTCCAGAACCACCAGGCGGCGGCCGCGATCACCGGCCAGGCGAGAAACTGCCAGGGCTGCGGCGGATCGACCTCCCACTTCGGATAGATCGGCAGGAGGGTGACCGGCCAGAAGATCGTCTTCAGGTAGAAGAGGATCAGCATCCCGGCGGTGGCGATCCGCGAGTCGGCTCCACCGACGATGATCGTCTCCTGCCCGATCGCACGGCCGTGCTGGTAGTAGATCGTGACGATGCCGAGGACGATCGAGATCAGGAAGAAGGGGGTTGTCCGCACGATGTCGCGGACGGTCACCGTGCCCCGCTTCCACCAGATGTAGAGCAGGAGCACCACGGGCATGGCCACCACCGACGTCTTGGCGAGCATCGCGAGCAGGAAGAAGACGATCGAGAGGGCGTAGTTTCGCCAGGCAGTGGGCGATTCCTCATCGGCATCGTCGTACTTCACGAAGTTGATCGCCGACAGCAGGAACAGCGGCAGGGAGAGCGTGTTCTTGAGTTCCGACACCCAGGTCACCGATTCGACGCAGACGGGGTGCACCGCGAATAGCACGCCTGCGAGCCAGGCACCGGGCACCCGCATGACCACGAACAGTCGCCAGACGAGCAGGGCACCGATGATGTGGAGCACGATCGTCGTCAGGTGGTAGCCCGTGGGCCACATCTTGAAGAACGGCCACTGCAGCCAGAGCGCCGTGTAGCTGAGCGGAAAGTAATCGGCTCCGTCGGGAGCGAGCCAGAGCTTGAAGAGCGACGAGAGCGTGGTCGTCTGCACGGTGGCATTCGCCGTCAGCAGCTGATCGTCGTCCCACAGCCAGTCGGCTGGGAAGAAGGGATGGTAGACGGGGGAATAAATCCAGAGCGCCGCCAGCACCAGGATGGCGAGCCGCATGAGGAAGTCCTGCCAGGCCGCAGCGTGGTCGACGCTGCCGGACGGCACCTGAGCGGCGGGCGAGTGCTCACGTCCGGAAGGCTGGCGATCGGACGGGAACGTCCCGCGTCCCTGGGAAGCATTCTTGCGGGGAGTGGACATGGGTGACTGGGTCCTGCGGACGCGGGTACCGGAGAGACTATGGATCGAAGGGGGCGACCGACCCGGAAACCCGGGTTTTTCGAGACTACGCTCCGGTCGGAGGGGACACAATCGGGGCCACCTTCTGCCCCATCAGAGCGGGCCGATTGCTTGACGATTGACGGTCCCGGAACTAGAAAAAGAGGTGATGGCTTCCGCCATTCTCTCCAGGAATCGCTCGTGACCGAGTCTTGAACCGAGGTGGCAGCAGGTGGTTGGGGCGATCGCCCTCAGCCACGGCACCTCGTTCGTCACATCCATTCAGACCGGTCACGTCTGCTCGCATGGCCTCCCCTTCCGGGGTGTCCTGTTAGAAGGCCCGCGACGGCGGTCCGAGTCTATCGTGGCCTCTTGTGGCCGCCGGTCCTCTGGGCGGCCGTGTCGCACCAGGACCTCCAGGGCCGAGATGCCCCCCTCCTTGACACCAAACCACCTCCGCCTTTAAATGCAAATGAGTTGCACATGACACACAATCGCACAAACGCAGCGACCGTCCCGCGGCGGGGGTTTACGCTCGTGGAGCTGCTCGTCGTCGTCTCGATCATCGCCGTGCTCATCGGCCTGCTGCTCCCGGCGGTGCAGGCATCGCGGGCCGCGGCACAGCGGGCCCAGTGCGGGAGCAACCTCCGCCAAGTCGGCCTGGCGATCATCCAGTTCGCCGAGACGCATCGGGGCGCGATGCCCTTGTCGAGCCACGATCTTGCACACGGCGATGAGGAGGAGTCCTGGATCCATACGGTGGCCCCGTTCATGGAGAGCGTGGATTCCATCCGCATCTGCCCGACCGACCCCAACGGCCCGGCGCGGCTCCGTGACGACCTCACCAGCTACCTGCTCAACTCGTTCGTGTGCATCCGGGGCGACACCGGCGCGATCACGAACTACTTCCGCATTCCTGCGAAATCCAAGACGTTCATTGCCTTCGAGACGTCCGACAAGGTGGGCACGACCCACGCCGACCACACGCACGGAGTGAACTGGTTCAAGGATCCGCCGACGCTCCCCACCCGCGTGCCCCGCACCCTGGCCCGGATCAAGCAGGACATCCAGATCGACCGGCATGCCGGCGGGGCGAACTATCTGTTCGGCGATGGCCACGTGCAGGTGATCGACGAATCCCAGATCGAGCAGTGGGTGGTCGACAACTTCAATTTTCCCGTTCCGATCGTCAACTGACTATCCCCCCCGGAAATCATCCCGCCATGGACAGCCATATCCTCCTCGTCCGCATCGTCTGCTTCGGCCTCCTGCTCGGTGGACTGTCATCGGCTTTCGGATACGAACTCGAGCTGCATCTTCACAGCACGGAAGTCACGCCCTCGGAGTTCGGTGCCGGCGACGCCCTGCTGCCCGTCGTCGCCGCGGCCAAGACGACCCGCCCGCCGGGAAGCCAGTTCGACTTCATCGGCGTGGCCGCGGGCTCGCCGATGTGGCTGCTGCCCAAGAACCAGAATCCAGCCGTGCTGTTTCTCAGCATCGGCACCGAGGAGCTCGACCCGGCCGACTTCTCGTCGTCGCTCCTCTGGTCGCTTACGACGGTGACCGGTTCGGGTGGCGGCCCGGCGCCCGGCTCGTTTTCTGTGTGGAACGTCGACAACTTCGGAACGGTGGTGCCCTTGATGTCGACCGCATCGGGCACGTCGACACCGAATGCCTTCAATGTCTCCGCCGGCACCCATACCCACTTCAACTACGGATTCACCGCACCCGGACTCTACAACATCGAGTTCACGGCCTCAGGAACCCTCTCCCCCGCGCTGGGCGGCGGGCCGGTGAACGGCACGGCGACCTATTCGTTCGGGGTCTTCGACACCGGCTCCGACTACCAGTTTCCTGCGTCGACACCCTGGACTTACGAGGGCCAATCGTTCTCCGTGCCGCTCGTGGGCAACGAGCATATCGACATGGGTATCGCCCTCACCGCCGTGCCCGAGCCATCCACCGGCATGGCGGCCTTGGCGGTGATCACGGCAGGCGGCGTCTGGACGGCCCGCCGACGCGGCCTAAGTGGCGAATTTCCGGCCCTTCGTCGGCGGGCCGGTTAGTCCGATTGCCCGGCTCCGGTTTCCCTCCGGGGCGATCATGACGGTCGCCTGTCGTGAGGTGTGCCGTGATCGCTCCTGCCAAAAAGGCTTCGAAACTCCTCGCCCGTCATCGGAAATCCCCTGCCGCCGACCGCGTGCGGGTGACGGCTTCCGCAGGGGCCTCGGCCGTTGAGCGGAGGGAGCGGGCCGCCCGCCGCGAGGCCTTCTTCAATCGCGTCATCGACTACATCCCGTGCCGGCAGTTCCTCAAAGCCGATGCCGAGACGCTCGCCACCCGGCCGCCGGCCGATGCGGCCGTGCCCCTCGATCAGTTCGGCGGGCCGCCGCCTGACGGCAAGGGCCTGACTCCGTATCTTGCGAGCCTGTATCAGACCCGGCTGCTCTCCAAGGACGAGGAGCAGTTCTATTTTCGGCGGATGAACTGGCTGAAGTTTCGGTCGGCCACGACCCGTGGACGGCTCGATCGCCGGCGGGCGACACCTCGACAGATCGCGCAGATAGAAGGCTGGCTGGCCGAAGCCGAAACGGTGAAATCCATCCTCATCACGGCCAATCTCCGGCTCGTGGTCTCGATCGCGAAGAAGTTCGTCGATGCGTCTTGGACGTTCGACGAGCTCGTCAGCGAGGGCAACGTGGCTCTCATGCGTTCGGTGGAGAAGTTCAACTTTGCGTTAGGAAACCGATTCAGCACCTATGCCACCTATGCGATCCAACGGCACTTCTTCCGCCTGTCCCACCGGGGTCGCCAGTTCCGCAAGCGGTTCGTGAACGACGACGACTCGCTGCGGGATCGGGCTGCGCAGGAGCCGGCCGTCGAGTATCGGTCGGCCGAGCAGATCGGAGTGCTCAAGGAGCTGTTCCAGCGATTTCTAAGCGAACTCGAGCCCCGGGAACGAAGGATCGTGGTCGCCCGGTTCGGTTTCGACGGCAAGCCTCCAAGGACGTTCCGCGAACTCGGGAGCCAGATGGGGGTGTGCAAGGAGCGGATCAGGCAGATTCAGGGCCGGGCGATGGACCGACTGAAATCGATGGCGGCAGAGGCCAAACTCGAGCAGACCGTCGGCGATTGGCTGTGAGGGGTCGCCCCATCCACCGGCCGCGTCCTGGCCGCCGGCCGCCCTGACACCTGCGGGATCCGGCCGACCTTTCGGCTCCCGGGCAGCCTTGCAGCAGCGAGGGCTCTTCCCTATCCTCCCGCCCCATCCCGCCCGCGACGGCGGGGGGAGAGTGGCAGCGTTTCGGGAGGACCGTCCATGTCGTTCATGCTCGCGGATCTCGCCGCCCGAATCGGCGGCACGCTCGTCGGGGAAGACCCGTCGCTGGCAGTCGCTGCCGCCGCCACGCTCGAGACCGCGACGGAGCGCGACGTCACGCTCGTGGATGCCGTCGAGAAGCTCCACCTGCTGGACAGAAGCCGGGCGGCGGCGGCGATCGTGCCGCACGGCACCGGCCCCCGCGATCGGCCCACGATCGAGGTGGCAGATGTCCACGCCGCCTTCGCCGCGGCGATCCTCCTCTTTCGTCCCGCCCGGCCGGGGCCCCGCCGGGGCATCAGCCCGCAGGCGGCGGTCGATCCTTCCGCACGGATCGCCGCCGATGTCGACATCCATCCGTTCGCGACCATCGCCGCCGATGTCGAGATCGCCGCCGGAGTCACGATCCACTCCGGGGCCCGCCTGCTGCCGGGCTGCAGGATCGGCCCCGGCACCGTCATCTTCCCGAATGCCGTTCTCTACGAGAACACGGTCGTCGGGGCACGGTGCGTGATCCACGCCGCCAGCGTGCTCGGCGGCCACGGCTTCGGCTACAAGGCCGGCCCCGATGGCTACACCCTTTCCGCCCAACTCGGCTGGGTCGAACTCGCCGACGACGTCGAGATCGGCGCGGGCACCACGATCGATCGCGGCACCTACGGACCGACGGTGATCGGCGCGGGCACGAAGATCGACAATCTCGTCATGATCGCCCACAACGTGCGACTCGGCCGGCACAACATGATCTGCTCGCAGGTGGGCGTGGCCGGCAGCACGACCACGGGCGACTGGGTGATCATGGCCGGTCAGGTTGGTGTCCGCGACCATGTCCACATCGGCGACAAGGCCGTGCTCTGCGCCCGATCCGGGGTGTCGAACGACATCGAGCCGGGCAAGGTGGTGCTCGGGGAGCCGGCGATCGATCTCCGCGACCGGAAGCTGCAGCTCGCGACCATGAGCAAGCTCCCTGACATGCGTCGGGATCTCAAGCACCTCATCGCCCGTGTCGAGTCGCTCGAAGGCGGCGGGCGGCCGGCCGCCGACGCGGCCTGACCCCTGCACCGCCATCCCATGACTGCATTGCGCAACGTCCGGCACGACAGGCACGACCAGCCGCTCCGCGGGGAGACGATCGGCATCCTCGCGGGCTGGGGCCGGTTTCCCGCCGCCGTGGCCGAGGCCATCCGCCGTCGTGGCGGTCGCACCGCCATTCTCGCGATCCGAGATCACGCCGACGTGGCGCTCGAACCGCTGGCCGATGTCCACGGGCACGTCGGCGTGGCCGAGATCGGGGCGGCCGTCGACTTCTTCCGGCGGCATGGCGTCCGCCGCGCAACGATGGCCGGAAAGATCCACAAGGCGAAGATCTTCGCGAAGGCCGCCTGGCTGCGGCACCTCCCCGACTGGACGGGACTGACCACCTTCTGGCCGCACTTCGTGAGCCGCCGCCGCGACAACCGCGACGACTCCCTCCTGGGGGCGATCGCCGCGACCTTCGACGCCGCGGGCGTGGCGATCTGTCCGGCGGTCGATTTCGCCCCCGAACTTCTGGCCGCCGACGGCGTGCTCGCCGGGCCCCGGCTCACGGGGCGACAGCGTGGCGACGTTGCGTTTGGCTGGCGGCTGGCCAAGGAACTCGGCCGCCTCGACATCGGCCAGACGGTCGTCGTCAAGAACCTCGCGCCGTTGGCCCTCGAGGCGATCGAGGGCACCGACGAGTGCATCCGTCGGGCCGGCCATCTCTGCCCGTCCGGCGGGATGACGGTCGTGAAGGTCGCGAAGCCCCAGCAGGACATGCGGTTCGACATGCCGACGATCGGCGTCGGCACGCTCGATTCGCTCGCCGCCGCCGGGGCGACCGTGCTGGCCATCGAGGCCGGCCGGACCATCCTGGTCGATGCGGACGCCCTGGAGGCCGCCGCGGTCCGGCACGGGATCACGATCGTCAGTTGCCACGACGTGGCCGGCCTGCCGGCGATGGACGATCTGGCTGCAGCCTGACCCGTCGCCGCCGTGCAGGCTGCGTGCCCTGCGGCGCTATACTGCAGCACGCATGAACCTCCGGTCATTCCGCCGCATCGCCCTCCTCCGCTCGAGCCTGTGGCTCGTCGCCTATCTCGGCATGGCGGGGCGTTGCCCGTCGCAAGAGGTGTCGGCCGCACCCCGACCAGCGGTGGCCCGCCAGGGTCGCCACGATCGCCTGGATCGCGTCGGCAGGCCGCTGCCAATCGATGTCGACATCGATCGTTCGGCGGTCATTCCCCCGGCCACGACCCACCATCGCGGCCGCGAGATCGCGCAGACGATGCACTTCACCGGTGCGCCCTGGCTCGTCCGCGAGAGCCGCCAGCGCGAGGAAGACTGCCGCATGCTGCTGGAGGCGCTCGAGGTGCGGGCCGGCCAGACCGTCTGCGACATGGGCTGCGGAAACGGGTTCTACGCCCTCGAACTCGCTCGCATGGTCGGTGACGAGGGGCTCGTGTACGCGGTCGACATCCAGCCCGAAATGCTCCGAATGCTGGCGGAGCGGGCGGGCTCCGAGGGCCTTACGAACATCCGGCCGGTGCTCGGCACGCCGATCGATCCCCGACTGCCGGCCGGAACCATCGACCTCTGCCTGTGCGTCGACGTGTATCACGAGTTCTCGCACCCCGAGGCGATGCTCGATCGCATCCGTGAGAGCCTCGCCGACTCGGGCCGCCTCGCGCTCGTCGAGTTTCGAGGCGAGGATCCGGCGGTCCCGATCAAGCCGCTGCACAAGATGACCAAGGCCCAGATCGACGCGGAACTGGGACCGGCCGGCTTCGAGGTGGTTCGGGAGTTCGACCGGCTCCCCTGGCAGCACCTGGTTTTCCTAGGGGTGGAAAACCAGGATATGGGCCGCCTGAAGCCGAAATCCCTCTGAAATAGGGCCCTGGCGGCCCCGGCGGGGGTGCCCTCGAAATTCCCGGGGCCGCCGTGTTGCATTCGGTCCGCTGGGGCATGATACTTATGGCATCGTAGACAGGTGGGCCGTCGGCCGGCCGCCTTCCCGCCCACGATGCTCCGCAAGAAGCCATTCGCAGGCACGTCGCTCATGGCCCTACTACCGTCGAGTTTCGCCGCTTCCGAGAACGCGGTTCGCGATCCGCGCGGCGGCTCGCTTGATCCGGCGGTCGTCGTCGATGCCGGTGGTGCCACGCGGATTGACGGCCCTGCGACAATCAGCAACTGGGTGCTCGGCTCGAGTGCGGCGATGCGGCGCATCGCGAAGTCGATCGAGCGGGCTGCTGAAGTCGAGTGCACGGTGCTCGTCTGCGGTGAGACCGGCACCGGCAAGGAACTCTGGGCCCGGCTCCTGCATCGCAGCGGGCCCCGGCGGAACAAGGCCTTCATCCCGGTCAACTGTGCCGCGCTGACGCCCTCGCTTGCGGAAAGCCAGCTCTTTGGCCACGAGAAGGGTGCATTTACCGGCGCCAACGGCCGGGCGCTCGGCATCTTCCGCGCCGCCCAAGGGGGCGTCGTGTTTCTCGACGAAATCGGCGAGATGCCGATCGAACTCCAGGCCAAGCTGCTTCGGGTGCTGCAGCAGCGGGAAGTGCTTCCCGTGGGCGCCAACGAGCCCGAGCCGATCGACGTGCAGATCGTCGCCGCGACGAACCGGGATCTGGAGAAAGAGGTCGAGAAGGGCAACTTCCGCGAAGACCTCTACTACCGCCTCAACATGATCGAGCTCCGCGTGCCCGCCCTGCGGGAGCGGGCCGAAGACATTCCCTCCTATATCGAGTTCTTCTCGCAGCGGTTCGCCGATCGGTATCGGCTGCCGGTGTGGACGCCCTCGGCGGATGCCTTGGCGGAGTTCTGCTCGTTCAACTGGCCCGGCAACGTGCGTCAGTTGGAGCACGTGATCGAGCAGGCTTATGTGCTCCAGATGGAGCCGAAGATCCCGGTGAAGGGCGGTGCCCGATCGGCCGAAGAGGCTGCTGCTTCGGGTCGTCTGCCCTGCCTGGATCTCGCCAAGCTTCGCGAGCAGGCGATTCGGGAGGCCCTTCAGGTGACCCGTGGCCACAAGGCCCGGGCGGCGAAGTTGCTTGGCGTGCACGCCAACACCATGACCCGCCTGCTGAAGGAAATCGACGCCGACATCGAAACCGACGGCGACGAGTCGGCTGCCTGATCGGCGGCAACTCCGGCATCCTGCGGTTCTTTCGGCGGCGTCGCTCCATCGACTGCGGGCTCTGGGCCCGGGCTCGTTTCCGGTGGGATTGTGGGTTCGGGCTTCTGGGGCACGGTCTCCGCTGGTGCCTCGGGCTTGGCAGGCTCGGGCTTGGCCGCCGCCGGCTTCGGTGGTTCCGGCTTCTTCTCGACGGGCCGCGGCCGGTCGTCGCGGTTGAGGTTCGAGTCCCAGCAGCCCGCGGCGTACTTGTCGATCAGCCCCACCCGCCGCACGCCGTCGCCGTCCACGTCGGTGTAGTAGAGATCCTTGGTGAAGGTGCCGCTCTCGTCCACGTCGCTGTAGCGGTCCGATTCCGACGGCCGGGCGTCGGCATCCATGTCGAGCCACGGCTCGCTGGCCAGGCCGGCCGATCGTCGCGAGGCCTTCGAGGTCGGCTCGCCATGAATGACGAGCGATCTGCCTTCGTGCCCGTCGCCCACGAGCGGCGCGGCCGCCCGCAGCACGAGGCTCCCAGGATCGAACAGCATCCCGCTTCCGATCGGCTTCCAGCCCGAGAGCAGCGGGATCATCGAGATCGTCACTAGGGCACCGCCGGCGAGGGCGATGCCGCCGATCCCGCCGGCCACCGCGCCGCCGATCCGATCGTCAAGCCCTTCGTCGTCGTCCTCGTCGCCGTCACCCTCCTCGTCGTCGCGATGGAAGAGCCACCGCAGGGCCGCCAGGCCGCCCCACGAGAGGCTGGCGAACACGATCACGATGATCCACCGCTGCGGCACGAGGTCGCCCGCCACGAACTGCAGGCCCGCATGGAGATGATCGGCGATGGTCTCGTGCAGCACGATGCCCGTCATCAGACAGGCGAGCCATTCCAGGGCGGCGGTCACGGCCACACGGAAGCCCCGCTGGAAACCCAGCCAGGCACATCCCAGGATCGACGCGATGACCAGAAGGTTGTACATGCCATTCAGCCCGTGACGTGCAGGATTTCGTTGATCGTCGTCTCGCCGTGGATGACTTTGGTGAGGCCGTCAATCTGCAGGGTGAGTGTGCCATTGAGCACGGCGGCCGCCTTGAGGTCGTGGGCGGATGGATCGGCGGTGATCAGGCGGCGGATCTGGTCGTTCACCACCAGCAGCTCGTGGATCGCCACGAGGCCCTGGAAACCGCTGCCTCCGCACTTCTCGCAGCCCTTCTCCTTGTAGATGTGCTTCACGGCCCCAGGCTTGAGATTGAACTTCCGCAGGAGGGCTTCCGGCGGATCGCACGGCACCCGGCAGGCGGGGCAGAGCCGGCGGGCCAGCCGCTGGGCCAGAATGGCCGTGATGGATGTTTGGATGAGCATCGGCTCCAGGCCCATGTCGATCAGCCGCACGATGGCATCGACCGTGTCTCTGGCCTCCAGGGAGGTCAGGACAAAATGCCCGGTGAGCGCCGCCTGACAGGCGATCTCGGCCGTCTTGGTGTCGTCCAGCGACCCCACGAGCAGCACGTCGGGATCCTGCCGAAGCACCATCTGGAGGACGCTCGCCATCGCCGCCCCAGAGGCCGTGTCGACGTTGATCTGGGTGACGTCGTCGAGCCGGCCGGCGACGGGGTCTTCGACGGTGGCGATCTTTCGTTTCTTGGCGTCGAGCTCGCGGATCGCCGCATAGAGCGTCGTCGTCCGTCCCGAGCCCGCCGGGCCCACCACGAGCAGGAGGCCGTAGGGTCGGCAGATCGCCTCGCGAAGGGCCGCGAGGACCTTGGGGCGGAAGCCGAGGGCCTCCAGGCCGGAGCCGCTCACCCCCTGTGACGGCCGCTGCAGCCGCAGGATGAGCCTCTCGCCCGCGGCCGTCTGGGCCATGGAGACGTCGATCGGATGCCTGACGCCGCGGAGCAGGACCGCGAAGGCTCCCCGCTGGGCCCGGCCCGGCTCCGGCCCGCCGATGTCGGCCATCACCTTGATCGTGGAGAGGACGCCCCGCCCCTCGTCGGCCGACAGTTTCTCGAGGTCCTTCGCCGCACCCTCGATACCGGCCCGGACGACGCATCCCTTGTCATCCTGGTCCAACGCCAGCTTGTCGGCCTCCGAGCGAATCGCGGCCAGCAGCAGCTGCTGCGTCTTGAGCACGTGCGCCGAGACCTTCGCGGTGGACTTGCCACCGAGCGGGATCGACATCACCGTCGTGCCGTCCTTCTTGAGAAAGGTGAAGGTATCGGCCGCCTGCCCGCCGGCGGGCTTCTTCACCGCGGCGGTGCGTTTGCCGCTCTTTCCCGCCGCCGGCTTCCTGGAGCCACCCCCCAGCCGCCCTCCCCAGCCGGCGACGAACTGGGACCATTGCTCGCGGAGGCTGAGCGGTCGGGCGACGGGTCGATTCCGCGACACCGGGACGGCGTGCTCACGGAGTTCGGTCACGAGGTTCCGCAGCCCATGGCGGGACAGGATCTTCCGGGAATCGGGCAGCGACGGATCACGGCTGCGGACGAAGGCGGCCACGGCCACCAGCAGGCAGACCCACGCGGCGGGAATGGTCCACCAGAACCCCAGCAGGAAACAGGCCAGGAACCCGACGCCGATCAGCCGGAACACGAGATTCCACCGCCGCGACTCGGCCTCTCCCATCCGGCCGCCGGTCCGCCGCACCCAGCGGGCGGCGGCGAGGAGGGCGGCGATCGTCAGGCACAACAGGCCCGTCAGGGCGATCGCCGCCCAGGGCACCCCCTGAAACGAGGGCACATCGACCGTCGCGATCGGCCACAGCCAGAGCAGCGGAATGGAGGTGGGGCCGGTTCGGTCGATGCGGGTGCCACCGTCTGCCATGAACGATTGGTGTCCTGCTGCCAACGGCCACAAGGCCTGCCTGGGAACGGAGTATACAACCACCGGAATCGCCCGATCATCCGGGCCGGACGGGGCCTGCATGG
>Ga0075471_10001119_pt1 | contig 17290 bp, 10 predicted proteins | sample DEB19_08_DNA_2_FD_74787 | JGI IMG/M metagenome (GOLD analysis project Ga0075471, IMG submission 74787) | Aqueous microbial communities from the Delaware River and Bay under freshwater to marine salinity gradient to study organic matter... | ecosystem: Environmental > Aquatic > Marine > Coastal ... | reverse complement strand
CGCGAACGTAATCGAGGCGGCGCTGGGCGCTGGGGGGATGGGCGACGGCGCGATGGCGTTCTTCGTGCAGGGCTGCGGCGGCGACATCAACCCGATCCGCTACAAGGAGACCGGCCGACCCGCCGACGCCGAGCCCCTCGGCGAGATGTTCGCCGCGAGCGTGCTCGCCGCCGCCCGCCGGATCGACACGCGGCCCGACGCCCCGCTCGCGGTGACCAGCGACACGGTCCGCCTCCCCCGCGCCGCGGACTACGAATCGCGGATTACCCGCCTCGAGGCGGAACGCCAATCGCTCGTCGACACACTCCGGCCCGTGAGCGTGAACTTCAAGGCGTTTCTGCCGCTCGCCATCGAGCAGGGGCTTTCGCCCGACAGGCCCTCGCATGCCGCCCAGGCCTACCTGCACGACGAATCGCTGAAGCGCACGCCGCTGGCCCAGCTCGACGCCGACAACCGCAAGCTCGTGGCCGACTACCTGCACAACGTCGAGGCGATGGAGCGGCTCGTGCGGCTCAATGCCAACCTCGCGCTTCTGCGAAAAAATCTCGCCCTCACGAAAGCCGCCGGCAGCGACACGCTGGACGCCGAGGTCTGCGGCCTGCGTGTCGGCGACTTCCGGCTCGTGACGTTTCCGGGCGAGCTCTCCGCCGAAGTCGGTCTTGCGATCAAGAAGGCCGCCGGACAGCCGGCCGCGTTCGTCGCCGGCTACACCAATGGCTACATCTATTACACGCCGACGGAATCACAGCGGCGGAACACCGGCTACGCCCAGGAAGACTGCGACACGCTCGTCGCCCCCGGCTGGCAGGCGATCTTCGAGGCGAAGGCACTCGCCGTTCTGCGGGGCCTCTGACCCCCGCCCGCACTGGCAATCGCCGCCGAGCGGCGGCAGACTAATGGTCGATGCTCGCGAATGCGGGACGATCGCATCTGCAGCGAGAGCGTTGAGGACGAAAGTTCCGGACGAGAGAGCCGAACAAGTTCTGGCCGCGGAGATCGGGCGAAGAACCAGCCCGACGCGACGCTGGAGGAGTTGACGCCGATGCGAGCCGCACGCACGCTCTTCCCCGCGATTCTGCTCGCTACGTGCATGGAGTCCGTCGGGCTAGCCAGAGCCGCCGGGGCGGCCGAGATCGCGGCGCCCGCCACGCTGCGTGTGCCCGGAACATGGCATGAGCAGGCACCCGCGCTCGCCGGCTACGACGGCTTCGCCTGGTACCGAGCCAACCTTACCGTGCCCCTCGACTGGCTCGAGGGCAAGGGACAGATCGTGCTCTACGTCGAGAAGGTCGACAACGCCTCCGAGACATTCTTCAACGGTGTGAAGATCGGCGTCGCCGGCACGCTGCCGCCCCACTACGAAAGCGGCCTGGCCGACAGCGAGCACCGCTACCTCGTGCCGCCCGAGATCGTGAAGCGCGACGGCCCCAACCTCGTCGCCATCCGCGTCTACGACCACGACGGCAACGCCGGCTTCAAGGGGATGGCCCCGCAGCTGCTCGGCGGCGACAAAAAAGCCGTGTCGATGGAGGGCGACTGGCAGTTTCGGCTGGGAGACGACCCGGCCTGGGCCCGCGAGCCGCTCGAGGGCTTTCCGCCGTTCGCCACGATCGGACCCGCGCCCGCGCTCGGCCGGTTCGCCACGCTCATCCGCCGCAAGCCGCAGGACACGCCACTCTCGTCGCAGGCGTCACTCGCCCGGTTCAAGGTGCCCGACGACCTCGCCGTCGACCTCGTGCTCGCCGAGCCCACGATCACCCAGCCGCTCTTCCTCGACTTCGATTCCCGCGGCCGGCTCTGGGTGCTCGAGTATCGCCAGTATCCCGAGCCGGCCGGCCTCACGCTCGTGAGCAAGGATGCCTACTGGCGGGCCGCCTACGACAAGGTGCCGCTGCCGCCGCCGCACGGGGCCCGCGGCGCCGACCGGATCACGATCCACGAAGACACCGACGGCGACGGCTCCTTCGACGCCCACAAGACGTTCCTCGACGGCTTGAGCATCGCCACGTCGTTCGCGCAGGCCCGCGGCGGTGTCTACGTACTGAATCCTCCGTATCTCCTCTTCTACGCCGACGCCGACGGCGACGACGTGCCCGACGGCGATCCCGCGGTGCTGCTCGAGGGGTTTGGGATTGAAGACACGCACTCCGTCGCCAACAGCCTCCGCTGGGGGCCCGACGGCTGGCTCTACGCGGCCCAGGGCAGCACCGTCTCCGCCGCCGTCCGCAGGCCCGGCGACAAGCAGGCGATCCACTCGCAGGGACAAAACATCTGGCGCTACCACCCGCCGACCCGCACCTACGAGATCTTCGCCGAAGGTGGCGGCAACGCTTTTGGCGTGGAGTTCGACGCCGCTGGAAGGATCTTCAGCGGCCACAACGGGGGCAACACCCGCGGCTTCCACTACATGCAGGGCGCCTCCCTCCAGAAGGGCTTTGGCAAGCACGGCCCGCTCTCGAATCCGTATGCGTTTGGCTACTTCCCGCAGATGGAGCACGGCGACTACGCCCGGTTCACCCACTCCTTCGTCATCTACGAGGGCGACTCCCTGCCCGAGCGGTATCGCGGCCACCTGATCGCCGCCAATCCGATCTCCAACCATGTCATCGTCAGCGCACGCGCGCCCACGGACAGCACGTTCCGCACGAAGGACACAGGCTTCGCGATCGAGTCGGAAGACGAATGGTTTCGGCCGGTCGACGTCGAGGACGGCCCCGACGGCGCGGTCTACGTGGCCGACTGGTACGACGGCCAGCTCGCCCACACGGCCAACTACCAGGGCGGCATCGACCGCGACCACGGCCGCATCTACAGGATCCGGCCCCGCACGCCGCCGCCCGGCGCACGAACGACCACACGCGTCGCCATCGACAGGGCGAAGCCCGCCGACCTCGTCGGCCTGCTCGACCACCCCAACCGCTGGCAGCGGCAGGAAGCCGTCGTGCAGGTCGGCCAGCGCGGCCCCGATCCGGCCCTCGCCGGCGAACTGCTCCGCCGGCTCGCCGACACCGCCCGGCCTCACGCAGTCGACACGCTTTGGGCGCTGGCCGCCGCGGGCGGGCTCGATGAAGCCGCCGTCGCCGCCGCGGTGCGGCATCCCCGACCCGAGGTCCGCGAGTGGGCCTGGCGGCTGTGGTTCGATCATCACGACCGGCTCGACTCCCCGCTGGCCGACGCGCTGCTCGCGGCCGCCCGGTCGGAGCGGGAGATCGGCGTGCTCTGCCAGATCGCCTCGTCAGCCCGGAGGATCGACGACGTCGCGCGGTCGCTCGAACTCGTGCGGCCGGTCGCCTCCGGACCCGGCCGGGTCGACGACCCGCGGCTGCCGCTGCTCGTCTGGTGGGCGATCGAGGCGAAGATCGCCGCCGATCGCGACGCTGTGCTCGACTGGTTCGGCGACACGAGCGTCTGGGGCGAGCCGCTGGTGGCGAAGGAGATCCTGCCGCGACTGATGCGGCGGTTCGCCGCGTCGGGCCAGCGGGCCGATCTCGCCGTCTGCTCGCGGCTGCTGACGATGTCGCCATCGGTCGAGGCCACGGCGGCGCTCATGCGGGGCTTCGAGGAGGCCTACCAGGGCCGCAGTCTGGCGAACCTGCCGCCGGATCTGCTCGCGGCGCTCTCCGCCGCCGGTGGCGGGTCGCTCGCGCTCAAGGTGCGGCAGGGCGACGCCACGGCCGTGGCCGAGGCGGTTGCGACCGCAGCCGACGAGAAGTCCCAGACGGCCAAGCGGGTCGAGTGCATCAGGCTGCTCGCCGAGATTCGCTACGCCCCAGCCGTGGATCTCCTGCTCGACCTCGTCGACCGCACGGCCGACGACGCCGTGCGCGTGGCGGCCCTTGAATCGCTCGGCGGCTTCGACGATTCCCGCGTGCCCGACCGGGTGCTCGCCCGCTACGCCCGCTGGACCGAAGACGTCCGCGACGTGGCCCAGACGCTGCTCGTCACCCGCCGGCCCTGGGCGCGGGCGCTGCTCGAGGCGGTGGATCACGGCGACGTCGATGCTGCCACGATTCCGGTGGAGACGGTCCGCAAGGCGACGATCTTCCGCGACGAACGGATCGCCGAGCTCGTCCGCGGCCGCTGGAAAAACGTCGACGGAGCCTCCACCGCCGAGATGCAGGCCGAGATGGAGCGGCTGTCGAATGTGCTCGCGGCCGGTGGCGGCGATCCCTATGCGGGCAAGAAGCTCTACATGCAGACCTGCGGCAAGTGCCACGTGCTCCACGCCAAGGGAGGCGAGGTGGGGCCGGACCTCACGACCTTCAAGCGGGACGACGTGCCGCGGCTCCTGCACAACATCCTCAATCCCTCGGCCGAAATCCGCGAGGGATTCGAGACGCATGTGGCGGTGATGGATGACGGCCGCGTGGTGCAGGGTCTGCTCGTCGAAGACGACCCGCAGGTGCTCGTGCTGCGGGACAGCGCGGGGCAGACGGTGTCGCTCGAGCGGGATGCGATCGAGGAGCGGCGGGTCTTCCCGAAGTCGCTCATGCCGGAAGGCCAGCTCAAGCCGCTTTCCGACGAGGCCGTCCGCGACCTCTTCGCCTACCTACGGATGACGCAGCCGCTGGTGGAGTGAACGGCAAGGCTGCGGGAGATGGATTCCCCCTCTGAAGGGTGTATGGACTGATGGTGGGTCGAGCAGGCCGGCGGTGAATCGACCTGGAACCGGTGAGGTCAGTCCACGATGCAACATCCTGCGCGATCCGGGCAGTTCGGCTGGTACCTCGTCGCCGTGAGCGTGGCAGGGGCCGGCCTGCTTTTCCGCTGGCTGCTCGATCCGATCCTCGGCGCGAGCCTGCCGTTTTCAGTCGCGGTGATCATCGGCGTGGTGCTGTCGAGGTTTTCCGGGTTCTGGCCGGGAGCGGTCAGCATTTTCCTCGGGCTCGTCGGCAGCCGCTACCTCTTTGTCGAGCCGCGGGCCGCGTTCGCCTTCACGGAGATGGCCGACCTCGTGGGCATGTCGATTCCCACTGCCGGCGGGCTGTTCATCGCTTGGCTGATGGGACAGCTGAAGATCTCGCAGGAAAGCGCCGAGCAGCAGTCGGCCCGGCTTCTCGAACAGCAGCGGGAGCATGAACGTGAGCTCGCGGAGCGCCGGCGAGTGGAGGCGCACCTGCTGGCGACCAAGGCTGACCTGCGGCTGGGGCAGGAGGAGTTCCGTACGCTCGCCCAGAAGTCCCCGGTTGGCATCTTCCGCACCGATCAGGCCGGGGCGTGCACATTCGTCAACGAATACTGGTGCCGGCTCGCCGGCATCTCGGCCGAGGAGACGCTGGGAGCCGGCTGGGCCCGCGTGATCCATCCAGACGACGTCGAAACATTCGTGCAGCGGTGGCAGGAGGCTTTGCGACACGTACGGCCCTTCGTCGACGAATACCGCATCCTTCGGCCCGACGGCGAAGTCCGACAGGCGATCACCGCTGCCCAGCCGGTGCTAGACGAGGAAGGGAAGCTGGCTCACTACGTTGGGATGGTGATCGACATTTCCGACCAAAAGGCCGCGTACGATTCGCTTGCCCGCAAGCAGTCGCTCCTCCGCAGCCTCATCGAGGCCCAAGAGCGGGAGAAGTCGCTCCTGTGCCATGAGTTCCACGACGGCCTGATTCAGTACGCCGTGGCGTCGCTGATGGTGCTCGAGAGCTGCCGCCACGGCGATCGGGAGCCGCTGTCGCCCGAACTCGGCGAGTCGATCGACAACGTGATCCGGTTCCTCACCGTGGGGATCGAGGACGGCCGCCGGGTGATCCGCGGCATTCGCACGGCCGTGCTCGACGATCTCGGGCTCGAAGCGGCGATCGAGGACCTCGTCGACCAATTCGAGACCAGCGGCATCGCCTGCGAGACGTCGATCGACCTCGGCGACGATACGCTGCCGAGCTCGCTGCAGACGACCGTCTACCGGATCCTGCAGGAGTCGCTGAGCAACGTGCGGCGGCACAGCGGTGCGGCCAAGACTGTCGTGAGCGTGACGCGAGTCGTCGACGATGTGCGGCTCTCGGTGGCCGACGACGGCTGCGGCTTCGACCGCGCGGCCGGCCGCACGAGGGGCTTCGGCCTCATTGGCATCGAGGAGCGGACGATGCTCGCCGACGGCCAGTGCCGGATCGAGTCGGCTGCCGGCAAGGGGACCACCGTCTCCGTGCGTCTGCCAATTCCGGCCGCGACGACGCCGCACGAGATGTCCGCGGCCTTCGCGGAGTGACCGGCGGCGGGCCGTCCTGCCCTACGCAGCCACCTTCGCTCCCGCCTTGTAGAGATAGGGGTTCATCGTCGGGTCGTTGTACATCTTCATTTGCCGGAAGACCCGCAGCGGCCGCTGGCCGGCGAAGATCTCGGCGAGCAGCCGTCCGAGCGCCGCGGTGAGGTGGTCGCGCTGCATGTCGAGCACGACCATGCGAGACGCCGCCTTCTCGCGGTGCTCCTGCGTGGCGTCGGTGCGCTGGATCTGCTCACGCATGTGGAACCGGCGCAGCTGGAGGATCGAGAGCCGGTCGATCGCGGCGCCCGGTGTCTCCGTGGCGGCCGGCGCGTCGGCCGCGGCCGCGATGCCGCGGCGGCCGAGCTCCTCGATCAGCCAGTCGTCGACCTTCTCGATGCAGTCGTTGCGGGCCTGGTTGTAGCGGTCGATCGCCCGCTTCACCTGGGCGATCCGGGCGTCGGTGACGTCGGGCGCACGGGCGATGTCCTCTTCGTGCCAGAGAAGGAAGTTGAAGCGGTGCAGGTCGCAGATTTTGCCACCGAGGCCCTCCTCCGCATGGGCGGGCTCCACCTCGTGCCAGTGGGCCACGAGGTATTCGAGCATCGAGTCGATCGCGGTCACGGTGAGCGGGACGGCGTGGCGGGACGCGGCGGTCGCGGGCGCGTGAGTCATGGCGGAGGCTCCTCTGGAAGACAGGATGGTGACCGCGCGAAGGCGGTTCAAGGTTCAGGCGGCGTGGCGAATCACGAGGCAGAGGTTCGCTCCGCCGAAGCCGAACGAGTTGCTGGCGGTGACGACGACGCGGCGTTCGCGGGCCGTGTGCGGCACGTGGTCGAGCGGGCACTGTGGATCGGGATGGTCGAGGTTCACCGTCGGGGGCACGGCCTGTCGGTCGATCGCGGCCAGGCACGCCACGGCCTCGAAGGCGGCGGCTCCGCTGACCAGGTGGCCTGACATGCTCTTGGTGGAGCTCACCGGCACCGTGTCGACGGCCGATCCGAGCGCCATGTGCAAGGCGCCGGCCTCCGCGACGTCGCCCACCGGAGTGCCGGCGGCGTGGGCGTTGACGTAATCGAGCTGGTCGGCTGCGATGCCCGCGTCGTCGAGCGCCATGCGGATCGCCCGGGCCGCCTGCGTGGGATCGCTGCAGGGCGTCACCATGTGCGTGGCATCGCTCGACATCCCCACGCCGGCCAATTCACCGTAGAGTCGGGCGCCGCGGTCGCGGGCCGCGGAGCGACGTTCGAGGACGAGGCAGGCGCCCCCTTCCCCCATCACGAAGCCGTCGCGATCGCGGTCGAAGGGCCGAGACGCCAGGGCCGGGTCGTCGCCGCGGCGCGACAGTGCCCGGAGGTTGTAGAAGGCTGCCAGGCCCGTGGGGCTGATCATGTCGCAGCCGCCGGCGACGCAGGCGTCGACCCAGCCGGCGCTCAGCCAGGCACGGCCGATCGCCAGCGCGTAGCCGCTCGATGCACAGGCCGCGGCCACCGTCACGGCAGGGCCGCGGAGCTGCAGCATGCGGGCCAGGCGGTGGACGAGCGTGTCGTCGCAGTGCGGCTCGAACACACGCGTGCCGCCGCCCAGGAAGTCGATCTCCCAGGCCTTGAGGTGTTCCGCACCGAGTCCGAGCACCAGGCCGATCCGCAGCTGGTCGGTGGCGGGCCGCAGCCCCGCGTCGGCCAGCGCATCGGCCGCCGGGCTGCCGCACAGCTGCCCCAGGCGGCCGAGCTTCGCGAAGGCGTCGAGGTCGATGTCGGGCGAAGTCGGCGTCGGGATCTCCAGGACGGGCGCCGCGAATTGTCGGCCGGGCCGCGAGAATCCCCCCGGCTCGATCGGACGGATGCCGCTACGGCCTTCCAAGAGACCGTCGGCGATGGCGGCGAAGCCGTTGCCAACAGGCGAGACGGCGCCGACACCGGTGATCACGATGGGCTCGCTGGTCGACGTGGCCACGATCATGCAGCCTCCTTCAGTCGCGGCGTTGCCGGAACGCGGGCGATGCGGAGTTCGCCCGCCCAGGGCATGGCGTGCGACCAGCGGTTCGACGCCTCGCCATCCACAGCCGCCGCCTCGATCGCCTGCGCGAAGCGGCGGACGTCGTCCGCCGGGCTGCGGACCAGCCGCGGTTGCCGCGGTGGGGGCGACAGCGGGGCGATGCGGAGCACGAGCCGGCTGGCGGCGGGGGCGGTCGCGGCGGTGAGCGCTACGGCGAACGCGACGCAGATGGGAGGATCGAAGGCCCGCTCCACGGGCGCGCCGTCGGCGTCGAGCGTCGGCTCGCAGTCCCAGGTGGTCGCGACGAACCAGATGCCGGGCGCGGCGCCGGTGCTCAGCAGCGTCATGCTCGCCATCAGGCCTTCCGACAGGGCGTGAGGCCCGCCGCTGACGCCGACGTTGGGCCCGTGCATGCCCAGCGCCACGCTCACCGCGCCGGCGATCGAATGGAGCGAGCACTGCGGCACGATGTGGGGCGAGACGGTCGAGGGGCCGTCGCTGCGGAGCAGGTTCAGGCAGTGGGCCGCCGGGATGCGGCCGGGCTGGCAGGGAGCGGAGACGACGCCATAGTCGGCGAAGTCAGATTCCGCATCCGACGTGCCCGCCGCCCGGCAGGCGGCGACGGACTCGAGCACGGCCCGCAGACCGACGACCGTCTGCTCGTCGGCGTGCCGCAGGAACCGCGCCGGCAGCGGGGTGATGCCGGCGGGTACGGGGAGCTCGCGGACCGCCGCGATGTCCGTCAGCTTCACTTCCAGGAGCGCATGCCCTGCCACGCCGCAGGCGGCGGTGACGGGATCGGCGGTCGTGGTAAATGCATGCATGGCTGGCCGGGGGCGGACGACGGGATCAGTGACGGCCGCCGGCTTCAGGCGGCCTGCTTGCCGGCCTTGGCAGCGATCTTCTTTTGCAGAATGTCCAGCAGGTCGCCGACGGTGGAGACGTTCTCGAGCAGCTCCGTCTCGACCTGGATGCCGAAGTGGCTCTCGATGTGAAGGACGAGCCCGGCCATGTCGAGCGAGTCGAGATTGAGGCCGTCGCGGAGCGACGTCGTCTCTTCGAGGGCGGGATAGGTCTCGCCCGTCTCCTTCTCGAGCAGTTCGAGGACGATGGCGGAGAGCTGCTGACGGTTCATCCAATAGGCTCCTGCGGGAAAGGCGGGTCCGTTCGGCCACGAACGAGGCCGGGACAGTAGCGGATGGCCGGCGGCGGGCGAAGAGCAAAAACGGGTGTCTTTCCCGGCATTTCCCGGGCAGATCACACCCCACCGCGGCGGCGGCCGGCGGTCAGTAGTTGGGCGTCGGCGCCCGGAAGTCCTCGAACTTCACCGAGCGGAACCACTCGATGGTTCGGGCCAGCCCCTCGCGGAGCGGCACGGTCGGCTCCCAGCCGAGCCTCTGCTTCGCCAGCGTGATGTCGGGCCGGCGCCGTTCGGGGTCGTCCACCGGCAGCGGCTTCTCCACGAGCTTCGCCGTCGCACCCGACAGCTCGAGCGTGAGCTCGGCGAGCTGCCGGATCGTGAATTCGCCCGGGTTGCCGATGTTCACCGGGCCGACGAAGTCGTCGGGCCCGTTCATCATCCGGATCATGCCCTCGATCAGGTCGTCGCGGTAGCAGAAGCTGCGGGTCTGGGACCCGGTGCCGAAGATCGTGATCGGCTCGCCGGAGAGCGCCTGCCGGATGAAGTTGGAGACGACGCGGCCGTCGAAGGGGTGCATCCGCGGACCATATGTGTTGAAGATCCGCACGATGCGCACGTTCACGCCGTTGGACCGGTGGTAGTCCATGAACAGCGTCTCGGCGGCCCGCTTCCCCTCGTCGTAGCAGGCCCGCGGGCCGATCGGGTTGACGGCGCCCCGATAGCTCTCGGGCTGCGGGTGCACCTCCGGATCGCCGTAGACCTCGCTGGTGGAGGCCTGCAGCACCTTCGCGCGGCACCGCTTGGCCATGCCGAGCATGTTGATCGCGCCCATCACCGACGTCTTCATCGTCTTGATGGGGTTGTATTGATAGTGGCCCGGGGCCGCGGGGCAGGCGAGGTTGTAGATCTCGTCGACCTCCAGCCACAGCGGGTGGATGACGTCGTGCCGCAGGAGCTCGAAGTTGCCGCAGCCGAGCAGGTGGGCGACGTTGGTCTTCTGGCTGGTGAAGAAGTTGTCGACGCAGATGACGTCGTGGCCCATGGCCACGAGCCGCTCGCAGAGATGGCTGCCGAGGAAGCCGGCGCCGCCGGTGACGAGGATCCGCTTGAGCGAGGGCATGGGGGCGTTCCGGGGACCGATGACATGCTGGGGATGAGCTATATAAACACGCCGCGGTCGCTCTGTCACGGGCGGATGTTCGGCCAGGCGAAGGTCCGGGGCCGCCCGCACCCTTCGCCGGACGTTCACTTCGGCCTTCCCGGCTGCCGCTGAACGGGCCGGGGTTGCCCACGCCCCGTCGCCGGACGTTCGCTCCGGCCATCCTGGCCTCCGCTCTCTCGAAGCTGACTTCGCTCCGCACGACCAATCCGCCTGCGGCGGATCGGTGCCCGGGCTCCGCTCGTCAGCTACGCCGGCTCTCGAGGCATGGGCAACCCCTCGCTGGTATCGTGTGGAGGATCATGGTGTCCGTGGAGGCTCCGTCTTCAACGTGTCGTTCTTCGGAGGTGCGCTGATGGATCGCAGGTGTCGAATCTCGGCCGCGGTGTTTTTCATGGTGGCGTTGCTGGCATCTGTCTGTGCGGGCCGGGCCGTGGCCGCGCCGAACGTGATCATCTTCTATGCCGACGACCTCGGCTGGGGTGAGCTCGGCTGCCAGGGCAGCAAGGACATCCCCACGCCCCACATCGACTCGATCGCGAAGAACGGTATCCGTTGCACGCAGGGCTACGTCGCCGCCACATACTGCAGCCCCTCGCGGGCCGGGCTGATGACGGGCCGCTACCCCACCCGGTTCGGCCACGAAAACAATGCGGTTGCCGGCGAGAGGAGCGGCACCGGCCTGTCGCTCCGCGAGACCACGCTCCCCAGCCGGCTGAAGTCGCTCGGCTACGACACCGTCTGCATCGGCAAGTGGCACCTCGGGTTCGGCCCCGAATACCGACCGATGGCCCGCGGCTTCGACGAGTTTTACGGCACGCTCGCCAACACGCCCTTCTTCCACCCCACCAACTTCATCGACTCGCGGAAGTCGCCCGAGGTGGTGAAGGTCCAGGATGACGCCTTCTACACGACCGACGCCTACGCCGATCGGGCGGTCGAGTGGCTCGGACGCCGCACGAACGCGCCGTGGTTCCTCTACCTGCCGTTCAACGCCCAGCACGCGCCGCTGCAGGCGACGCAGAAGTACCTCGACCGTTTCGCGGGCATCCCTGACCAGAAGCGGCGAACGTTCGCGGCCATGCTCTCGGCGATGGACGACGCCGTGGGCCGTGTGCTCGACTCGGTGCGGGCGAAGGGGCAGGAGGAAAACACCATCGTCTTCTTCATTGCCGACAACGGCGGGCCGACGCAGGGCACCACGTCGCAAAACGGCCCGCTCCGCGGCTTCAAGACCAATACCTACGAAGGTGGCCCGCGGGTGCCGTTCCTCGTGCAGTGGAAGGGGCGGCTACCGGCGGGCAAGACCTACGACCTGCCGGTGATGAACCTCGACGTGACACCGACGATTCTTGCGGCGGCTGGAAAGCCGATCGACGCGGCCGAGAAGCTCGACGGCGTCGACCTGGTGCCGTTCCTCTCGGGGAAGGCGCCGGGGCGGCCGCATGAGACGATGTTCTGGCGGTTCGGCGACCAGTGGGCCGTGCGCAGCGGCGACTGGAAGCTCGTGGTGTCGAAGGGGGGCAGCGGCAAGCCGGAGCTTTATAACCTCGCCGCGGACGTGGGCGAGAAGACCGACCTGGCGGCGAGCGAGCCGGCGCGGGCCGCCGAACTCCAAAAGCTCTACGACGGCTGGAATGCCCAGCAGGCGGAGCCAGCGGTCCGCGAGACCGACAAGGGCGTCAAGCGGCAGCGCAAGGCCGCCCGTCGGGGGAATGAACGTCGAAGAAGCCGCCCCGGCGCCGGCAGCCCGCCCGTCCAGGACGTGTAGACAGTACTCGACTTCGGTGGAGCGCCGGCTCGGGGGCGGCGAAAATCTTCCCGCTGTGGCCGCGGCGGGCGCACGCTCTTCGAGCGTTCGTCCCCCCGCCTCCGGTCCTCATAGTTCCCAATCCCGCTTCGGCAAAACGGGCCGCGGTCTCGCCCGGCTGGCGTCACCGGCCGAGTTCCGACAGATACCGGACGAGGTCGGCGAGCTCGTCGCGGCTGATCGCGTCGACGAGCCCGGCGGGCATGAGTGACGTGCCGGCCGACTCCTCGTCGATCGTGGCCACGGGAATCTTCTGCTCCTTGCCCGTGGCGTCGCGGAGCACGAGTTCGTCGCCGCTCCGCGACACCTGGATGCCCGTGATCACCCGGCCCTCGTCGGTCTGGACGACGAGCGTGTGGTAGCCCTCCTTCACGTGCTTCGCCGGCTCGAGCAGCGACTCCACGATGTAGTCGAGCGGACTCGACGCGCCGATCGCGGTCAGGCTCGGGCCGACCCGGCCCCCTTCCCGCTCGATCCGGTGGCAGGTCGCGCACTTGAGCGATTCCCGGGCGTAGATCGCCGCACCTCGCTGGACGTCGCCCTTCGTCCGCACGAGGTCGAAGAACGAGTCGAGCTCCGCCGCAGTCATCGCGTGGGCCGACCTGCCCGGCTGCGGGCTGGCCGTGCCCGCCCGCTCGAGCGCCGCCGCGAGCGCCGCGGCGAGCGCGGGGGATTCCCGCCCCGCCGCGTCGGCCGCCGACTGGCCCGCCTTGAGCGCCGCGACGGGCAGCGCTGCGGGCGACTTGTCGATGGCGGTGGCGAGCGCCGCGGGTCCGTGCGCGGCGGCAAGAAATGCCCGGTAGACCGCGGCCTGCTCTGCCTCGTCGCGGCTGCGTGCCAGGAACGACACGGCCCGCGCGGCCGCCACATCGGGCGACTTCGGCACGAGCGCGGCGATCGCGGCCGCCGCATAACGACCGGGCTCGACGTCCTTGGAACAGAACCCGAGCAGGGCGTCGCGGGCGGCGTCGCCCGGAACGGCTCCCAGCGCCGTGATCGCGGCGGTGCGGACCTCCCGCGAGCGTGACGCGGCCCTCGCGACCGCGGCCAGTTCGTCGGCGGCACCCGCCACTTGCCAGGCGGCCGTCGCCTCGATCGCGCGGGTGGCGCATTCGTCGTCGGGTGATGCGACGAGTCGCTCGACCGCCACGAGGTCGCCGGCAGGGATCGCGCGGCGGCGGCGGTGGGCCTCGAGCAGATCGCCGAGCAACGCAGCGGCCTGCGCGGGGGGCGTGGCCGGCGCGGTGGCGACGTCGACGGCGAGCCGCATCTCGTCGGGGCTGCCGAGCCGGGCGATCACGGCGAGCGCCGCGGGCCGGTCGGCGTCGGGGATTGTGCCGGCCCGGAGGGCGGCGACGATCCGCGGCACCGCGGCCGAGGCCTCGGCCGCAGACGTGGCAAAAATGACGCGAGAGACGTTTCCTCCGTCGTCGAAGCTGCCGTCGAGCACGGCGGGCAGCCAGGCGTCGACGAGTTCGCGGGCCGCGAGCCAGGCGGAATAGTCGAGTGCGTCATCCCGCGGCCGGTCGACGGCCTGGAGCGCAAGCTCTGCAGCCCGCTTGCCGCCGAGCGTTGCCAGGGCTCGCACCGCTTCAAGCCGCACGAGCGGCGACTCGTCCTTCACGGCCGGCGCGAGCAGGGCGACCGGATCGCCGAGCCGATCGGCCCAGTCGCAGACGACCCGCGCCGCGGCGGCGCGGGCCCGCGGATCGGCCGAGCCGAGCACCTGCGCGAGCAGGTCGGCATCGACGTCGGCCGCGCTGCCGCGGCCGAGACCCTGTCTGATCCAGAGCGCCTCGAGCTCGAGCCGCGGGAAGTCGGCCGTCGTGCGATCGAGTGATGCGAGCCAGGTCGCCAGTGCCGGGACGACCTGTTCCCCTCCGCGGGCGACGAGCACGCGGCGGGCCATGTCGCGTGCGTAGGCCTCCGGTGAACGGAGCTGCCCGAGCAGCTCGGCGACGGAGAGCCGCGTGAAGTCGACCCGCGGCATGAGCGGCCGGCCCTTGGCCGTCACCCGCCAGATGCGGCCGTGCGTGCGGTCGCGCCGCTCGTCGCGAAAATCGACCTCGCCGTGCTGGATGATCGGGTTGTACCAGTCGGCGATATAGAGCGCGCCGTCGGGCCCCATCTTCATGTCGATCGGGCGGAACGTCACCCGCCGCGAATGGACGAGGTCGGGCAGTTGCTCGCTCGTGAAGCCAGAGCCGTGCTCGCCCAGCCGGAAGCGGCAGACGCGGTTGGCCCGGAAGTCGGCCGTGACGAGCTGGCCGGCCGCGTCGGCGGGCAGGTGGCGACCGCCGAGGAACTCGAGGCCGCAGTACTTCGGGCTGCCCGGGTTCATGCCGTGAAGGATCCGCGGCGTGCCCACGGCGGTGAAATAAGCCGCGCCGGGGAAGCCATAGTTGATCCCCTCGCTTCCAGCGCCGTCGGTCACCAGCGATCGACCCCAGGGATCGAAGGCGTGGCCCCAGGCGTTCACCCAGCCGCGGGCGAAGACGTCGAGCGCGAGGGAGTCGGGCTGAAACCGCCAGATGCCGCCGCCGTTGAGCCGGCGGACGCCCCGTGGCGTCTCCACGTGGCTGTGGATGTAGATCGACTGGTTGAAGTAGAGCCGGCTGTCGTGGCCCCAGCGAAACGTGTGGATGAGGTGGTGGGTGTCCTCCGTGCCGAAGCCCGAGAGCACGACCCGCCGCGCGTCGGCTCGGCCATCGCCGTCGGTGTCGGCCAGGTGCACGAGCTCCGTGCTGTTGGCGACGTAGGCCGCCGAGCCGCCGACGAAGCGGTGGTCCGGCAGCACCGCTGTCGGCATGAGCAGGCCGTCGGCAAACACGGTCGACGCGTCGGCTCGGCCGTCGCCGTCGCGGTCTTCCAGGATCGTGACCGTGTCGTTGGCGACCTCGCCCGGCCTGATCTGCGGGTAGATGCTCGATGACGAGACCCAGAGCCTCCCCTGCGGATCGAAGTTGATCTGCAGCGGCTTGGCGATGAGCGGATCGGCTGCGAACAGGCTCACCTCGTAGCCGTCGGCCACGTCCATCGCGGCCAGCTCCGCGGCGGGGTCGGGCGGCGGGATTTCCTTGAGACTCCGCTGCGCCGACGCCAAGCGCGGCCAGGCCAGGAGCAGGCCAGTGCACAGGAGCGACGCGACGACTCGGGCTGCCCGCCTGCTCAGGGCTGCGTGTTCGCTCATGGCTGGGTGCTCCCCCTGGCCACCGCGCGCACCCGCTCCTCGGCCGCCGCCACCAGCGGGTCGAACTGCGGGATCTCGACCGCGTTGTTGCCCTGCTCGTGGCTGCGAAAGAGAAAGATGTAGGTCTCGTTGGCCGGCCGCCAGCGGTGGAAGAAGAGCCGGTTCTTCTCGACGACGAGCTTCCGCAGGCCGGCCGACGCGGTGGCGAAGTCGGCCGGCAGCGTGCGGCCGCTCGCCCGGACGAACGCCTCGGCGGCGGCGGCGTAGCCGGCATCCGAGAGATGGACGCCGTTTTCGGTACGGGCCGAGCCGGCGGCTATGGGACCTGTCGGCTCGGTGAACAGGTCGACGAGCCCGGCCCGCTGCGTCGCCGCCACCTCGCGGATGGCCTGGCAGTAGGGGGCGAGTGCTGTGTTGCGGGCGGCGGCGTCGGCGGTCTCGAAGCGGTGGGGCGTCACCAGCACGAGCCGGATCTCGGCCGGCGGCCGTTCGCTGCCGGCGGCCGCGGCGCGCGTCGATCGCAGGTCGGCGCAGAGCTTTTCGAGCTGGCTGCGAAACCCCGGCAGCCCGGCTGCTCCCCGGTATGACTCGTTGCGGCCGTAGGCGACGAAGACGACCGAGGGCGCGAGATCCTTCACCAGCGTGAGCATCCGGGCATAGCCCTTCGCCGGCTGATCGAACACGCCCCGCGACTCGGCCCAGACGGTGTCGCCGCTCCAGCCGAGATTGCGGACCGTGAGCGACGCTTCGGGATGCGCGGCGACGAGCGCCGTCTCGATGAAGCCGCGGTCCCCTTCCCGCTCGACGAACGCGTCACCGAGCAGCACGACCCGGTCCCCGTCCCGCAGCGTCCAGGAGCCGGACGGCACGGCAGCGGTGGATGAAGTGACGGCCTGGGCGGCCGCCCCACTCGCCGCCAGACCCGTCACTGCGAGGATGAACACCCCGGACAGCAACCGCGCGCGGCGGGAGGGGCGGCAGCAGGAGCGAACACGGACGGCGGGCATCGGGCGGTGCTTCCTGGCAGTCTGGCCAGATGGTAGTGTACCGCGGCACGACTCGAGGGTGCGGCCGGCGGGTGCCGGATGCGTGCCCTGTGGTCGGGCCCCAGCGAGTCCACTCCATGTCAGTCAGCCGTCGCCGTGCCATCCAGGCCGCGTCCGCCCTCGGTGCTGCCGTCGCGGCGCCGTCCGCATTCATTCCTGCCGCCGAAGGAGCTCCGCCGATGAAGGGTCGCATCAACCATTCGCTCGTCTACTGGTGCTACAACCTGATGGGCGACAAGTGGGACATCGAGAAGATGTGCCAGGTCGCCAAGGAGCTCGGCTGCAAGTCGATCGAGCTGGCCGACACCGACCTCTGGCCGACGCTCAAGAAGCACGGCCTCACCTGCGCCCTCGCCCCCAACGGCATGCCCGGCGCGCCCTTCATGAAGGGCTTCAACAACCCGCGCTACCAGCCGGAGGTCATCGAGCGGACCTCGAAGATGATCGACGACTGCGCCACGGCCGGCTTTCCCGCGGTGATCGCGTTCAACGGCTACAAGTGGCGGGATGCCGACGACCCCAAGAGCGGCGAGATCTCGCTGGCCGAAGGGGCCGACAACTGCGTGAAGGGACTCAAGCAGATCGCCGGCCACGCCGAGAAGAAGGGTGTCACGATCTGCCTCGAGCACCTCAACTCCCGCGACGGCACGCATCCGATGAAGGGCCACCCGGGCTACCAGGGCGACGACGTCGACTACGTGGCGGGCATCGTCCGCCGCGTCGGCTCGCCGCGGGTCAAGATGCTGT
>Ga0075471_10001117_pt1 | contig 17312 bp, 5 predicted proteins | sample DEB19_08_DNA_2_FD_74787 | JGI IMG/M metagenome (GOLD analysis project Ga0075471, IMG submission 74787) | Aqueous microbial communities from the Delaware River and Bay under freshwater to marine salinity gradient to study organic matter... | ecosystem: Environmental > Aquatic > Marine > Coastal ... | reverse complement strand
AAGAAGAATTGGCGCGGCAACAGGAACAAAGTGATTTTAACAAGGCAATTGAGGAAGAAGAGTCTGCTAAGCAGCGTGCATTGGAAGAATCTGTTGCCAGATCTCCAGCGATGAGAAGTCGTCGTGAAGAAGAAGCGAGGCTAAATCAGATTTATCAGATGGCTAATTCTTATAATCCAAATGCAGGAAGGATATATACTGAAGCAGAATTGGCGCGTCAGCAGGAGCGAATTGCAAAAGAAAATGAAAAACTTGCATCTGAAGTATCAGAGATACAAATGAGGGAAGAGGTTGCGCAAAACCCAAAGGACTTCATTCCAGTAGTTAACCCATTGAAAGATATCCAAAGATATGCTAGAGTGCCTTTGGATACCAAGAAAGCAAATGAAAGCGGTCTAAGAACAGAATCTGGTAATGGTTTTGATGCAAAATATATAGCTGATTTTTATACGACGGCTGCTAGGGAACAATATGCTTCTTTGCCATCAAGAGGATCTGCGCCAGTAGGTTCAGAAATTGAAAAACAGTTTAATGTAAACAATGCCTTCGCGGCTACTATGGAGGCCATTCAACAATCAATCCCAATTGAGCAAAGAAAAACTCCTGAAGGAAAGCGCCTTATAGAGGATCGCGTTCGCCAGGTTATAGCTCAAATAGGTGAATCCAGTTATGTAACACAGCAAGACAGTGAATTCGCATTCAATATGTCTGCAATTCCTTTTGCTGGATTAAGCGTCGTTCAACCTTCTGCCGATGTCAATACCGCAAGATTTGATTTTATGTCTCGTGCTGCTTCTGTAGTCCCAAATGCCATACTGTCTGAAGACACACTTAACAATACTCGTCGAATAGAAACTGAAAGCGCCAATCGTAATGCTAGAATTCAGAATCAAAAATCTATTATTTCTGAAAGAGAAAAACTTGTTGACGATGCGACTAGCATTTTGGAAAGTAATGCAGGAAATAATTCGGAGCGTCAAAATGAAGCAGTTATAAAACTAAAGCGAGCAGCTGAGTTGGGGGACATGTATGCCATGCAAAGACTGGCATCTATGTACGAAAAGGGAGAAGGCTCAGTCGCTCCTGATATCGCGGCTGCGCGTAAATATTTTACTCAGCTGGAATCTGCTGGTGATTTTGGAGATTCTGAGGGAAGAAAGGGCAATGAAAGAATCGCAGCTCGAGCTGCGAAGGCTTATGAAGAAGCAGTTGCTATTGGTCCTTTAAGCGAACGATATGCACCATTGATGAGAGAATCAGCCAGCGGTGGGTTTGCCGAAGCGGAAGGAGCTTATGGTCGAATTCTGGAGGGCGTGACTCCAGCGGCTGGTATTACTCCAAATGTGGGCAAGGCGATAGACTTTTATATGGAATCTGGTAGATCACTGGCTGCCCGTCAACTTGGGGAAAAAGATATGAAAGCTGGAGAAGAGATGGCTTTCAGGGCTGAAAAGCAGGGAGTTGCAATTCCTTCGGCGGCAGTTGAGAAATACGAGAATGCTGCGAGAGCAAATATTCCAGATGCGCAACTAAAACTTGGTAAATTATACATGGAAGGAAATGGAGTTTTAAAAGATCCAGAAAGAGCGATGGACTTATTTAGGCAGGCGGCTAAAGGAGGTAATTCAGAGGCAGCGAAGATTGTAGAGCCGAAGCAAAATGCTGCAAGAATTGCAGATATCGGAGAGGCTCAAAAGAAGCTGGAAGCATTCTCTGTTGATTCTGGTCTTTATTCTGTAGGAAGTGAAGGATATGAGTCAATGAGGACTGCTCAGTCATTTATGTCTAATACGGAAGGTCCAGTGTCATTCATAGGAAAAAATGATGATTATGAAAATGCAGTAGTTGCAGTAGGTAAATTAATAAGAGAACAAGTAGGGGGAGGCGAAAAATATTTTTCATCAAGCGGAACGGAGAAATCTACTTTTGATGCACGCTCTATGGAAATGATCGAAGGGTTAGCGGGAAATATTACTTCTGAAGAAGAAAGAAGTAGATTTACAGAAGACATAAAAACATATATGGGTCTTGATACAAAAAAGACCTTTCTTGCTAAAAATGCTAAAAAAGCAGCTGCTTCACAAGTGGCAGCTGCTGAATTTGATCAGGCTATGATTCAAGTAAAGGACGCTCAGTCTAAAAGGTTGCCAGTTCCTGAAGATGCAATTAAAAAACTTGAATCATCTGCGGGTAGGGGAAATGTCAATGCGATGTATAATCTGGGAATGATCAAGGGGCAAGGAGAGTCTCCTGATGTGGGTGGTTCTATAAAATATTTTCAACAAGCGATGTCTGCGGGAGATGGTAGAGCGGGAGTGGAGCTTGCAAGGATTGGCGAAGAGCAGTTTAAGATAGCTGGTACATCAATTCACTATACCGATCCTGCCAAAAGGCAAGCAGCGCAATTTGCATCAGATGCTGGAAATCTTCAAGCATCTATAGAGTTAGGGGATGCTTATCGATTTGGATTCGCAGGCAATGAGTTTCAAGATCTCGGTGAAGCATTCAAATATTATAGAAAAGCATCTGAATCTCCAGACCTCAGCATAGCTTTATATGGAAATCGAGCTTCAAGAAATGTTGCTGAAACTATTGGAATAAATGAAGAAAGATACTCAAAAGCGGTATCTTCTATAGAGAGAAGTAAAAAATTTAATCCAGAATTGACTGTCGGTCAAAACGCTGATCGTAAGCGCAATGAAGAGGCTGAGGCATTCAACAATTTCAGAACTGCTGCTATTGATGGCGATGTTGATGCCATGTTTAATGTTGGCGTTGGTTACTATGAGGGAAGAGGGGTTGGTAAAAACATTAATCAAGCGAAGAAATTCTTTACAGAAGCAGCCATGCGAGGAGACTCTTCTGCACTTTGGTATTTGCAAAAAATGGGGGCAGCTGACGCTAGTGGTAAAATAAAAGAAGATTCATCTAAAAATACTGCTCCCATTCCTGCTTCTGCTTCTGCTTCTGCTCCTGCATCTTTTAATCCTGCTGTAGCAGCAGAAGCTTTGGGTATAATATCTCCGTTCATGCCGATGAGTGGAATAATTTCCGAGGCTATAACTGCTGGCACTCCTGCTGCTGGCACTCCTGCTGCTGGCACTCCTGCTGCGGGCACTCCTGTCATGGGCACTCCTGCTGCTGGCACTCCTGTCATGAACACTCCTGTCATGAACACTCCTGTCATGAACACTCCTGTCATGGGCACTCCTGCTGCGGGCACTCCTGCTGCGGGCACTCCTGCTGCGGGCACTCCTGCTGCTGGCACTCCTGTCATGGGCACAAATTTGCCTGTTTCAGGAGATATTAAGTCGCAAATAGTAGCATCGGGAAGAAATGCACAAGGCGCGGGCTTTTACATGCTCAGGGGTGGTAGGGTCATAATCGAAGGCACAAAAGAATATAATCAAATACATGAATCGATAGTTACAAAAGCGATAACTGGGATGGATGTTGCAGTCCCAGGTTCAATTTCACCAAAATTAAATGAAACTGGGATTAATGTTTCTTCGTCTTCAGTTGAAGACAACAATCCAGTAGGTATTCCATCGCCATCTTTGAGAACCAAATTCTCAGGTCCTTCAGTTGGTGGAATAAACATGGAAGATGGTCTTTCTTTGAGAGAACTCACAATGCCATCAGCTAATGTTAATGTTTTTAGAGAAATGAAAGATGAGTTATCTAAAACTGGACATAAGATGGACGAAGTAGCTCAAATAGATTTTTCAAAGATAGATTTCAGTCAGTTGTCGAAACAGTTTGGTGAAGGTTTTGCCGAAGTTGCAAAGCAGGCGGTTAAAATCGCCTTAGAAGAAGTATCCAAGTCTAGAAACTAATGCCTACATTTAAGGGTGTATTAGCTTTTGATCCCTCTGATGCGATATCGCTGGGGATGATACCAAAATTAGAGCCCATCAACATAGATGATGAGCCTCGTGGATATTATACGGTCACTGAAGGATCTGTAAATTACGAGCCATATCCTGGACGCATTTTTCCAGTTGCTGTGTTTTCTTACACATCTCACCCCCTTGATCTTGAGAATGCGGAAGTAGACAGCAATACTAATGTAAGAAGTAAAAGATTTAATTTTGTAATAGACTTTATTTGGTATAAAAGAGAATTCTTTGAAGCAGGAAGCTTCAGGGTTAACATATCAATTATCGCGGTAGGCAGCGAACAGGATAAAAAGCAAAATACAGACACTTTATTTTATGTAAATGCAAATAACAGTGAAAGCATATCGGTATCTTTGCGTCCTTCCTTTCCAAATGTATCAGAGGCAGAGGCAGCGGAAGTATTAAACTATGTAGGAGATGTTGGTCTTTCTCCCAGTTCTAGAAGACTTTTGCCTGCAAATGTGCTTCGCATATATGCCAGGATATCTGGAAGTGTATTTGGTAATGAGATAAATTACAGTGGCGTGACTTTTGATCAGATATTTGCCAATGTGGACATAACTAGCGATCCAGCCTTTTTTGCATCTGGAGTAACATTTCTTCCACTGTTGAAGACTGGATTTCAGATTGCAAATGCAGAGACATTTTTTAATAACCAGTTTACCATATCTCAAGAAGACATAGACAATGCAGGTGTCTTCAATGATTGTTTAGGTATACCAGTTAACATAGGTGCTGGTGTAGGCAAGGTAATTTGCGTCACTCGCGATGAGGTGCAGATCCCTGAATATCAAAAAAGAAGGGTTGGATATGGAGTAACTAATCCATGGGAGGGGTATTGGACGGGAGGAATAGATGGTCAGTATATAGTTTCCGCAAGACCGCTCCATTACGCGCTTCAATTTGAATCAGCTGTAGATGACAAATTTATGGGAGCTCTCAATGCTCCTTCAATAAGATATGGAGGAAGCACGGACAATGATATATTCTACAATTGTCCTAGGTTTAGTTATACTAGGATAAAGAACAATTTTTTGGTGGTTTTTATTCCTAAAAACGAGGCAGTCGCTGGGTTCTCATTCTATGTAAGTGCACATTCTGCAAGTAATCTTTCTTTCTATACAATGCGCGTAGACAATATGATGCTCATAAATAATACAGGAATAGTCATGGGAGATGGGGATTTCGTATTCACTCCACAAAATTATTACGTAAAATACGATTTCTTGATAAGAAATTGGTATAAGAAGAGGACAATAGACTCCTCCCTGCTGGGTTCGGATCCTCTTGCTGATATTCCAGCATTTTCAAGCGGAGTCGTGAGCGAACATTCAGTTCCTTTAAAATTTTCAGATATAGTTATATCCAACAGACCTCAAGGAGGCACTCCTAGCGTTCCTGTTTCATTGTTCAACGGATTTAGGCTATCAAAAGAAAGAATACAGGCTCAGTTACCTAGACTGCAAAGATTCCCATTAGGATACTTTGCAGCTGCTGACTTTTTTGCTACTGATTTTGATGGAAACAATAAAATTGATGGCGGAATAGCATATATAGATAAAGATGGGAATGTAGACATACTTCTTCCAAAAAGCCAAATAAGGGACAAGCAGTGGTTTAATTCTTATTTTGGTGGTATTACCATAAATCCAATAGTGGAGCAAGAGTATTATCTTAATACGGGGAATGACGGTGGTTTTGTATATCTATTTTTTGATGTTTCTCCAATATGCAATTCTTTGTATCATGATAATGAAAAAATACCTTATGATCACAGGTTTGCTAAAGCGCTTTCTCAAGTGACTTCATTTGTGGCGGCTAATTCAGAGTCGGGTGTAGGAATATGTCAACTAAATTTTTTGTTAAAAAGATCCACGGGATCATGGACTCCGAAAGAGGATTCCATAGTAAAAGACCCTCCTCCGCTGGAGGATGAAATTCTCAATAGGCATTACTATGATTTGTCTAATGCTGTTTTTGATATATCAAGTCCTATGCCAAGATCTCTGCGTGCAGAAGTTGGTCAAGTGAGTGTGTCTCAAAGAACTGGAAATGGATCTATCCCAGCAAGTATTAACGCTGTACTTGAGTGGTCTGTTGTCTCTCCAGTTGATCTTAAGGCAAATGGAAGAATATACTATGAAAGAACTAATCCATTGTCTGGTTTTACAGGTCAGAATTCCGAACTTAATGTTCCATATGTATCTACGACTCCAACAAGCGGTAAAATATCTACATGCATAGATTTTCATGGAGTTAATGGTGCTCTCATTTCTGCGGGATCATTTGGAGGAAGTGAACTGCGAACATCTCATATAGATGGTAAGCTAGAGAGTCAAAAGAGAAAGCTTTTGGCAGATGATATGTCGCTTCCGTCGAGAGACGCGCGCATGGACTGGTATGATAGAACAAGACCATGCTGGTATGGATTCGCAATTGATCAACTTCCCATAGAGTCGAGAGGAAGTTTTGTGATTCGTGACGCAAATCCTTCCGGTAGTGCGATTACAGATCCGCCTATAGATCTTGTTGTCAAAACACAAAAGTCAAAAATATTAAATAGGAGCATATCTTATTATCAGTATGTAAATGGAAAATGGCAATCTCTTCAAAGACAAGAAAAATATTTTAACATAAATCTTCCAGATAGCGATCTAATATACAGAATATCCTTACAAATAAAAGGAAAGATTAGAGATGAAGTTCCAAGCTATGCCTCTTTTATAAATATGTCTTTTAGCAATGGATCATCGTCTAGTCCAGTTAACACTGATGCCATACTGTATAAGGATGTTTCTTCTAATTCGTATTCTGCAAATAGCGATGCAATTATAGCAACTGAATGTAATGTAAAATATTACGGAGGAAAGGTTGTGGTATTTGGCGGCATATTAGATTATCTTGATGTCGCTGAAATGCAGGCTGAAATTGTTACTGTAAACAATTCTGACTTGTCAAATTATAAAATATCAGCATTGGATGCATCAATTGCTATGACATCAGATGGAAGGTATGTAGCTGCTGTATCTTCGTTAAAAGCAGGAGCCACTACTGTTGATATGTTTGTAAAAGAAGTAGATAGAGATACATGGAGAAGAATACCTAATGTCGTTCAACCTTTTTCTGGAGAAGTGTTTAATTCTATATCAATAAGATCAGACAAACATAGCAATAAATTATATTTAACTTATGTTGTTAATGAATGCTTGTTTATCAAGCCAATAAGTGTAGAATGGTTGGACGAAGCCTCTGATCAGGGCGTAGTTTCTGTTCCTAGTAAATTTATGCTTCCAGATAAAACCAGCTATGGTCTTAGTGGGAAAGTTTATAATGAAATATATGGTATTGGTGATGTGAGGATTTCCTATAGGCAAAATAGAATTAGAATAAATCCATCTTTTCTCGTATACGGAGTAAATGAGCCATTTCTACAACTAGAGAAAAAAAGTTACGAAAATGCCACCAGAAATATATTAAGCATAGATTCTGGAGATAGAATTAGCTCAAGGATGGAAGTGGGATCTGAATTTTTTTCTACTGATAATAATGTAAAAAAACTATATACCCATAGCCCGTCTGAATCGTACTCATTTGAAGTTTTTCCCGACGGCACCCTTTTCATGGTTTCAGTTAGCAACGGTGGAATTTTGATGCGTAAATCACAAGATGGTGGTCGTTATTGGCAGAGTGCTTTTTCCGCGTTTAGAGGCGGAGTTTCTTGTAGACCTATAAAGTTTTTAAAGTCAGACAAGGGAAGTTCTATTGTTGAAGAAGAAGTATCTTTAAAATATGTTAACGGTAGTTGCCCACAAGTAGAATCAGTCAGCACCGCTATCGATGTTTACGGACAAAAGATGGCTTTTGCGTACACAATAAGGGGTATGGTATTCTTGCAAGAAATACCTGTTCACATGTTGATGAATGACTGTATTCAATATATAAAAAAGTTGTTTACTACGGATCAGAGAGAAGAAGTAAGTGAAAAAGACATTATATACCCAGTTTTCATAGGTGGATCTATACCTTCGGAATATGTTGATTCTCTAATGAAAAAAGAATGTGATTTTGCCTGGAGAATGGCTGGGCCGTTAAGCAGGGAAAATGTAGCAGCAGTTGGAAATATAAGCATGGGTTCAAAGGCTCCTGCGATGATATATTTGCCAAATGGAACTTTGAGGATGCATTTTGAGGGTGATCGCGGAGAAATAAGGGCTATTTCTGTAAATGCATCTACGGTTCGTGGAGATTATTTACCATGAGTAAGGCAGCGCCAGTCAGTTTAGGTATAGTGAATATGAATGTCACCATAGGTGGCGTCGCTCCGATGCGTAGGCGCAATAGGCAGGCATTTTCATATGTCTTCAATCAGTCCAGCGTTTATATGTTTAATTTTAAAGACAAGGAGAAAACAGAGGCTATAGGCGAGACGGGCACCGGAGAATTTGGCATTACTCTTAAGGGTGCTAATCTATTCAGGTTTCATAACTGGCTTGGCTTTTTAAATCAAGAAAATCTTCAACAGCCTAGCAGTGCCTCTTCTACCGCTTACTTAAATGACTCTTCAGGTCAGCGTTCCGAATGGGTCAACCCTGGAAAGACAACTTATAGCGATGTTATAGAGGGAAATATTTCTATGTATTCTGCCGATGGAAGTTTTGAACTTAATAATATCAATGCTGCTAAGGTTCAACACTTTCTTTTTGTTCCAGACGGATCTTTATTTATGTCTGGATTAAATACAGAAGCAGAAGCATTTGATCGCGCTAAAGTGGAGACTGTTGGAGACGAATCTGGTCTCAGAGAGAGAATGTATTCTTTCTATAGAAAATTTGTTCCTTATCATAAAGAAATTCTCTTGGCTGGGGCTCATATAAATTCTGGAGCTTCAAATGCCTTATGCGCATCTGATTCGGGGGCGGTGGCTCATATATCCAGTTTGGTGGATGCAAATCTCGAGCCAAATTCGTCTGTATCCCAATCGACTTCCGCTGCAGAGCAGCCTTGCAAAAAGGATACTTTTAAAGAGAACGGAGAAGACAAATGCGTGCAAACAGCAGGAAGAAGACATATAACATTTGACAATATATTCACTGATATTGTTGTGGAACAAGATCCTAGACTTTGGAAAAATATTAGAGAAAACTATACATATGCGAATGGTGGGAATAAATTTGGAGAGCCTATCTCTCAAAAAGTAAATCTTATAAAGAGATATGTTCATCCTGGCATCCATGCAACTTATAAAAAATATACTCCTTTGTTTAGAGGTATGGATTTTGAGATATCTTTTAGATCTATGTCTAAAGAGGCAGCAGTCGCTAAAACCAATGCGCAAGATCGCAACAATGTAGATATGTTATGGGCTTTAAGGGAAGAATATGATATAATAGATGCAGCGCGTAGCCCAAAATTTAGTTCTATTTCTATCATACAGCCAACTAATCTCCCCGCTAATAACGCGGTTTGTTCAATTGAATTAGACAAAAACAAACGTCCTATTATATCATCTAGTGGAAGAGGATATTATTTTGCAGATCAACCCTATGTCGTTATAGATATAAATGCAGGAAAAGAAAACAGATATTTTTTACTTATACCAGAAAAAGGAAACATATTATTCTGCGAAGGTACAATGGATGTAGAGATTATAGATTATTTCAATCCAAAAAAAGATGTAGCTGGTACAGATCTTGGATCGCAGAAAATGGTTCAGGAGAATCTATATCATTCTAGGGTTTTGTATGATTTTGGTTTTTCTGGACATGATTTACTTTCTAGTGATGGATTTGTAGTAAGATTCCAGCATCTTGGTGGCAAATTAGGAATAAGCTTCGGTAATCAAGGAAAGTTGCACATTATATCTAGATATAGATGGGTAAACGATAGCGGAAAATTGCTTATAGGAGATGAAATAACTAGGATATTTTCAGCATTCATAAGTCCGAAATCAACAAACTATGATATATGGATGCAAAATAATCCTAATGTTTCTCAAGTCCAATCTCCTATAATGCTTGAGGGAAATCTTAGTGTATCTTTTGGAAACAAGCGATTTGCTTTTATATTTAATCCTGTAGAATACCCAGAGAAGGCTAACATTTCCCCAGAGTTACCCGCTGGAGTTTTAGGTCTTGAAGGCTATACGCCAGCCATAAATATTTTATTAAGATCACGTGGAGGTCCAGAAAGACCAAATACAACCCAAGTAGCGTCTTCTGCTGGAGGTATTATAGAAAATGAAGATGGACCTATTAATGTAACTTCAAATCTTACTAATTTGGCATCGCGCAATATATCTCATATATATGATCAAACAATAAATGGAGAAAGCAGCGTTTTTTATTATACTGACTTGCCTGCTGACTTTCGGTCTGTGATACCACTTGATCCATATTATTCTAAAAGCAATGCGGCATGGATTGGTGGTGGAGGCACAAAATGGTTTGCTTTAAATCAAGAAAGTGCAATAGCTGCAAGTTATGCTAAAATTCCAAATCCAAAAGATCTTGCCAATCATGTTACTCCGATATTGGAAATGCGCGCTGGATCTGTGGTAATGTATCCACTTAATTTTACATCTAGTGAGGGAGGAAATGACGACGCGGTTAATACGCCTTTTATACTCCAGAATTGCATCAGACCAATATTAAAAGAATTTGAATTGCTTATTGCTGAAGGCGGTTCTAAATCTCCTATGTTTCAGTCTGAAGCAATGGATGTCATTGGTCAGGTCACAAGATATTCAGAGCAAATGACTGAAAGCAATAAGGAAACTATAAAGCATACCGCCCAGTTGGACTTATTCTTGAATTTTGATTCTGCTAGCCGTGTTCTAGAACTTATAAATAAGATAAAAGTAAACAATTTACCTAATACTTCTAATGGTCAGCAGGGCGGGGGAAGGCCTAGATCTACTGAATTACTTGGAGGAACTTCTGTGGGAAATTCCATAGCCACAGACGAGTTTCTCGCATCTTTGCAAGATAAATACTTTTATCTTAGAGTTAGGGCTCATAGAAGTCCAGATACATTGAATTCTATGGCAGATTACCCAGGATGGTTCTGGGGAACAAAAGATAATAAGCCTCCAGACGGAATAAACGATGTATTATTCACGGGATTATGCGTTAAGACAGCATTCACTATAGAAGCAAAAGGCGTTCGTATGAGCTGCACTCTTGCTGACTATGGTGAGATTTTAGAAAATTCTTTTTGGATACAGCCTGTTTTTTATGATGCAATGCGTGACTATAATGCGGTTCTTGACATAGCCACTCAGGCTGGATTCTATGCTGGAGAAAGAGATCCTATTTACGATCCAGCCGCTCTCGTTAAAAGACTAGCAGAGGCAGAAAGCAAAGACGAATATTATACAATAGAATATGATGGGGAGGAAATACTTGTAAATGATTATGTGCTGCCAGGATCATATGATATGATAAATTCTCCTAAGTTCAAGGCATCAAAGTTTGAACCTTATAATAATGTTTTGAGTAAAATAGGGAAAGTTTCTGGCAAGGTTATTTACTTCGATAGACTGGGAGTGCTTCATTTCGATATTCCAGAAGATGAGTTGGAGAATATGCAGAGAATAAATGCTTCTCCTGGTAGGAAGAACATGTATGAAGCCCCGATTTATGATAAATTTTCTATAACCATAAAAAATAAAGGCAATATACCTCGTCCAGACTCATCGTCTCCAGCGTCTATTGGAACCACTCCCCCTACCAGCGTCACCGTAGATACGCTCAATGTTCCAGAAGTAAATGATGTTAATTGGTGGAATGTTGTTAGCGGCATGTCATATACATTTACGAGAATGACAGACTCAGTTAAGAATGAAATAAGAATATATAGCAGTAGTCCAAACATGAGCATAAAAAAAGCCTCTCATCTTAACATCGCAAGCATGTATGACCCTACGATGCCTGGATTTATAGGATATCGTAAAATGTTCGTTCAAAGAAGCGGATTCTTTGGTAGCGAAGAAGCCGTAAAGAAGATGGCATCTAGGTACTCCACAATGATGAACCCGCCTGTTGAGGCCACATTTCAAGTACCGGGAAGAGTTGGATTGAGGCCTTTGCATACCGTTATTCTTGACGGGGTCGGTCCAGGATCATTTAAATTACTTTTAAGAGAGGTATCAAATGAAATTGATCCTAAAACAAACTCATGGTTCTGCAATATCAGAGGTAGATACCTGATGCCAGCAGAGAAGATAGAGTTTAAACCAAATAGAACCTATGAATTAGGAGTTCCATAATGAACGGAAATTTGTTTCGCAATACATCTATTGCATTGAATGCTCAGACTGAGGCTTCCATACACAATGCTTTAGAGAACCTCATTCCAGACGAATATCATCTCAATAGAGTGATAGGCGAAAAAAGGCAGGGAATGACCAGCTGGTCTTATGTTGACTCAGAAAGCAATTCTGGTGCAGCAATTGTAGGGGTTAAAATGGGATATGTAGCAAGGTAATCTATGGCTAGCAAGACTTCATATCTAGGTTTGGGCTATTTTGACTATAAAGATAGACTGGACACATCAATATCCGCCCGTGTAGAGGCGGAAAGATTTAACATAATAGATAGGCAATTATATGGTCTTTTTTCCATATTTGGTGACGGAGTGGTCAGGGGAATGCAGGCTATTGTCCGTCAGTCTGCATTAACTGGAACTCAGGTAATAGAAGTGCAGCCAGGAACTGTGATAGTAAGAGGAAAAGCGTATTCTACAGATTCAGCTGTTGAGATATCTGATATCGGCATGTCGGGAGAATTTTATCTTTACATGTCAGACAGCGCGATGGCTCAGGGCGAGCGCAGGTTAAGTTTTGTATTTGATCGAAGCCCATTGAGCAACATAGGGGTCAGGCTTTGCAGGGTTGTGGCTCCTGGAGGAGATGTATCATCTGTGGATAACTCCGTAAAGCAAGAGATTTCATTTAAATCAATAGCTCAGCAGGAGATAGCTAGTCATAGGCATAGTGGCACTCCATCAAGGATTGACCTGCTTAGGGAGGTAAAGAATGCCCTTCCAGGCGCTAGGGTTAAATCATTTGACGCATCGAAGATATCATCTGGTGTTGTTCCTAGTTCAAGAATACCTAAAGTAGATCACTCTGATTTGAAGAATAAAGGAGTTCTTTCCCATACGGAGTTAGAAAGTCTTGCGCTTCATCTTGCCAGTTTTTCAAGAGTTCTTATGTCAGAGGTTGCTTCGAGGAATCTAATGCAGCAATCTATACTGCTAAGAAGAAGTTTTCCTCTTTCTAGGGACGAATCTGTTAATATGGTTACATTTGTTCCAGGCGTTTCTCCATCTACTATGCTTGATATGGATCTTACCACTGCAATATACAATCCTCAATCAGGCTGCATTGCTGGAGCTCCAAGACCAGTGGGAAGAAGAATACAGATATCATACAGATCTCCACAAGCTATTCAAAGCGGATCCCAGATTGAAAATCTTCAATTTGTAGCAAATTCATACATATTGACTTCATCTTTTGGGTCAAGTAGCAGCGTGCAATTTAAAGACAGTTTTGAAAATGCAACAGGAGGAAATCTTCCCATTCCTGGATTTTCTTCTGGAACGGAGATAGCTACAGACGCTATAAAAGTACTTGCGAATACATCAAACGTAACAGATGGAGCATTCAGTGCCAACATCATATCTGGTCGTAAGGAAAGATCGGTATATAAGAGGATAGTTGCTGCCAATAATAATTGGAATGCTTTTAATAGGCTATTTGTTGATGTGAAGTGCGTTAGCGCCAGTCATCCAGTTGTCTATATGTATTTTAAATCAATATCAGGATCTGAGACAGTTAATAGCGAGAGATTTGTTTTGCTTGGACAAGACGAAGTTACTTCAGGATCAAACAGTGGATTTAAGACAGTAGAGTTCAATATAGAGACATATGATAGAGCTGATGTTAAAGAGATAGTATTCGAGGTCGATGATGCTTCTGTTGATTTTTCATTTTTAGTAGACAATGTAAAAACAAGCTCAGTGGAAACTAGTAACACTGTTTATTCAAATTACGGTTTTATTCGCTATAGGTATAATTCATCAAGTATTGTATTTCTTAACTCTATTTTTTATGATATACAAAATAATGACAATACAAGATATGAAGTACGCTACCGTGCTGGGCGGACACTGACTGAGATGCAGACATCAGAATTCTCTGCTCCAGTTGGAAGTGGAGATTATATAGGATCAGTATGCTCATTCATAGAGATAGAGGTAAGACTGTTCACTAATAGTAGCAAGAACAGTACTCCTTCATTTACTGGAATGGACATATCTCTGGATGTACCAGAAGGAAGACCAGAGTTTTTATTTGACACAGCAGCGGAATGGGAGGCTGGATCTTACTCTGCAGTGGACATTCACCCCGAGGAAGGTGGATTCATTGCCATAAAAGACCCCTTAGAAACAGGAGACCTTGTTTATGTTCAGCAGGATAGAATACAGCAGTTGATGCTTCTCGGAGGAAAGTACACGCCAAGGCGCGCATGGCTTGGTGGAAACATTTTAATATCTCCCGTAGCGGCGATGGACGCAAGCGATTCCGCACCAGTTTCTACATTTGACCAGCCAAGCAGGGTTACTAGACTAGCAAACAGAAATATATTGGTTTCAGATACCTACAACAACAGGATATTGATGTTGGATTCTGATGGAAAATTAATGAAAGGTTTTGGAGGAGCTTTTTTCACAAATAGACAACAGGGAAATGTGCCCCTAACAGCTGTCTATAACAATAGTAATGGAATGCTGCAAATAGTTTTTGGTTTCAATGTTCCTAGTACTGTAAACATAGATTTTATTTCCCTTAGGATAGGGTCATCAATAATTAGACTTAGCTCTAGGGACACAGTGGTAACTGCTGGCTATCCAAAAAATGTTCTAGCAATAAAATTAGCTGCCGACAGGATATCGATGATAGCATCTATGCCATCCAGCGCATCAATAAATGCTAGATTGGAAAACGCTCTTTTTGGATCTGAATTTGAATTTAATAAAGAAAGCCCAGTTTACATATACTCCCATGGAGTGGATGGATTGAAAGTTTTTGTTGGAGACTTTACTTTTGTTTCGCACATAGTTCATCCGATATGTGCTGTCCAAGACTCTTCTGGAAATATATTCGCCGCTAATTCAACTATATTTTTTGACAGGCTTAGGGCTGGTCTTCGTGATGATACAGACGAATTCTTCATTCCTCCAGCAGTGTCTACTAAATTCTATGTTATAGCGACTCTAGATGAGGCAACCGCAGCACTGAATCCAACTGTTGTTTTCGTTAACGATGCAGATGCTGCTGGAAGCGCTAATGTCGACTCTGAGCCGCTGATTTTCAAAGATGCCACTGGCTCCCCATTCAAAGGATCTGTCTCTGTTGGTCAAGTCAGCAATCTTTCTGCAGAAGTTACCGTTAATGCAAATGCTGATGATGTAAACAAGACATTCTTAGGGAAGGTAAAGGTCAGGATATTCGTTGGATCTGGGACTGCTCGTATTGAGATTCCCGCAAGTCCATTTCTTATTGAAAAAAGGATCACAGTGGTTGAACTTCCATCTGAGTCTGGTGATCCCAATGTTCCAGATATGCCATCATTAGTAAAGATAAACGGAGTAACTGGAGAACTTATAAGATCATATGGGAACAATGGAACCTTCACATTTAGCGACTTTACATTAGGCGGAATAAATATCGATGAGGACAATAATAGAATTGCCCTGGCGGGGATATTCAAATTAGATTCATCAGTATCTCCTCCTCCTCCCAACATCAATCCGACTACATTTCGTGGTCAAGCTGCTCTTTTGCTTCAGTATTACAGAGGCAGATTTGTCGAAATGGCGTTGGATACATTTGAATATGTACGAAAATATGATAGTCCAGACGGCCTTTACTGCAGTGATATATCCATGGAGCAAGATGGTCAGTATGTCATAGCAGAGTCGGCAGTGACTAATGCAAGCGGAAGAGCAGTAAAGTTGGATCCTTTCGGAAATATAACATTTTCTTTTGGTGGAGGCCAATTTGGAGTTATAAATAAGATATCTTCCACTAACGATGGATCATTAATATTTAGTACATGAAAAATCAAATAGAATTTGCATGTTTTGTAAATAATACTGGTTTCGCTCATGCTGCAATTGATTATGCAAAATCAATGAATACAATGGGATGCGAAATTTCTATAAGATGTGTGCATAATTCTCTTTTTCTTGACAGCTTTGATTCTGTGGATCGGGAGTGGATAAAAGAATGTTCTTTAAAAGAAATTGTTCCTGAAGTTCAATTTAGACATGTCATACCTAGCAGGTGGAACGGAATACCATCAAGGAAAAAGACAATTGCTTTGGCTGTATTTGAATCTACCAGTCCTCCTCGTGAATGGATAAATTCATTAAAACAAGTAGACATGGTGATGTGTCCTAGCAGTTATTGTGCGGATGTCTTTTGGTCTGCTGGTCTTAATGAGAGGCCATTGGTTGTTCCTCATTCGATAGATACTGACTTTTGGAATTTTGAAGGCAAAGTATGGCGTAATGGTTCATTTTCAATATTTTCAGTAGGTACATGGAGAAACAGGAAAAATTGGAAAAATCTTATAAAAGGCTGCGAAATAGCATCTGCCCGTAATCCAGATATTAAGTTTAAATTAACAATAAAAACGGATAGAGAGACAGAGCCACATCAATTTGTGGTAGAAAATATATCATCAAAAAACATGCATATAGATATAATATCTTCTGAAATGAATGAAACGGAGATGAAAAAATTAATAAAAGAACATGATTGCCTGCTAAGCGCCAGCATAGGAGAGGGATTCTGCATTGCCCCCATGCAGGCTATGGCTTGTGGAGTTCCAGTGATATGCTCCGCCATAGGTGGGTGTCTTGAATATGCATTAGACGAAAATTGTATAAGAATAGAAACAAGGGGCTACTCCAGGATGGCAGTAATGGACAATATACCGCAATTCAGGAATCAAGAATGGGCGATAATACCTTCCGAGGATGTTGCCGAAGCTATTTGTAAAATATTATTATTAAAAGAAGAAGATATGTCAAATATGCTAAGAAATGCCCGTAATTTTATAGAAGATAATTTTTCCTATCCTGTGGTGGGTAAAAAAATGATGGAGAATATCTTTGGAAGCTAAATTAAAAATAAATTCATGCTTTATAGAAGGCGGAGACGCCACTGTAGAAATATCCATATTTAATTTGGAAAAAGGATCTTTACTCACAATAGAGAGTGCCGATCCTTCCCCTGTATTTATTATAGGACTAGACGGAAGTAGAGATATAGCATATAATTTTATATGCACGGATGAGTCTGTAAATCTTAAATTGGCTGTAAAAGTTTCCAACGATGTTCGC
>Ga0075471_10001116_pt1 | contig 17312 bp, 22 predicted proteins | sample DEB19_08_DNA_2_FD_74787 | JGI IMG/M metagenome (GOLD analysis project Ga0075471, IMG submission 74787) | Aqueous microbial communities from the Delaware River and Bay under freshwater to marine salinity gradient to study organic matter... | ecosystem: Environmental > Aquatic > Marine > Coastal ... | reverse complement strand
AATGCACCAGTGCTTGCCGAACTACTACCTATTGGAGTAGCTTGTATTGCACCAGCTATTACGTTTCCACTTACACCAACACCACCGGTTACTACTAATGTGCCAGTGGATGTACTTGTGCTTGCAGTTGTAGCAGAAAGTTTAACATTTCCACCAACATTAAGGTTTCCACTTATTCCTACTCCGCCAGTAACTACTAATGTACCAGTTCCTGTTGTTGTGCTTGCTGTGTTGGAAGAAAGTTTGACATTTCCACCAACATTAAGATTTTCACTAATACCAACCCCACCAGTTACCACTAATGTACCAGTGCTTGTGCTGGTGCTAGACTGCCCAACATCAAAAGATGTACTTCCTACTGCAACTCCTCCTATAACTGTGCGTGTTACATATCCTCCTACATTTAAACAACCGCTTATTCCAACACCACCTTCTACAACCAATGTTCCTGTACTAGTGCTGGTACTTGCTGATGTTGCGTTGGTTAATCCTCCACTATATCCACCTATAGTTCCTAAACTACCTAGTTTGGCTGCAGGAGTAGTAACAATAGAATCTGGGGCCATCCAAGTGCTATTATCGTAGTATCCTCCAATTCCAATACCTCCAGCATATACACTCCCACTTATTCCCACACCACCAGTTACCACTAATGTTCCACTAGACGTGCTCGTGCTTTGCGTTAATGAATTAAATGTTATAGCACTACCTAAAGTGCTACTTGTTAATACATTTGTTCCATTTATTTTATAAGCTTTTCCACTGGCAAGATCCACATGTTCACTACTAGTCCATGAATCAGTAGAATTCACCCAATTAAATGTTTTATCTGTACTTCCTTTTAGTGTTATACCGCCACCATCAGCAGTAATATCCGTTGGTGTGCCTACACTACCAAGTTCTATATTTTTATCATCTACAGTTATAGTAGTGCTGTTTATTGTAGTAACATTACCATTAACAACAAGATTCCCGGATACAGTTAAATCTTGTGAATTTAAGACGCCTACGTTAAATGTTCCGCCAACATTAAGATTGCCGCTTATACCTACGCCACCTATAACTACCAAAGATCCGGTAGAAGTACTTGTGCTATTTGTTGCCACGGCTCCAAATATATTGCCAGTTCCTCCGGGATTGGATCCTGGGGCTATGACTATTGAGCCTCCTGAGAGTGGGGCTAAATTAATATTAGCACTATCATCAGCCCATATATCTGTATTGTATATGCTTAAAGTTTCTGTGGATAATTTGTATGAAAATATGCTGCTTCCATCGATATTAGTTGCCGCCCCTACAGTTATTCCTCCATTAGTAACACCAATATCTCCTCCTACAATAACGTTACCACCTACGCCAATATCACCTGCCGAATTTATACTTCCACTTACCCCAACACCACCGGTTACTACCAATGTACCAGTTCCTGTGCTTGTGCTTGCTGTTCCTCCGCTAAATTTGTTAACCGTGCCACCTACATTTATATTGCCTGCCACACCTGCACCACCGCTTACTACCAATGAGCCGGTAGAAGTACTTGTACTAGCTGTATTTGCGGTAGTGAAACTTGTAGAGCTATATACATTGCCACTAGTTCCTACACCCCCAGTTACTACTAATGTACCTGTAGAGGTGCTTGTGCTCGCTATATTGCCATTAAATAAACCACTATATTTCTCTACATATGCCTTTGCCATAAAATCTCCAAAAATTTAATATTCAAAGTATATATACATAACAAAATTAAAAAAAAAAAATATACAATGATTAAGAATAAGAACGGCGAAGAATACAAGATATCTAAGCCAAATCCATTAATGAAATTCCAAGAATTATGGAGCATTTATACTCTCCATAACTTTTTTTGGAATGAAACAATAGAAAAAAATAAAAATATAAAACAAATAAAAGAAAAAATAAATGAAATAGAAAAAGAAGAAATAAAGCCAGATTTAGAAGTAAAAGAAGAAATAAAGCCAGAGTTGGAAATAAAAGAAGAAATAAAAGAAGAAAACATAACAAGTTGTTATTATCTAGGAGCAGAAAATATTTCAATTCAAGATGAATTATATGGTGATAAAAAAAATAAAATAAAATACAATCAAAAAAAAATAATAAATATAAAGTTAGATTCTTATAATGACTTATTTTTATATTTCACATACCATGAAAAATTAGAGAAAAATTCAATAATATTTCCAAAAAATAAAGATAAAAGATGGTGGAAAATAAATAAAATAAATAATAATCAAGATTCATATAATTATGAGTGCATACCATCAGACTTTACGCCATCATTTAGCTGAATTTTGAGATACTATATTAACTTTATATCCAGCTTTTTCAAGACTAACTTTATGATCCTCCACACATTTTAAATAAGCACTCTCATAAATATCTGCAACTAGTGCCGAGAACTCTTTTAAGTCATTATCTGTGAGATTAAACAATATCCTGTCTACTATTTTTTCATTTTTAGAATACTTTGATTGCAATATTTCAAAAATATACTTTTTAAAGTAAATATTTCTATTATCTTTTAATAAATCTAACATTAAAATAAAATAGAATATGTTTTATGAAACTATAGCACTTTCTATTCTTTTCTTAAAATAAGAATCTTGGCTATCCCACATTTCTTGTTTTACATAAAAGTCTTTAACTCTTTTGGCAATAGCACTTTTTTTGGCAATGTCAGGCTGTCTATCTAAAACTTGAAGCACTTCCAATCTACTTATTTTCCCTATACTTATATTTGGATCATCGGGATTGTTAAGTAATGTACTTGCTGAAACTCTAGGTAAAAGCGGCTTATACTTCCTTGTAACATCCATAAAGTCCGCTTGTAACTTCTCTATATACTGAGTATTATCTTTGTAAGGTGAAACATTTGCACCAGCTGGTGCTTTTAGGACACCAGATTTATACAAATTAGATCTAAAGAATGATAAAACTTCCATTCCTAATTCTTTATTCTCCACTATCTTTCTTAAAAATAATCCTAAAGATTTTTTGTATTCTTCATTTCTAGATAAAGATAAAATTAAATTATCAAATAATTGATTAAGATAAAAATTAACTTTCAAAGTATCTGTAATTATATTTTCAATAATTGCATAAAAATCTTTGGTGCTAGACCCAGGATTTTTTTTCACAAACTCTTTTTCTACTTCTGTGGTTCCTGCGGCCCATGAAGTTTTTTCGCCTTCTTTTATTTCTTTTCTAATTTTATAAATCAAAATACCCAAACTTTTAATTAAAGAATAATTATTATTGCCAAATAAATAATACAATATAGAAATATTATTAATAAATTTACTTGTGCTATTTTCTGAACCGCCTATGAAAGCATCTATATTTTTGATAGTTCTAGAAACTTCTAAACTTGATTCAAGATTATTAAGCTTAAATAAATTTATTAATAAACTATTTAGAGTTGGGTCTATAGACAAGAATTGTTTTTTAAATTGCTTAATGTATTCATCTTGTTCATCAGAGATACTATCGATTGTTTGTCTTTCAACTTCATCCTCTTTTTTATAAGGCTGTATTTGCTCCAAAGCCTCAATATCTTTGTTATAAATATAAGAAGTAGATTTATGAATGTTGGATATTAATTGTCTTATTGTAAGTTCATTAGTATTTTCTTCAAAGTCTGGAACTTTTTCAAAAATTTTTGGATTAAATATATAACTGTTTAATCCTATGAATCCATTTTCTACAGATCCTTCTCCTTCTCCTACTAAAAATTCTTTTTCTTTTTTCAACTTATCTAAAAGTATATCTTTATCATCTTGAGATATTCTGCCTTTAATTTCATCTAAATTTTTAATAACTTTTCTAAGGTCTGTAGGAGGTTCGCCGCCGGCCCATATTTCACTAGTGATCTTAAAGTTATTTTTGTCAGCCATGAACGAACCTTGTAACTTGCTATCTAAATCTTTATATCCTGGATAGAACCAATTTGTTATTTCGTCAGAATCATCTTCAGTTAAAACTTTTACTTTTCTAATATCATCAAATATTTTTTTCAATGAACTAGAACTTGTATTAGAATTACTTCCTTTGCCTAAATCAGATAAGCTAGAAACATAATTTTTATAGTCTGCGTCGAATGCCTGTCTGCTAAGGTGTCCTATTAATTCTTTTCTATCTTTTCTTGGTGCTTGACCATGTTGAGGAGCTCGCTTGGATAATCTAGAGCCTTCAGATTGCATCCATTTGCCCATAATAGAACAAAACCTTAAAATAGCACTAGCTCTTCTTCCGCCTTCACCTAAAAATTCTTTCCATACACCTTTATTACCGCCGACCATGGTTTCTTTAACCATATAGTCATGCAATTCTTGTATTCTACCTGGATCTTCTAACAAATAATCTCTAAAACCTTCATTGGCATCATTGTGGCAAACTTTGGCACCACCAGGTTTTAAACAATTTTTTATAGCCTTAATAACTGGATCGAATCCAATTATCTCTGGGGTGCTGGACGACGTGTTTAATATAGTTATTCCTAAATTTGATGTACTAGTGGTACTTGGTTGTGATGGATCGGCATCTCCAGAAGCTCTTGGTGTTTCGTCTTCTCTTCCTAACCTGTATGCTCTTAATACGTAAGGAAGACCAGGTGGTAATTTTTCATCTTTATAAAAATCATAAGCATCTACACCACCATAAATCTCATCGACAACATTGCTATCTTCATCGCTACCAAAAAGTTTTTTATAAATACTAATTATTGTATTTGTATCAAAGTTTTGGCCGGCCATGCCAGGGTGCGACCAAACTTTCATGAATTTTTTCTTATCACTTTCTTTCCATCTACTAAAACTATACTTTTTACTTTGACCTTTAGTATCTATGGTATAGTAGGCACCACCAGTACCAGTTTTCTTAATATATCTTTCTGTGCTTTGTGCATCTATAACTTTAACTTCTTTTTCTTCTCCATTTTCATCTTTTAATTTATAAATACTGGTGCGGTCGCTTGTGCTTGGCGAGCTTGGTATTTTACCGCTAATTTGTAAATCTTGTGAATCTTGTGAATCTTGTGAATCTTCTTCCTCTTTTTCATCATCTTTTGAATTTGATGATCCAAAACCTGATAAGTATTTACCGGGTTTTATTAAGGGTACACTAATTTCATCGCTTTTATCATTCCCTTCTTCATCTTTAGTTAAAACCTTCATTTTAATAAATGGCATTATAACAGGATGAATTCTAAATTTTCCAGGAACAAGTTTTATTTTACCTTGAATATTACTTGCATTTAAAGGAAGTCTTCCTGTGTTTATGAACTCTTCTATTTCTTCGTTTGATAGATTTTTTTCAATCTCTTTTTTTAATTCAGAGTCTATTCTATCAAAATTAATTCTTCTTTCCTCAGGAGTATCTCCATCCAATATTCTTGGGCCACTAACTAGTTGACCAGCCTGCAACATGTGATCGACTTGTTTTTTAGAAAATTCTTTAGAAAATAACTTTTGCAACATGGCATTTCCACTAATATTTCTCCAAACACTAACATAGTCGGCAGCCATTCTAGGGTCTACTGCTCCACCTTTACTTTTTGATTCACCAGGTTTGGCCCTTATTACTTCTCTTGCTAACTTTGGATCTAGTGCCCACTCACCGGATTCTATTTCGTTTCTAAATTTAGAGTCTATTATGTCATACAAACCGGCATCTAAAACTTTTGTCCAAGAATCTAATTTTAAATTTCTAACTATAAAGTTTCTAATTTTATTAGATATATTATTTTCTATAGTGTCATAATTAAAGTTATCTTCAAGAGACCTACCAACACCTGCAGTCTTATAAACTAAGGATGGCGAGCCATCTTCGCCAACCTGACTGTATTTTTTAAAATTCTCATCACTAGGTAATGGTCCCATGTGTCTTTGATAATTTAATTTAATTAAATTTCTAATCAATTCAGAAATTCCACTCTCCGATGGGAACGTAAAACCTCTAGTCTTGCCTAATACATATGGTTGATTTGATCCTAAAGAAAAATTCTTAGTTCTTGCAGAATTTAAATCAAATCCATAAGATCCAGTATTTGGCATTTCCAATGGAATTTCACTCATTAAAACTTTACTTAGATTTTTCAAAACATGACTATTATCAGGCAGTGTTATATCTTCCCCTCTTGTAGTTTCTAATTTTTGTATAAGTCTATTTATATAAAATTTAGCCCATACTGACGAGCGTCTACTTCTAATAATATATTTTGGTTGCTCTTTAACAAAAGGAACAATATAATTAAATATCATATATCTGATATCAGATATGAAATCTTTAGAATTTTTCATTTTAACTCTGTCGAAACTTCTTCCATATTCTCTTCTAAAATCATTCTCCCAATTTTTAAATCTAGATTTTTCCTCTATGGGAGTGCTGTTTCTATCTCCATAATCATTATATTGAGTTGCAAATCTTTTAACAAAATCAACAAATGAATCTAGGGATATTGTTTGACGATCTTCTCTACTATGATAAGCTTTTTTAAATTCCTTTAAAAAAACCATTTCTACTGTGCGTCTTTTTTCGTCTCTAATTTTAAGTTCATCTAACAGCACATCATACCTAGCAATCATGGCATCTGCCCAATATTTATAATCAAGTTGATATAAAAAATCTAAATCTTCATTGTCAATTAAAATAGCACTTTCAGGAGTATCTCCTTTGTTGGCTTCTAAAATAAAGTCTGTGTTGTGATTTTTACTAAAAAAATTCTTAAAATTAAACATTATAAATACCGTTTGTTAATTATATATAATATATATGAATAAAATTTTAGAAATTGGCACCCCAACAAAAAATATGAATTGCGTGGCACAGTGCCAAAATAACTTAGGGCCAACAGATACACTGACTCCTCTGGCACCTAGAAAAAACAGAGAAAAAGTTAGAGAACAAATAAAAGATTACGTACTTTTAATGCTAGGTGCCCCAGTGATAAATATAGAGTTGGATCAACAACAACTTGATGGTGCAGTTGATTTTTCTTTACAAATAATAGAAGATTATGCTCCAAGAGAATATTTTCAATGGTATATTTTTTCTACAGTTCCTGGGCAAACAATATACAAAATGCCAGATGATGTAGGAATGATAAGGCAAATAGCGTATAAAGAAACAGGACAATTAGCATTTAGTGCAGCTGATCTTGGAGGCGTAATACCATTAGAGTATATGGGTGCTGGGGCGTACGGGTCAATCGCTGGTGGCATTAATCCTCAAACTCCAGTTTGGGGCAAAATGAATGAATGGGTATTATACAAACAATATGAGGATATGTATAACAGAGCTGCTGGGCAGCAGGGTGGATGGGAGTGGATAGGCGGTTATTCTAATATTAAGTTATATCCTACGCCATACAAATCACACTTGGTTGCAGTTCACTACTTGCAAAAGAGAACAGACTTTAAAGAAGTTACCCAATCAATGCAAGAAGGAGCACTTGCATTTGCCAAAATAATGCTTGGCAGAATAAGAAGTAAAATTATGAATCCCCCAGGACCTAACGGAGGCATTCAATTAGATGGACAACAAATATTGCAAGAAGGAATTCAAGAAAAAAAAGAATGGGAAGAAAGATTAATAACTAGATTTGGAGACTTGCCTAGTATTACATTAGGATAAAAATCATGAAAAATTTTAAAGAATGGAAAATATTTAACGAATACGCAGATGCCTCAAGATATAGTGTAGATGTTAATTTTAAAACAAAGCCAGAAGAGGTTTTAGAGGCATACTCTAAAATATCATTAGGATATGTGAGTTCAGCAATCAAAAAACTTGGATATCACACAAAACATGTTTATACAGAAAAACCAATAAGATTATTAGTTTCATTAGATAAATGGGAAGATGGAGAATGGATAGTGATTGTTAGTTGGGAAGAAAACAACAAATGCTTTGCATTGTCTACAGGTTTTTATAATAAAATGAGACAAACAGTATCTGTAAAAGAAACTTCTAAATGCAAAGGAACAGATGCATCAGAGGTATATAAAGAATTATTTAATAAATTAAATGAATTAAAGAACGAGCCTAGCAAAAAAAGCATGGCATTAAATCCAGCAAAGAAAAAAAGAGGACCAAAGTAATCAGTTTTTTTCTTTATCTTTAGTAAACTCTTGATACTTTCTTTTCAATTCATTATAATTTTTAGCACTTCTATACAGTTGTTTAAAATGATTTAATATACATGTAGTCATATAATTAAATGCTTTGCCCATTCTAGGGTCAAACTTGTCTATCTTTTCAAAACAAACCAGAACGCCTTCTTGTATGGCATCATCTTGATCTATCAAACTAAATTTGGCATATCTAACTATATTGCTACTTAGTATGTAAAATGCATTGGCTAAATTTTTTTGTGCATCATGAAAAAAATTATTAGAATCAGAAAATTTCTTTTCTACTAAATCATAGGTCAAATTTCTTTCTTTTAGATCCTTATGCAATAATCCATATAAAGATTTATCACGTTTAATTTTTTGAAATACTAATATTGTTTTTTCTAAACTTTTATTATTAAGATACTCATTAGCCATTATTGACCTTTATTTTAATATTAAATAATAAATTATATTAGTTCGTAATTATTTTTTTTGATAATATAATCTATTAGATTATGGAAAATATATATGAATTATTCTATAAATTAATAGAAAATCCCAGATGTTTAAAGTATTATGATGATTTGGAAAATTACTATACGAGAGATGAAGAAAAACATAAACTTTATAAAGAAATAAAAGAAAAAATAAAAAATGAAAATAGCAATAGCAATAATAGCCAGAGACAATCAAAAAACAATACAAACTTGTCTTAAATCTCTAGAGTCTATAGAGAACAAAAGAATTTACTACACAAGTTTATGCGAAAACGACGATACAGAAAATTATCTTAAAAAATTCACAAAAATAAAAAAAATCTCTGATTCTGTTTGCAATAATAAGAACAACTTATTAAGAAATATAGAGGAAGATTGGGTGATTTCAATAGAGCCATGGGAAGAAATAATTAGTGGCCACAAAGAAATAAATAAAATTATTAAAAATGAAACAACAAACCATAAAGTTTTAATACTTGATCAAGAAGTAATAAACAAATCAACGAGAATATTTAAAAAAGAAAAAGCACTTTTTCAAAACGAAATATACGAAGAAATATATGATAAAAAAGCAAAAGTATCAAATGTATTATTTAAAAAAAATGAATATGAAATAATAAAAGAAAAAGAAATTATAGAATCTTGGATTAAAAAAAATAAAACAAATGCCAAGCCTTACTATTACTTATCATGTTATTATTTAAAAAATAAAAATTACGTAGAATTCAAAGCAAATTCAGAAAAATATCTCTTCTTAGAAAAAAATAAAACTTTGCCTTCAGTAGTTATGACTAAGTACTATCAATCTTTAATTGATCTGCATGTTTATAAAAATTTTAAAAATAGTGTTAATAATATAATTTATTGCATAGACAATAAACCTACAATGGCAGAGTTCTGGTGTGCGTTGGGTGATATAAATTTTCAACTAAACAAATATCAAAAAGCAATATATTTTTATGAAAATGCAATAATGTTTGGAGAAAAAAGAAAAAGTAATGATGAATTTTCAATAGAAATAAAAAAATACAAAATATACCCAGAAAAAATGATCGATAAATGCAAAGGCTTAATTAAGTAGGTTCTATTTCATTCAATATGACAGTGACCTGATCTTCATATCTAGCAATAGCTATCTGTTTTCTACCAGGATTAGTCTTTTTGAGTATTTCCTCTAAATCTTGAATAGAACAATTTATAACAGAGAAATTATTTTCGTGTAACTTTTGGACTTCTATATCCGATATGTCCTTATCAGGGAAATATTGTTTTAACAAGTCTTTTGCATCTTCTATTATTTTTTTATAAAAAGGTATATTACATCCACAACCTGGATTTCTTTCCCATTTTTTTAAATCTTCTTTAAAACTCTCTGGTAAGTTATCCTTGAACCTTTGGTCCCTTAAAGCCAGTTTTATATCAGCAAGAGTTAAGTGATTCATTGATTTTTAATTGATATAGACTCTAGGGTATTTAAAACAGTTGCATGAAAGTGTGATAGTAGACTACTTGTACAACCGCACGCAAACACTATAAAAGGATTGTTATTTGAAACTACTAAGCAACCCATGATAACACCACACCAAAATCCACAACACATATAACACTCAAAAAGATTGTGCAAATATTCAGGCAAATATTTCTTTAAAAATTTTCTTGGAATATCAAAAATAGAACCATCTATAATAATGTGTGTCATGCCCACAGATCCAAATAAAAATAATATAAAATTAATCATAAATATTCATCTCCAACAAGTCAAAAAAACTTTTTTGTTATTTCTAAATATACAAAAATTTTTATATGATTCAATATTTAGATTAAAATTATCTAAGTCATAAGAAAAATTCCCAACTATATTATTAGAAATCTTTTTTATTGAAACCTTTTCTTTATAGTAATCAGAAATTTTAAACAAATCATCTTCGTTTAAAATGTTTAAAAAATTTATTTTTAAATGATTAATCTTTGTAGTATTTCCAAAAATTTTAAAATTAACCCAATTATTAAAAATATCATCATATTTAATCAATAATTTTCTTAAATCAACATTATTGAAAATTAAATCTTCTATATTATAAAAATCTAAAATCATAAATTTAGCATAGTATGTTTTGAAAAATAAAAATTTTTTCTATATTAACTTAAATCTTTAAAAAGGAAAAAACATGGCAGAAGAAGATGTTTACAGAGTCAGAAAAGAAGAAGATATAAACCAGGAAAGACTAAACCAAGGCGAAGCTATAAGAAGAATGGCTAGCGGCGAGGAAGAAACAATAAAGAAAGAAAACTTTCCTTTCGAAGTTAAAGGCAATATACCTCCACAACTTTTAAATAAAATGCAAAGGGGAGGGGGTGAAAACAAACAAGCAGAAGCCGTCACCGGCTCTACAGAACTTAAAGAGATTCTCGAAGCAATAAAATCTAAAGCCGTTTATGAACGCATAGTTCTTCCTTCTGCAGGAAAATTTTATAATGGAGATGACGGACCAACAGATGGAACAATAAACATAAGACCAATGACAGGCGAAGAAGAGCAGATACTTGCAACACAAAGATTTATCAAAAAAGGCACAGCGTTAGATATGATATTTTCTAGGTGTATCAAAGATCCTTTTAAAGTAGAAAATCTATTGACTGTTGACAGAACATACTTGCTTATATATTTAAGAGGTATTAGTTATTCAAATATATATGAAGTAGAAATTAAATGCCCAGAGTGTGATTCTAAGTTCTCTACCGAAATAGATCTAAATGAACTTGAAGTAGAATATTGTCCAGATAATTTCGGACCAATGTTAGAAGGAAAACTGCCCACTTCTGGTTTAAATTTCGCATATAGGCTCTCCAGAGGAGGAGATGAGACAGAAATACAAAAACACAGAGAAAGAAGAGTCAAAAACTTTGGAGATTCAACAGATGATACCCTAATATACAGAACAGCAATGTTGCTAGAAAAAATAGAAGGAATAACAGACAAAAAAGAACTACAAACTTTAATAAGAAATTTGCCTATATCCGATGTTAACCATCTTCGTAATTGCACAAATGAGCCGCCTTTTGGAGTAGACACTAAGGTTTCAATAGATTGCCCAATGTGCCTTGCAGAATTTGAAGTGGAGCTACCATTAGAATCAAATTTTTTCTTCCCCAAACGGAAGAGGGAGAAGGAGTAGAACAATCTTGCGACAGACTCTGGGAGAGTATCGCAGAAGACATATTCTTTTTTCAGTATCATATGCATCAATCAACTAAAGATTGTATGTCTTTGCCTATAGATCTTAGAAAATGGTTAATAAATAGATTTATAAAACAAAAAGAAAAAGAAAATGAGCAAATGGAAGCAGAAAGAAGAAAAGCAAAGTCTAGGAAGTAGAGGACGTCATGAGCGATAGTGATAGCGATATTGTAATTAAAGAAAGATTTCAAAATCCAAATTGTGGAGACACAGTACGTCTTAGATTATTTTCTTTCAACTCTAGTGACAAGAGAAATGTTTTTCTTATAGAAAAAATAGAAATACTAAGAATAGAGGAGGCAACAGAAGAAAATCCAAGTGGAGAAATTTTAATAGAAACAATAAATGGTTCAAATATAGAAAATCCAACAACTGGAGAGTATTACTTAGATGTGGAATTAAATCAATCTGACTACTCTTTAGGCAGATATGTGGATAGATGGCACATACAATTTGAAGATAATGAAACTTGCACCAAAAATAAAGTGAATAATTTCTTTGAAATAGTTCCATCAATGTGGTTTACTTCTGCGGGCCCAAACATTTATGATTTTAGCTTTAAGTTCAAACCAAATAAAATAACTCAAGGAAGTAAAAGATATCTTGTTATAGAAATTAATCCAATAACCCCAAGAATAGAAAGCATAGAAAAATATTACGGGAGTATAGCAATCACTTCTTTGTTAAAAATAAATATAGAAAAAAATTGTGGTAATTGTCCAGTAGATGAAAAAGAAACAATAATAGAGGATGAAATAGTATCTTTTAGAGAGCAAAATTTAGGCTACTACCTACTAGACACAGAAGACCTAGATGAGGGGATATACAACGTGTGGTTTCGCTTAGAGCATGGTGAAAATATTTATGTATCGGAAAAAAATCAACTTCAAATATTCAGTTGATCTTCGTTATTATTCTCTTCTTTATTTTCTTTTTCAGCTTCATCTTCATTAATAAAAAAGAAACTATCCTCAAGCTTAATAAATTCATCAAGAGCAATAGCAACCCATTTATTATAATTCAAACTATAGGTGAAGTTATAATCTTTTAAGTCTCTTTTTAAAATAAAGACTAGCCAAGGTTTCCTTGATCTTTTCCAAGCCAACATTGGTTTTTTATTACAACGTTTTGCATCTCTAAAAGCCTGCACTAAAAACTTATTTAAATCACTATTACCTCTACTAAATATTGAATTTAAATCTATGCCGTCGTATCCACCTTTAACTTCTAGTGAGAACTTGAAATCAAGAGGTACAACAAGATCAGATGAAAATACATCTTGTGCATGCTTTGGCAAATAAGAAGTTTGACTCCATCTATTACCACTACCTACACTTCTAGAGAAACCTTTTTTAAATCTTTTAGTTAATATTTTTGCAAGTTCTAATTCTGTTCTATTGCCTTTTTTCTTAGAATTAATTTTTTTCTTATTTCTATTACTGAGAATGTCCTCTATTAATTGATCGTCGTCTACGTCGCCTCTTTCGTCCATTGGGTATTGTTGCATACATATCCTTTCTAACTAAGCCTATAGGCATAGTAAAAGTTGCTATATCTCCTTGCCCCCCATTGGCACCATAACTAAGTGTCATTCCTGGGCTATTCTCTTCTACTTTTAACCAATTCTTAAAATTCATAAAATACCTAAATTTATATATTAATCTCAAAACCAAATATTAATATGGCAGCCATCCTCTGGTGAGTAGATTAAAAAGTTGTTCTTTATTTAAATGATAAACTTTACCATCCAATCCTGCATCGTTAATGGTGTTTCCGGGAAAGTAACTTCTAGTTTTATTTTTAATAATAATAGAAGCCCCATTTTTACTAAAAGTTCCTGGAACTATCTGGTATGTTCCGCTTTTAAACAATTCTTTCCCTATTTTTAAAAATGTATTAGAATCTTGATTAAGTTGACCAGTACCATCATCATCGTATACCTTGGCTATATCTTCCCAGGTAATACCCAGTTCATCACTTAAACCATCACTATAATTTTCAAAAAACTTTTTGAAGTACAACATACATATTATATATGTTAAAAAGCAAAACATTTAAAAAATTTATTAAAGAAAATAAAAAATTAGAAGAATATCTCTATAAAAATGAATTCACTTTTTTCTTTAAATACAAAAAAGTAATATATGCAGCAAAAGAAGATGATAGAATAACATTTGCAAAAATGAAATCAAATAAAAATAAAATAGAATATGAAGATTTTACTGCCTATGAATTGAAAAATATATTAGAAGATAATAAATCAAAACAATTTTCGGAAAAAACAATAAATAAAATAAAAGTAATACAGATGAAAGATGCTATAGAAGAAATAAAAAATGGATAATAGAAAATATACATGTTTTGTATGTGGAATAAATTTAGACAGTCACCCGGAATATAAAGAACATATAATAAAAAACCATGAATTAGGGCGAGAATATGTTTTATGCCCTTTAAATAGATGTGGCTATCCAATAAGGTGTGTTAGAACGCATTATAAAGCACATCATCCTAATGAAACAGTTCCAAAAACAGGGCAATTAAAAGCTACAATATGGAAGGATTTCACAAAAAACAAAAAAACATACAAAAAACCACAATTTAAAGAAGGATATTTTATAAGTGCAAAAAATAATAACAAATCTATGCACTATAGAAGTGGATACGAATTAGATGTATATAAATCTCTTGAAAATATCAAGGAAGTAGTAGAATACTACGTAGAACCTTTGAAAATTGGATATTTATTTGAAGGTAAAAAACACACATACAATCCAGATTTAGTTGTTATTTTTAATGACAATCACAAAGAAGTTTGGGAAATTAAACCTTCTAATCAAACAAATTTACCAATAAATAATGCTAAATGGGTTGCTTGTGATAGCTATTGCCAAATGCGTGGGTGGAAATTTGTGGTTATAACAGAACGTGGAATTAATAAATTAAAAAAGAAAAGCAAAAATATCATCTAATATTAGTTCTTTTTCAATTTTAGATATATTGCTGTTATCTATAACTGTGTCAAAATTAGCCCAGTTATACTTATCTTTATCTAATGCATTTTCTATAAAATTATTAGCTTTAAAAATATCTCTTGTAAGACGTGCCACAAAACCATTTTCATTTTTTATTGCATCAACCTCATCAGGGAATCTACAGTCCATTATAATTGCAATATCAGGATTATCTTTTTTTATCAAATTTATTGTAGATGCAGTCCACACATCTCTTTTTAAATTTCTAAATATATCAGTTCCCACAGTTTCCATTACTTCTCTTGCAGTTAATCTATTTCCATTCCATGTAATATCAGTAATTGTATTTTTTTGATCATCTGTTCCATAACATTGGTCATATGTTAAGCCTAATATGGACATGCAAATATCTTTTTTAAGCCTATCTGCAAACGAGTATAATTTTACATTTTTGCCAAGTATTTTACTCTGCAGGTATTCGCCGGAAGTTGTCTTACCGCTTTGTTTTCTGCCCGAGAATGCAATTAATTTCATAGTTGATATTAACTAGATTATAATAAATAAAAAGAGAATTTCAATGGAACATAAATGTAAAAATTGTTTACTTTTAAATAGAAATAAAATGGAATGTAAAGTTGCAATACTATTAGACGGAAAACAAATGCATTTGCCAGTTTTTTTAGAAGATAATTGTCATTTAGAAGAACTAGATATAGAGGTAGATCAAGTTAGATGGATAGAAAGCAAAGATAAAGACAATAAGCCGTGTGTAAAAATAGAATATCCTGAGAACTTTTTTGAAGATAAAACATGAGTTGTAAACCACCATATGAAAGAGGTCACGGAGGATATTGCGGATGCAATTGCAAATGTCTGGCACCAGAATGCTGGGACTTGATCTACGTTACATATGATTGCAATGAAGGTGGTAGTATTACTCCAATAGGTACTGGGGCTATTTCAGGTGAAATAGATTGTGTAAATGGCACAAAATTATGTAATGGTTTTAGTGATATAAAAGATTATTGTCAAAATGAAAATACGCCTTGTATAGGATATGATTGTCAAGAAAATGGCTGTATTGCGGCTCCTTATATAAGTGGAATGTACTACACATACAATGATTGTGTAAAAAATTGTTCGATAGAAGGAAAATACACTAAATTATTACCAAGAGAAATTCTCAATAATGGTAGGCCATGCCCAAATGGAATATGCCCTGACGATCCTACTTGGATTTGTTGTGCAGATGGTGTGCATTGTGCCGCTACATATGCAGATTGTCCATGTGTATGCAATGGTAAAACAGGATGTACAAACCCAAATTCTTCTAATTATGACCCAGATGCCGTTTGTGATGATGGAAGCTGTGTTACTTGCTTAAATGCACAAAAATGCGTTTTGGATGATAGAGATGGTGGAGCCAATTGTAATGAAATCCCACCGGCGGGCAGCTTAATTGATGCATCTTCAGGTGGACGATGCTGTGACGCATACTGCATAATAGCTGGGGATTGCCATCTATCTTTTTCTAACTCATATACTGTTCCTGCTGACAAGAGTTGTTCGGGAGAAGAAATAGTATACGGTGCTTGTAATGCTCAACAAACCACAACCACAACCACGACTACAATAAAACCTAAAATTTGCTATGGATGTATAGAAGGTTTATATGAAAATAATTGTCAGGCAGTACAATTAGATCTTTCTCCAGATGACACTGCAACAACTTGCTCTGACCGTAATGTCCCAGGAGAAACATTTTATGACTCAGAATCAGAATGTCGGGCAAGTTGCAATGTAACAACGCCATATCCAGACTATAAGATATGTTATTATTGCCCGGAACTTTATGGAGTTGAAAATAAATGTGTTGCTGTGACTATACCTTATTCAGATTGCTCATCATATAGTACAAGTTATTATAATTCTTGGTCAGAATGTGATGCGGCCTGCCAAACCACTACAACCACCACTACAACCACAACAAAACCTCCTTGTATAGTGGAGGTTACAACAGAAGGATGTTGTTTGGAATATTCAGGGGGTACTATTTATGCTGTTGGGGATGGTGTGGTCAAAGCAGTTGCTCAAGATAAAGAAAACTGCTGCAAGGATTTTAGAGTATTAGTTAATGGAAAAGAGGAAACAGCCCAAGTGCAAGACGGAAGAGAAGTTGATCTAGAGCCTCAAAGTTTTTATTGTCCTTGTGAAGAAAAAAGCAAAGAACCTAGTCAACCTTCATCTGCTAGTTGTCCTAGCGGAGCACCTGCTGCCGCTCCGATGATAATATTGGATAAAAAAACTAATAAAATAAAAATTTTAATCAATAAGAACGCTATTAGAAAGTAACTTGCCAACATTTTTAAGTATCTCCTCTACTTTATCTTGTTTTAAATTTAATATAACTTGTAATTTTTCAGATGTAGAAGAAGACAAATCTTTCAAATTTTTTATATTATTTTCATATAGC
>Ga0075471_10001115_pt1 | contig 17314 bp, 14 predicted proteins | sample DEB19_08_DNA_2_FD_74787 | JGI IMG/M metagenome (GOLD analysis project Ga0075471, IMG submission 74787) | Aqueous microbial communities from the Delaware River and Bay under freshwater to marine salinity gradient to study organic matter... | ecosystem: Environmental > Aquatic > Marine > Coastal ... | reverse complement strand
AACGACTGGTGACTCAATCTTGACTTCTTCAACAGAAGGATCCTCAACTGGTTCATCATTTACTAGTTGATCTAGGATTGCATCAATATCAGCATCATTATTAAAATTTTCTGACATATTTACCTCCAATGTATATATATTATAACAGATTACTAAAGATTAAGAGGGGGAGGAGATTTCGCCCCTACCCCCTCTCAAAAGGTACTGTTTACAGATTATGCATCTGCTGCAGCGTCTGCGTATGCGATTGCATCTTCTTCTTCCCATTGAATACCGAAGCGAACGAATACTGTATATTCTACAGTGTCCTTCTTTGCCTTGTATTCACGGTTTACAGTGATGTCTCGCTGGAAGCCCCACACACGGTTTGCTGGGAATGTCAAATCGACATATCCTGCTGGGTAGTAAGGAACTTCTTGTACGTCAATTCCGAGAACACGAGTTGTACGTGCTCCTCCGAATGTCTGACCCAAACCATCGAGATAGTTCTGACGGTTTGACTGTGTTGATCCTGGAGTCATTCCTGAGAATGCTTCAGCGACAGCATCAGCAAGGGTACCGTTGTGCTTAACAATACCTGCGAATGCATCTGTACCTGCGTAGAACTTAAGATTGTTCTTAAGTGCACGGTACTTACGTGGCATTGCTAGGATGATGTTTTGCATAACATCTGGTGTCCATGCGTTATCTGCTACTGTAACTACTGACTCGTGAGCGTCACCATTCTTAGCCTTGTTGACAAAGCCATTCATGATTGAAAGGAATGCATCTGAACCTGTACCTGTACCGTTAATTGCCAAATCTTCGATATCGTTACCGAAAGCGTTTGTCATTAAACGTACAAGGTGGTCTTCAAGAGCAGCCCCCTCGACACCATCTTCGAGTGCTTCAGCAGAAACTTCCCAGTCAAGACGAATCTTCTTGGTTGTAAGTTCTACCTTTGAGAATGTAGCACCAGTATTTGTGTAATCGCCGTTTGCTTGTGCAGCAGCACGAATTACACGCTCACCAACGTTAACTTTTTCAAGTTCCATGGTGTTTGCTCTCATCGTTACACGACGACCATCTTGGGCGAGAACGGTTGCGTCCCAAACATAATCGATGAATCGACGTGCTTGATCTGGACGTAGGATACCGCTAGCATCACCACCAGAAGGATTTACAGCATTTGGACCACTTGTGGTACCAAAGTTGGCTGTTGGGATGTTACCCAAAGTGCTTGCACCTGGATCTGTTACCCCACCAATACCACCAGAAGCGAACGCTCCTTCTCCGTTATAGAGACCTGAATCTGCGCCTGCTGCATCTGGATTATTTTTCTTAATATCTTCCGACATATTGTCACCTCCTAGTGATTTACTTAATTAAATAAGTCGGCTGTTTTGAGGAAACGACCGCCCCATAGGGATTTTTCAACCATTGCTGGTTGTTCCTGTACGATCTCGCCTAGATCGCCAGACTTTCGGAAAGCAGTGTCCGCTTCTACTGCATCTACTCTCTTTCCAAACTCGTTAAACTCTTCCTTAGCAGCGTTTACTTCATTGGCGACTGCTGTGATAGAGTTATTTATTGTTGCGATATCTGCTTTGCTTGTTGTCTTGAGAGACTCAACTTCAACTTGCAATGCTTTAACAGTTGCAACTAGATCGCTAAAGGCTGATGTGATAGTATTCTTGATTTCTGTTACTGCATCAACAATAACTTCATCTGACTTAGATACTTCTGCTGATGTGTCTTCTGTAACAACTACGTCTGCTTCATCTGACTTAGCAACTTCTTCTGTTGCTGGGACTTCTTCAGACTTAGTTTCTTCAGCAGTTGCTTCTTTTTCAACTGCTTCTGTTACAGGTGCTTCAACAACAGCATCTGCCTCTGGAGCGACCTCAGTCTTTTCAACGACAGTATCAACTGCTTCGATTGTTTCTTCAACTTCTGCAGTTACTGACTTCTTTGTTGACTTTGACATAGGATCTACCTCCTCATTCATCTTAGAAGTATTAATGCCTTTAGCACTATCGACTAAGAACTTGATCATTTCTGTTTTTTCGTTGTCTGTTTTTTCAACGAAACCTATATTTTTCATTTGTTCACCAGAAACTGGGCTAGTTTCTGTATCATTCTCTGATAAAAGAACAATGCCAGACTCAGAATCATAGAATACGTTCTCTAATACTGTGTCTACGATATCACCTTTAATTACATCGATACCGTCCACTTTTTCTACTGAAATAATATTTGCAAATTGATTTGCTGGATTATCAACAAGCGATAACTCAACTAAGTCGTAATCCTTAATAATTCTAATTGGTGTGTTTGACTTTGTATCCATTGCATCATCCCACTTATTCATACGTCCACCAATTGAAAATCCTGTATATGTACCATCTAAAACTTTTTCCCAAGCATCCTGTGCACCCTTTGAAACATATGTTGTAACTACAACACCGTTATAAAACTTCTTTGTCTCTGGATCAAAATACTTATCCTGCTTAAATGAAACCATTTTACCAACTGCTGAAGGCTGGTGCATTTCACGGATGTTGCCACGGAATTTAGAAAACGCTTTGAAAGACGCCTCTGCTGTTACAATGTCATACTGCTTGTCTAAGTTATCCAAAGACGCAAAACCTGTAACAAGACGTTTTTCTTTATCTACCTTACTGAAAGGCATCGATAGGCGAACATTCTCGCCCTCTGTGTCCCAATGGGCTTTAGAAATAGTCATACTAGTAATATTATAGACCCTTTTTAAACAAGTGTGTTAAAAATCACTAATTTATTGAGTAGATCTACCTTCTCCTTTTGGATTCCTACCAGATACCGTTGCTGGGCTGTCAGATGCGTTGTTTGCTCTCTCGCTATCACGCTGTCTATTTGCTGTTTCATTTGCTGTATCCTGTGGCTTCATCTGAAGTGGAGAATTACCCTCACCATCTGGGCGTTGTGGCATTCCCAAGATTTCACGAGCCTCGTCTGGTAATAATATTTGTGTTTTGACATATCGCTCAAGAATCTGTGACTGAGCAATCTCATCTGTTAGAGTTAGTTCGTTAAACTTAAATTCTAGGATGTCTGTCTTCTCACGTATGATCTTATTGATCATCTTCTCTAGGGTTCTCTGTGCTGGTCGTGCAACTTGCTCCTTAAATGTTCTATCTTGAGCAAGGGCTGCTGCAATAGCAGATGAGTCGCCTCCACCAATCTTTGAAAGAGGAACCTGATGAGCGATCAAAATATCGTCACGATTTTGTTTTCTATATCTTTCAAATGATGCTTCCTGAACACCATTCTCGATTGGTTCCATCTTGAACTCAACCTTGTTTTGATCAGTGTCTCCTGGTAGCGGAATATACAAGGTTCTATGGCTTTGACCCTTAAGGTTAGTTTGTAAAAATCTAAACATCTTATCTTCTGCATCTGCAGATAACTGTGCACCCTTTAGTGTTACAACATATCGTGGGACAGCCTTATTACTGAAGTAGTCAATGTTGTATTGCGATGCTAATTGATCTCCATGCAATGAAGAAATTGCAGACATAATATCTGGAACACCATAAAATGTATTAAGTGGTGAGTATTGCTTAAAGTGAATAATCTCATTTGGTCTTGGATCTGACGTAATAGGGTTAGCATTCTTTGCACCAAAGTTACGGAAGTAGACTACCTTTTGACCAATGATTTGTACATACCCGTCTTTTAATCTACGTGTTCTCATTGTAGTTGAAGGAATATGACCAACATATCCAATCTCACCACGAATGGTTCTTCCAACTTCTAGATATCCATTTCCAGTTGCCTGAACATCTGTAAATACTTTTTCCATTGTAGTTGTAAAAGAATCTTCGTCATTAAGAGATTCTAACCAGTCACGTAATTCGATCTTTGCTTTTTCGATTCTTCTTCTTGCATTTTCAGCAGTCTTTGCTTCGCTTGCCTCTAACTTAAGAAGTGTTCTCTTAGAAACCTCAAAGTCATATCCTAATCCAACAATGTTTTCTACCTTAGCATCAATCGCTGCATGGTTAGCAAATGATGTATCATAATAGTTTGCTAATTCATATAAGTTCCATGGCGGTGTAATAACATCAAACAAACCATATCCATTGCGATATACCGTTCCAGGATTAATCTCTTTAGAACGTGCACCGTTAACGCCCATATTATCAGCAAGGGCATTATCTAAATACTGTTGGGTTATATCAACCTTTGACATTCTTGCTGCTCTTCGCTTAAAGTTATTCTCTAGTCCAGAGAAAGCCTTCAGGTCATCCCATGTTTTTGTAAATGGGTCTGCATCTGCAAATGCATTGACTTCTTCTTTTAAGTCATCTACCCGTGCATAAATCTTGGTTTCATCCATTATTCGTCACTTCCATACTTGTCATAAGTATCCTTAGCAGCCTTCCATGCACCCAAGTCATTCATTGATGGGATTAGTCCTTCTGCAAGTCTTTCCTTTTGTTCTGAGAATTCTTCTTCAGAAATTCTTGTAAGTCCAGCAACAAAGATACACTCTCCATCACCTGGATCTCCAAAATACTGCGCTGCTTCTTTTAACTTTGCGATTTGTCCAATGTCTCCTCGCATTGATGGAATATTTAATACAGAGCCCTGACCGTCCGTAAACCACTTTCCGTTTGACTTTTTGTATACATAAAGACCCCAGTCGTAGTTCTTTTCAATTACCTTACGACGGACATTACCTACAATTGGCTTACCAGTTTTTCGATTAACTAATGGATTCATAACCATTAGTATACCATACTATACTGGGTTTGATACTCTAGACTGCCAGATTACATCCGTATTAAAGAGATATTCGTACTTGCCAAACAAAAGTGGCCTCTCATCATCAACGATAATCTTATTAGTTCCTGCAAACGCATCATACACATTTTGTGGGTTAACCCCATAAAAACTTGTTGTTGATAGAACGAGCACATTTTCCCAGTTTCCAGCATCTACCCAGTATTCCCAGTCTTGGATAGATAATCCATCATTAAGTACCTGGAACCACTGACGGTTAACAACAGTCTTTACTTCCTGAAGAGTTGTCGATTGATAATAAGAAATGTTATTGACTAAAACTGGACCAGTTATCTTAATCTCTCCAACGTACTCTGTGAAGTCAATAATGTTAGCAAAAGATAGTCCAATTACAGACCATTCCTTAATAGTTAAAACAGGATTCTTTACTAGTTTTCCATTTAAGTAAAACGCAATACCGTTTTCTAATCTACCAGTGTTAGCATTAATAGCATAAACCTTGGCACGTTGTCCATCCGAACTATCTGCCACCATAAAGAATTTAATTACAGAGTTCTTGCCCTCTACCTCAAAAATTTGTGTTGGTGAATATGGGAAAAAGTCTTTGTCGTATTTTAAAAATAACTGCATTGCCATAACCTGGAAATCTTGTGCCTGAGTCTGATTAACTGGAATAGACAAACCACGATCTACTAATGGATCATATGTTCCTCTAACTTCAAGACCGCTGTTTCTTGTTAAGTATAGGTAAGGCATACTCTTCTTATAAATTGTAAAAGGATTATGTGACTTATAGTCATAATAGAATCCATCTTTTTTGTATGGATATACCTTTGCACCAAAACGAGTTCCAATTGGGTTAAAGAGGTTCTCATTAAAAGCCTGTGATGCTAACTGTAATGATCTTAGTTTAATAGGATTTGAAAATACTCCATCAATCTCAAAATCTAAATGTACTACCACGGCTAAATCATTAAAGTCTATGCCCTTTGGTGGATAAACAATCATGTTATCTACAACTTCATATTTAGTATGAAGCCAATCAGTGCCTGGCTCAATTACCCCTAACTTTGGAGCATTTTGTGTTGTTGTAAAAAATCCACTTGCTGCATTTGCCCCTGTTGATACATACTGAAATGTAACATAAGATTTGACCAATGAGCCAGTTGTATCATAATCGTATGTCTTAACAGAACGCTGCGCTAAATCTTGGTAATCTAAATAATTTGTATACAGGTGATTATCTAGAAATGCATATGTTTTTTGCGTAGGAAGTTCATACTCTTCCTTTAATTCCCAGTATTGCCAAGTACCAGTTGTTTCGCTTTCAACATACTTTGATGGTGCAGGATAATCTATGTTGAATTGCAAAAAGTCTAAGTCGTAATAGTTTTTGCCAGAATTTGTTTGGATGTATTTTGCAAAATAGGTAAGAGGTATATAGTCTTCCCAATATCCATTAACTGCAATATCTGGCTTTAAAGAGCCGAAGAGATCTTTTGTAATTAGTGTGTAACTTGCAACATGGTCTGTAAGTCTTGTTACTGCAAAGTCAAATGGGGTTCCTCCATCTAATGTGTATTGATATACATCTGAATGGTATCCAGCATCGATTGGATCCTCAGTAAAATAATTAAAGATGTTTTCGTAGTCTAGTGGAACTCCCATAAAGTTAAAAGCAGAATCTATATTTTTTATATTTCTGTTTGATGCAAAGCCAACCTTATAAATATTACCAGTGAAAGTATTTGTTAGGTTTTTCGTTCCACCAACATATACCGATAATTGATTTTTATTACCAAAAAATGATAAAAGATTTTTACCAAAATGTGAAACAAAAGTATCAATGTCAATTCCTGCAGCAAACATTTCTCCAACCTGAATGCCAAGAGCAGTATAGATTGTTTCTGTTTCTCCAAAATACTTTAATATATATTCTATCCTGTGATCACGAACCTCTATTGAAAAGTAGTTTCCATTGACGATATCTTCAACCCTAATAAGAACTTGTGGAATAGTTACTGCATCTTCTTTAATTTTGAAGATACCATATATTCCACGAGTTTCTTCAGAAATCATATTCAACTTATTAAAATAAATATAACCCTGAGTTTGATTCCAGCCTGAATTAGGTCTAAATGTTATAAACTTATAGTCTTCTGCCTGAACGCCTGGAGCAGCACAATCCAAATATAGTTGATCTTTTGTTTTATTTGAAAATGTAAACACTGGAAGTTCATAATTTGGTGTAGATAAAATTCCATTAGTCGCAATAAGATTGTCTACTGTGGCCTGATTCCAATCACCAGTGTCTGGGTACATATAGTTGCTAGTGTATTGTGCAAAAGGATAGTCTACGTATACTGATGTACCTCCGTAAGCCTGATTAATTACTTCTGGAAACTCAACTCCCTGACCATATACAAATCTACGTTTTGCCAATACTGATGAAACTTGATATGGGTAAATTGCAACACAGTCTAACATGACTGGAGATACATCGTCGTAGGAGTAGAAACCAAGCCAGTCTTGGTGCTTTGATGTGGTGCTATTATATTCGTCTGGTAAAGATAATGTAGTGTTATTAATAGTAAACGATATTACCTGATCACCATTTAATAATAATGATGCAGAATTCCCAGTAACTCTAATGTGTAACAGCATTGGCTTAGACCACTCACCAACATAGTGAGATCCTGTTGTAGAGCCAATCTTTAAAACAAGAAAAGGTCCATAGACATATAGTCCATCCGTAGAACTGATTGGACCAAAAACCCTTTTGTATTCTTTTGTGTCTGAAGTAATGTTCATCCACATCTCTACGGTATACTCTTTATATCTTCCAAGATTATTTAAAAATCCTTGACCTGGAATAATTAAAGATGGGCTAGTATTATTTGGATAAATAACAGTTGTATTCTTAGAACAAAAAACCAGTGGCACACCTGCATTTTTTGCAACTAAAGAATTATTTTCAACTAAATAATAACCAGAATTGTCCGATAATCCATAAGCGTTTGCAACAATACCCTTTGTTTCTGATAATGCAATATTAGTTGGTAAATCAACAATGTCTACGCCAAGTGAGGTTGAACTAAACTCTTCACACCATTGACCTGCTGAAACTCCATTAAATAAAAACTCATAATCATCTGGATCATTTCCACCAGAAAGGTATCTTACTTTAATAACAATTCTAAAGTTAACATCTTCATTTGGTATTGCAAAGGTATCTGATACAAAGATCCACTTATTACTTACAGAGATTTCTGAAAGTGTTAGTTGCTGAACCATACTTCCTATGGTGCTATCAAAATATTCATAACCAATCTCAACACTTGTCATAAAAGTATTCAGTGCTTTAATATAGGTTCCTATTGAAAATGTTGATAGGTTTTGGTTTAAGTCTTTAAAATTAATAACATCTGTACTGATTAGTGTTATAACGCCAGATGTACCAGATGGAACTAGACCCTTTACAGAAAGAAGATTGCTGTCTAAAAATGGAGCATCGCCCTTATTTGATAATAATGACTCTGAGTCTGATCCACCAATTTGCCAACTTAGGTAATTTCTATCACTTAAAATAGATACGTAGTCAGCCTGATCATCTAAAGCCCAAAGAACAGTTGGATGCTCTGAAAATATTTTTTCTGCGTATAGATTAGATGGGCTTGCCATAGTACATCTATTTTATCACACAATGCGTGTGAACCATCTTGGGGCAGTATATCTTGTTCCACTAGTAATTGGCTTTACACCATGCACAAAATCTGGGGTATCTGGAAAACAGAGTAAATCACCCTCTTGTGGCTTTATAGAAATATTTAACTCTGGGAAATAGATATCTCCACCACTATAGTCTTCGTTAAGATAAATAAGAGTGGTTATATCATTTGGCTTTGTTGAGTCAAAATGCTCATGCATACCGTGACCAGTTTCAAACTTTGCAATATGCATTTTTGATTCGTCATATTCATGAAATGGTCCAGGATAGTTGCTAGTTACAAACTCATAAACAAGTCTTTGATATTTTTGTAGTAGGTCTTTAATTTCATTATTATTAAACTCTGCATGAAATGTAAACTCTTGTTCTGTATTACCAAAATTTGTAAACTTATCACTATTTAAACGAGCATATTCAGATATCTTTCGTGCATCGTCATACGGAACAAAACTTTTTACAAACTTCACAAGATCATTCATAGAATCCCTTGATCTCCCAATCATCCCATTCTACTTGCTCATAAGGTGTTCTATTCGGCATCCAAAGTTGTCCCTTTGTTCCCATCCAGGCTTCAGATATAAACATTTCACCTTCTGTAATTTTACTAATGCCGTGCTTATCATTTTCTGATTCTTCAAAAATGATTAAGTCTCCTGGTGTTGCAATTAAGTCTACTCCACGATTAGGAAATAGGATATGTCCACCAGACTTTGCATTTTGCCAAACTATGTATGAGCCATATGTGTGTGCAGGCTTTTCCATATTAAAGTGTGGCTCAGATTCTGCACCAGTTCTATATCTTGCAATGTAATGCTTTGAAAACATTGGTGGATGATAGTCTAGGTCGGATTCTGATTGCACTGCTTCGTAATAGCCTTTTGAGTACTTAGAAAAAATTTCTAAAATATGATCTGGCATTTCTCCACGTGTGTGGATATCAAACTTAGTTCCCTCGTTTGCAAATAAGGCATCGTGTAAAGGCACATGGTCTTCTTTTGTATTGAATTTGATTGTAGCAATATACTCTTGTACAGTCTTGAGATCTTCAGAACTGATAAAGTTTCCAATAATCTTCATCGTTATCCTATCTTTAGTTCACATGCATCTGTTGTGCAATAGGCTTCGCCCATGGCCTCTAGATTATCTACACCATCGTAAATAGCAGAAAAATCAATCTTCTTGATTTGTCCAACATAACTATTATACTCTTCTTCAGTAATCTGTGTATAAGGCTGCTGAGGATAAACAGTATTTCCCATAGGCAGGAACGATACTGCCTTTAGTTGTCCTTCATACATATGAAGTGCTGGAGCAACATGCTTTGACTCTGTTTCTTTGTCAAATGATAGTGTTACAGAAACACCATTATCTGACCAATACTTTTGAGCAGTTGCTGCTAAGGCAATCTTTTCAAATAAAGTTACATCCTTCTCAGATCTCGGATGTCCAGATTTTACAGGGAAGTATACTACCTGGGTATTTGCTGATACAAGATCTTTTTCAATCTTATACCCTGCTGCCTTAAACAAATGCAACATAGAATCTGTATCGCCAAAGCGAATAGCACGAAGGAAGTAGTTTCCTCCAGGACCCCAGTGAACACCAGGTGTTGCACCAGAAAGAATCGATACTGATCCAGATGGCTTAACTGTTGTTACACGGATTGACTCACGAACACATAGCCACTCTGAATACTGCTTATCGTATTTACGAATTGTATTGTATCCTTCATCCATCCATTCACGTACTGCTGGCAAACCTTTTTGATCTGCAAATGATGCAATGCCAGTTAGTGATGTACCAATACGACGATTACGTTGCATGATACCGTTTGTTTGTTGCCAATGTGTTGGAAGCAATGTAACAGTCTTACCATAGAGGTAAGCAAACTTTAATGTCTTGAGGAAGTCCTCCTTGGATTCATGTCGATTTAGGTGAACTTCTACAAGTGTACAAAGTTCATACGACTCCAATGGCTGCTCCGCACAAGGATTAAAGCCCATAACACGATAGTCTTTTCCATCTGCTGGATCTGCTAGACGACCATAGTTACGAGCAACATCAAGCCAAATAAAACCTGGCTCTCCATTGTTAACAATCAGATCTGTATATTTTTCATAATCCATTCCGACTGTTGCAGAAATTGAGTTATTTGACATCCATGCCCATCCTGGGTTCTCTGGATCAAATGAGTTTCTTTCTGGGAATACTTCAGAATTTTTAAGATTAATAAAATCTTCATCTCCTGCTGCACCCAAAGCAAGTGTTGCAGAACGACGCACATTACCAGATACCACACAGGTACCAATTAGGTTGACGATATCAGTAATAGCACGGGAATCTAGGATTTCTCCAGTTCTACCGCCGATTACCTTGTCGATCTGGCTATGTAGTTGGATAAGTGGTGCTGGACCGCTAGCAACCCCTCCAAAGCCCTTAATCGGTGCTCCTAGAGGACGGATAACGTCATAGTTAAACTTCTGAATTGGTTGATTAGGACGTAGGTAAGAGTTTAGCAAAAGTCTAACCGATTCTACCCAGCCTTCACGAGTGTCTGGAATTTCATAAATCACTGCTGGTTCGGTAGGGGCATAGATCTGGAAACCCTTTTCCTGTCCTACTGTATCAAACCCTACTCCAATACCAAGCATAAGGGCATCCATTACCCAAGCAAATAATGCTCCTGGATCATTCTTATCAAGATCCTTTGTTGATACCATTGCACAGTTTTGGAGTGCTGCAGAGTTACGCTTCTCCATTGTCATTGCTGTTCCAAATGTCCACATACCTCTTCCTGGTGGTGTCCACTTGAGTTCAAACATTCTCTGGAATGCTTCTTGTGCTGACTTCTGAGCCTTATAATCATTCCATGGCAGACGGTTTTCCTTAGCATGATTCTTTTGTACTGAATACATGCCTTCGATTACACGACGGCATACTTCATGCCAACGTTCTTTAGTTCCGTCCTCCTTGACTCGTGAATATGTACGTATAAACGTAATTTCTCCCAAAGAGTTATTGCCTGCATCAACAAAGCCAAATGGACTTTCTGTTTGTGCATATGAAGCAACAAAATCATCTGAAAGACGGAAACTAAAAAAATCGGACATAATAGTAGAGATTCTCCTTAATAGAAACTGTAATAAACAAAGTATAGCAGAGTTTTTAAAAAAGTAAAACTCTACCTAAAGTGTTAGTTGAGAGTTAATTAAAACTCATGGTGCTATGATGCTTTTCGTTTGTACATCTAGCACATGTGCTTAATTTAATATGGGTGATGGGGCATTCTGATGTTACAACTTTGTGACCAAATATAAAACAGATCATCTTTTTCATAGTTGTATCCATTTTTCTCCAACGTTATAACTTGATGGAGCAATGTCATATGCAAGTGTAATTCTAGGTGTATCCTGATACCAGTCATCTCTACCATGAGGATGACCTGTTTCTGATAAAATTGCTCTATTATTTACATTTACATTTTCAAAATCATTTAGGTTATTGATCTTATAATAGGTAATAGATGGTTCAGCATTTATAGAATAGTATCCATGAAATACTGGAGCACCCTCGCCATTCATATGGTCATGATAGAACCTATTATCCTGTTTAGGGGAAATGGATACGCTATCAAACTTATAGTCAACATTAAACCAACCATGTATTTTAAAATCATTTGATGAAAAATCAATACCGTAATAATTACATGCCTCAATAGTCATATCTTTAAGTGCTGACTTGAGTTTCTGGATACCTTCATTTTCAAATGTAAAGACATTGTAGTAGGTTCCAAGTTGTGTTGCTGCTCCATTGGTAGCATTAAAGTTAGCAAGTAGGTCTGCAGGTATATTTCCTATTTTCCCACTTAGGATTTCATCTTGTTTTTCAAATAAAAACTTAGATAAATCTTCTAGATTATTATCAAGAATTCTTTCAAAAAATCTATGCTCTGGTTTATTCATTGCAATCATGCCAAAGGAATCCAATGCTGTTCCTGATCAGATCCGAAACGCATAACATCCTTGAGTGGAATTACGTCATAAGCAACTGTAATTCTTGGACCATCCCATTCCCAATCAGCCATAGCGTGTGGGTGTCCCATCTCGGATAGGATGGCTCTATTGTTTGTATTATAGTTTTCAACATAATTGTCAAATGCCTTGTAGTGTGTTACAGATGGTTCTGCACTTACACAGTAATACCCGTGAAAGTTTGGTGCTCCAAAAGGACCATGATCATGCCACTCTAACTTACCCTTTTTGGCATAATTAATATTAAACCAACCCTGTAGCATATATTTTTGCTCATCAAAATCAATTTCATAATAATCACAGGCTTCTCTTACCATGTCAGATACGGCTAGATATAGATTATAAATTTCTTCAATATGGAACTGGAACACATTGTATTGTCTCCACTTCATAGTTGATACGCTATTTGATGACTTCCAAACTTCATTATCTGTAACAGGTGTAACACCAGTTACCTTTGCCTGCTCGATCTTTGCATATCTATCTTGTAATGCAACTGCTAAACTATTTAAATCATTATCGAGATATCTCTCAAAAAATCTGTGTGGTTGTGCAGACTTGCTAACGCTTTGCAAACCTTGTGTTGGAAAATCTTCCATCATATTAACTCCATTCGACTCTACTATTATACACTATTTAAAAACCTTATTTTCTGTAGTCTTTACATACTCATATAGTTCAAGATCTGTTTGGTTGAGTTCCTCTATACGATCTATCTGTGATTTTGTTGGAATAAACTGTAATGGTTCTGACTCATTAATTTTATTCCGTCTTTTATATAGTGTAAAATTATACTCTTTTTCATGTATACTAGATAGTTTATCTAGCAACAGGTTATTATTTTCTAAAGAACAAAAATGTGCACTGTCTATTCGTTCCTTGATTTTATTGATATCTAGACTATAATCTTCAAACATCCATCCATCAAGTACACGCTGGATCCTGTTAGACTTATTCCATTTATCTTCATCAATTGTACCAGTAATACTCTTAGATTGCAAATTTGAATGTGGCAGGGAATAAGTATCTGAATATAACCATTCATCTAAAAATTCATTTGTTGGATGTACTGATAAAACCTCTTTAGAAAAAAAGTTAAATGTGCTTAAAAATCTATCTATTGGATTTCTTACTATTCCAAATTCAAATACATTATCTAATAATCTTATTGGATATCCACCAATATGACCAAAGATATAATTAACATTGTAAAATTCTTCTTTATTTATTTGTTCTAACTGATATACGGATAAATACTTTACCCCCTTACTAGTCAATAATGAAGTAAGAGGGTATCGTATAAACATACCTGAAGTTCTTGGAATATGGTGGTGATAAAAAATCATCACACAGTATTCTTAGTACTTACGTAGGTTGTGCATCACAAGATCACCTGCGATGTATGTATCTGTTCCTTCGCAGTCAAAACGATATGTTGTTGAGTCTGCTTCAATAACTTCTACAGATGTTACTGGAGTTTCAGTAAATGTGTCATTTGTGTATAAATATTCAATCACAGCGTCACCAACTTCAATTGCTCCTGTGTGCATAAAGAAATATGTTCCATTTCTCTTTGTGAGTACTGGCTGTACAAGCGAGTACTTCTTTGAAGGATCATTATTAATTGTCATAACTGATGTCTTCTGAGAAAGAACCTTTGAAACAACGTTTGTCTTTGTAATAGTCATATTACCTAGTGTTGTTGCTGACCAATCTTCTGGATTAAGTACATCTTCATCGACAAGTTCGCTAAATGTTACTGACCAAACTTCATCGCCTGGCTCAACATCCTTTGCTGCCTTCTTAACCCATGTATTATCTGGTCCTACTGTTGGGATTAGTGTGTCTTCATGGATACATCCGCTGAATGCAAATGGTGAGAAACCAAATACACCAAATGGTGAGAATCCAAATGGAGAGAATCCAAACACTCCGAATGGAGAGAATCCAAATGGTGAGAACCCGAATACACCAAATGGTGAGAAACCGAATACACCAAATGGCGAGAAGCCGAATGGTGAGAATCCGAATACACCGAATGGTGAGAAGCCGAATACTGAAAACGGAACGAATGAAAATGTTGTAGTGCTTGATGAATAGTCGGACCATTCACCATATCCTTCAGCATTTCTAGCACGTACACGGTATGCTTGTGCTGTTCCTGCTTCCTGGCTAACATTTGTAGATGTTCCAGATACTGTTCCAGACTTCCCATCATTTGATTCCCATTGGTAATCTAGAATTGCAGAACCACCGTTTTCTGGTGCACCCCAAGAAATTGTATCATATGATACGTTTGATGGTGATGATGCAGATGGAGCAGATGGCTTTCCTGGAAGTCCAACAACATCTTGTGAACCTCCTTCTGCCTCTGGAGATACAACAGAAGTATCAGTTTGACCAATTGTTGCATTAGCCTTAATCTTAAAGGTCCATGTTGCTCCAGATCTTAGTCCTGTTACACGATAAGGGGAAGATGTTGCTGTGAATGTTCTATCGCCGTATGATGGGTTGTTTGCTGTAATAGTAAAACTAGAAGCAGTTGCACCAACACCAGTTCCTGGAACAAAGTAAACATCATAATCTCCACTGAGATATGAAACTCCTACTCTTGTAACCTGTGTAATTGTAGGTTGTGATGGAGCAATACCCCAATATCTTGTTGCTTGCTTGGCAGCCTTACCAACCTTACCAGCCTTACCGCCACGTCTTAAAATTCCCATTTATCTTCCCCTTATTGTCTAAATTTTATTAAGCAGTTAGGTCGCCTGTTACGATCCATGTATTTGCAGAACGCTTAATTGCGGTTGCTGCTGAATAACGTGCACGTAACTTCAATCCTGGTGTGTAAAGTAGTGTTACCCCAGAACCTGCTACCAAAGTTGTTTGTCCAGTTCCACGCTGGAAGATATCAATTGCAGCCCCTACAGGGAATGCAACTGCAGAGTCTGCAGGAATTGTTACTGTGTTTGAAGATGATGAGTTCATTTCAACCAAGTTTGTGTTATCTGCAAGTGCTAGTGTATAACTTGATGTTTGCTCATTAAATGTTACAAGAGTTGCTGCATCAAGATCTTCCTGTGTAATCTTTGTTGCAAGATCTGCGACAATAGTTGTTGCAAAATCTGCATCATTATTAATTGCTGCTGCAATTTCATTTAATGTATTTAATGTTTCAGGTGCAGATGCTACGAGTGCTGCTACTGCAGTTCCAACAAACGCTGTAGTTGCAATTTGAGTAGTATTTGTTCCTGCTGCTGCTGTAGGTGCAGTTGGTGTTCCACTAAGTTCTGGTGATACCAAAGGTGCCTTAGCAGATAGGTCTGTTGTGAGATTTGCAATAGATGATTGTGAAAGCAATGCTGCCTGATCAATCTTTGCATCTGTAACAGAACCGTCTAAAGGTGTTCTTGCATCAGATAGTCTTGCATCATTTGTATAAACAAGATCTTCTGTGTTTGTAATTCCGTGAACATTTGTCTTATCAGCATTGTGATCTGAGATCGCTGCTGCTGATGCTACACCTGCTGCTGTTTGTGCATTTGTAGCCTTTGTTGAAGCATCTGCTGCTGCTGTTGCTAATGCAGCATCTACCAATGTGTTCATTGCTTCTGTTGTAACTAATACTGATGTATCAGCAATGCCGTGGACATTTGTTGTGTCAGCAGTGTGTGTTGCCATTGTGCTATTAGCAGCAGTTGCTGCATCTGCAATTGCACCTGTGATTGCTGATGTTAAGGTGTCATTTGTTACTAATTCTGCTGTATTTGGAATACCGTGTACATTTTCTGTTAGTGCATTGTGTGTTGATAGTGCACCTTCAGTTGTTGTAAGTGCATTTTGTGCTGCTTGAACAGCATCTGCAATTTCACCTAATGTATCCAATACTTCTGGTGCTCCGCTAACTAGGTCAGCAAGTTGTCCTAGAGGGATGCGTCCTTGTGCGTTAAGTGTTGCTACACCATTTGCTTGTCCCTTTTCAGATAGCAAAATGTAGTCATCTAGAGAACCACCAAGGTCTTCTAGGTTCTTGAAGTAGGAGATGTCTGCCCAGTGATTGGTACCGTCACCAATTTTAAATTGACCAGTGTCGGTTTCAAATCCGATTTCTCCTGCTGCTAAAATTGGGTCCGCATCAGTCCATTGCTGTGCTGTACCTCTTCGCTGTTGCATTCTTGTTGCCATATTTATATCTCCTTATGGGTGCTGCCCATGTTTTACTTTTCTTATTATAACATCAGTTTTTAGTTGAAGTTATCAATTGGTGAGCCACCATCTGCAGTTACATCCCAAGAAGTTGTGCTTGGTCCGCCACCGTCAAAACCCTGACCCAGTGGGCTATTGAAACTTCCACCCTCACGGAAGGTAGTAACAATAAATCCTGTTCCATCGATTGCTGTATCGTGGATGTGTTGTGGAAGATTTAATGTATCATCAACAGTTGCTTGTGTATACCAAACACCGTCATAATAAACATTAACTCTTTTTGTAAGTGTATCCAACCACATCTTTCCATCAGTTGGATTTTCTGGTGGGGTAGATCCTGCTCTAACTCCACCAGCATTTGTATCTACATACTCCTTTGTAGCAGCATGTGATGCAATACTTGGTGTGCCAACTACTACAGCACCTCCGAAACTACCAGTTCCATTAACCTGTAGTCCGTTCTTTACTCTAAAGTCCTTATCTACTGTAGCCATTATCTACCCCTTACCTTTGATTAGTCACCGTATGCAAGCAACATGCCTGATACGATAACCTCTGTTGAATTATTTACTGCATTTACTGT
>Ga0075471_10001114_pt1 | contig 17315 bp, 13 predicted proteins | sample DEB19_08_DNA_2_FD_74787 | JGI IMG/M metagenome (GOLD analysis project Ga0075471, IMG submission 74787) | Aqueous microbial communities from the Delaware River and Bay under freshwater to marine salinity gradient to study organic matter... | ecosystem: Environmental > Aquatic > Marine > Coastal ... | reverse complement strand
ACTGCTGCCCGCTGCGGCCGGATTGCTCGGCGCTGGCGCAGGGGCCGCCCCGGTCGCGGGCGCAAGCCGGGGCTGGGCAGTCGCCGCCACGCTGGGCAAGGTCGCTGCCTTCGTGGCGGTGATGCTCGTGGTTGGGCGTCGCCTGCTGCCGAGGGCGTTGCGCTGGGTGGCACGCACCGGCTCACGGGAGCTCTTCACGCTCGCGGTCATCGCTGGAAAGGGCTCCTAGTCGGTTGTCCCTTCCCGGGCCGAGACCGCCTGGCGCAACGAGGGCGCATAGCCGGAGCCGCCGTCTTTCGGGATCAACCCGGCGCGGCGCAGTTTTTCCAGCACTCGCGGGTTGGCCTCGCAGAATCGCACCTCGACGCCGCGCTCGCGCAGCCGGCGCACGACCTCCTCGAGCATGCGAATACCCGTCATGTCCGCGAAGGGGACGCTGCGCAGCCGGATGACGGCCTGGCCAGGGCCCGCGGGCGTGGCGAGCAACACCTGCTGCAACTTGTCGACGGCGCCAAAAAACAGGGGGCCGGCAATCTCGAAGACCCGCACGCCCTCTGGCAGCGTGCCGACACCCTCAGTCGATAGCGCCTCCGTATCGGCCGCCTGCACATCCACCGACTCCGCCATGCGCTTCAGAAAGTGCAGGATGGCAAGGATCACTCCGACGTTGACGGCAACCACCAGGTCGACGAACACCGTCAGCAGGAATGTGATGAGGAGCACCGCGCGGTCCGCCAAGGGCGCCCGACGCAGCATTCCTGCCACCCCTTTGAGATCGCTCATGTTCCAGGCGACGACGAAGAGGATTGCGGAGAGCGCCGCGAGAGGGATCTGGGCAGCGAGCGGCGCGGCCACAAGAAGCACGGCAACCAGCGTGGCAGCGTGCACGACGCCGCAAACGGGACTGGTGGCGCCGTTGCGGATGCCTGTGGCGGTGCGGGCGATGGCGCCCGTGGCGGCGAACCCCCCGAAGAGCGGCGCGGCGATGTTGGCGATGCCCTGCCCCACCAGCTCCTGGTTGGGCTCATGCCGGGTGCCGGCCATTCCATCCGCGACCGACGCGGAGAGCAACGATTCAATGGCGCCCAGCATCGCGATCGTGAAGGCCGGGCCGATCAGGGTGAGGACTTGGGGCAGCGTGATTTCCGGCCAAGTGAAGGACGGAATGCCGAGGGGAATCCCGCCGAAGGCGCTCCCGATGGTTGCCACGCCGGGCAAGTCAACCAGCGCCTGCACGACGGTAGCGACGACCATTGCCACGAGTGGCCCGGGCACTCGCTTCAACCCGGGGACCCGCGGCGCGACCACCAGCAGGGCAAGGCTGCCGGCACCCAAGGCGATGGTGGCGCCGTGCGCCTGGGGCAGGGCCTGCACCAGGTTCCAGACCTTCTCGTGAAAGGCTGCGCCGCCCACCTCGGGAAGGCCGAGAAAGTCCCGCCATTGGCTCACGAAGATGATCACGCCGATGCCGGCGGTGAAGCCGGCGATGACCGGCAGGGGGATGAAGCGGATCACGCCACCGAGCCGCGCGAGCCCCATTCCCAACAGCATCACGCCGGCGAGCAGCGTCGCCACCTGCAAGCCGCCGATGCCGTGGGTCGCCGTGATGCCAGCCAGCAAGGCGATGAAGGCACCAGTGGGGCCTGCGATCTGCACTCGGCTGCCACCGAGCAGCGACACCAGGACGCCCGCGACGATCGCGGTGTAGAGGCCCTGTTCCGGCCGAGCGCCCGAGGCGATGGCGAACGCCATGGACAGCGGCAACGCCACGACGCCAACGACGACCCCGGCCAGGATGTTGGGGAGCCAGTGGGCACGGGCGTAGAGGCCGGCGCGGCGCGCTTCGAAAAGGGCAATCACTGGGCCCAGTATCCCTCCGCCCCTCGCGGGTGGCAAACCCGGGCCGCCCAGTCACCAGACGGTAGAATTGGCGCCTGCCCAGCTGGACCTCAACGTGATTGACGTCATCATCCCCGTCTACCGGGGGCTCGCCCCCACGCGCCGGTGCCTTGAGAGCGTGCTGGAAAGCCATGTAGACGTCCCCCACGAAGTGATCGTCATCGACGACGCGAGCCCCGAGCCCGACATCAGCGCCTGGCTGAAGCAGCTCTCTGAAGCCGGGCGTATCACCCTCGTCACCCACGCGTCGAACGCGGGCTTCGTCGCCTCGGCGAACGAAGGGATGGGTATGCACCCGGATCGGGATGTCGTCCTGCTCAACAGTGACACGGAGGTCGCCGACGGCTGGCTGGACGGTCTCGCTGCATGTGCCGCGCGCGAGTCTGGAGTCGGCACCGTCACGCCTTTCTCGAATAACGCGACGATCTGCAGTTATCCGCACTACCCGGATGGGGGGCCCATGCCCAACGACTGCACGGTTGAGCAGATGGCGCGCCTCCTCTCGGACGTGAACGCTGGTCTCTCGGTTGAAATCCCGACCGGCGTTGGCTTTTGTCTTTTCATCCGACGCGCTTGCCTGAACGACATCGGCGCATTCGACGAAGCGGCCTTTGGCAAGGGGTACGGCGAAGAGGTGGATTTCTGCCTGCGGGCGAGTCGAGGCGGCTGGCGGCACTATCTGGCAGCCGACGTCTTCGTGTTCCACGAAGGCAGCGTCTCCTTCACCCCGGAAGCGGCGAGCGAGCGCAAACGCGAGGCGCAGAAGATCGTCGACGAGCGCTTCCCCGGCTTTCGCGAGCCACTGGCGACCTTCTTCCAGCGCGACCCTGCACGCCTTGCGCGTCGGCAGGCCGGGCTTGCGAGGCTCCGGGCGTCCCACCGGCCGAAGCTCCTGTTTCTCACTCACGGCTGGGGCGGTGGGGTCGCCCGCCACATCGACGACATCATCGGGATAGTCTCAGACGCAGCCTCCGTGCTGCTGCTGAGGCCGGGCCAGCCCGGAGGCCCCGAGGGTGTGCAACTGTCATGGGTGAATGCGGACGACACCTGGGAAGCGTTCTTCCCCATCCCTGGCGGCTGGGGCGACTTGATCACGACGCTTCGAGGAATTGGCGTGGCGCGCGTTCACCTGCACCACACTCACCGGCTACCGGAGGCTGCCCTGTCTCTTGCCACAGCGCTCGGCGCTCCGCTCGACGTGACCCTGCATGACTACCTCACGGTCTGCCCACAGCACAACCTTGCGGATGCCTCCGGGCGGTATTGTGGCGAACCCGACGCGAACGGCTGCAACCGCTGCATCGCTGAGCGGCCGCACGCATGGGACACCGACATCGCCGCGTGGCGGTCACGGTGGGGAGCGTTGATGCGCAGCGCCGACCGAATCTGGGCACCCTCCCACGACCTGGCTCGCCGGCTGCGCCAATACCATCCCGCGGTCAATATCGAGGTCATGCCACACCCAGAAGCCCCAAGTCCCCGAGTCTCCCCACCAACTCGCGTGTTGGTTCCCGGAGGGCTGTCACCGATCAAGGGCCTTGAAACGGTCTCGCGATGCGCGACCGATGCCTCGGCGCGCAGGTTGCCGATCTTTTTCCGAGTACTGGGGCACCTTGCGGCGGCTGTTCCTGTCTGGCCCGAGGTCCCTCTGTCGGTGAGCGGCACGTACCCGGAAGGGCGCCTCCCCGAGTTGATCGCACTCGAGCGTGGCGATGTCGTTTTTCTCGCTTCGCAGGTGCCCGAGAGCTACTCGTACACCCTCACCGCAGCGCTGGAGTCCGGGTTGCCCATCGTCGCCATGGGACACGGCGCCTTCGTGGAGCGGCTTGAGGGCCGAGCCATGGCGACGCTGCTGCCGCCCGGAAGCTCGCCGGCCGAGATCAATGCCGCGTTGCTTCACGCTTCAGCGCAGGCTGCCATTCCATGACGCCCGACGCCTACCGCAAGGCTTACCTCGCGCCACTGCACCCCGCCCGGCCAGCCGGGCCGCTCCCCCATCTGCCCGAGGCTGCGTGGTTCATCCCGCAGGGTGGCAGGGCCACACTCCAGCAGCTCTACGCGGCGGGCGTTCAGTGCGGGCATGGAGAATCGGCAATAGAGCTTGGCAACCGAATCTGCGAGTTACCGGACCTCAAGAGCCGGACGGAACCCGTTGAGGCAGAGCTTGAGTTGGCCCGGAAGGCGCAGGCGGATCTGCAGGCAACAACTGCAACATTGACAGCAGATCTCGACCGCAGCCGCACGGAGCTGAAGCTGGCGCAGGCGTTGGCAACCGAACGAGCGGCTGCTCTCGATGAGCTGAGCACAGGCCTTAGCGACCGAACGGCGGAGCTTGACCAGGCCCGTGCCCGGATCGGGGAGCTGGAAGGAAGCACCTTCTGGCGCCTTACGAAGCCGCTCCGATACGTTGCCCATCGCCTGAAGCAGGCTTGGCGCTTTCTACGGCGGCTGCCCCCCCGACTCGTCACCGCCCGCCAGATTCTGCTCACGGCGGGGCCCGTGGAGCTGGCGCGTCGTGTTCGGGCCAAATGGAGTGCGCTGCAGGCAAGCCCCGTCCCGGTCGCGATGCCCGCCTCCAGAGTGGCAACAGGCGTCGGGCCTTTGGCATTTCCGGCCTCGGACGATCCGCTTGTGTCCGTGATTGTTCCCGCCTACGGGGAGCCCCTGTTCACGTTCTCATGCCTTCAGTCCGTAGCGGCCCAGTCCGGCGACCATGGGCTCGAGGCCATCGTGATGGACGACTGCTCACCCCGGGCCTTGCGTGACGAGATGCCACAGGTAAGGGGCGTTCGCTTCGAGCGAAATGAGGCCAACCTGGGCTTTCTTCGTAACGCGAACCGCGGCGCGGCGTTAGCACGGGGCCGTTATCTCCTGTTCGTGAACAACGATGCCCAGCTCGCGCCTGACGCCGTTTCTGCATTGCTGCGCGTGTTCGCCAATCGTTCTGACGCAGGGGTGGTGGGCGCAAAGCTGCTGTTCCCTGACGGCAAGCTTCAGGAAGCCGGCGGCATTGTCTGGTCAGATGCCTCCGCATGGAACGACGGCCGCGGCCAAGACCCGCGGCGGCCTGAGTTCAACTTTCTGCGCGAAGCCGACTACGTGTCAGGGGCTGCCCTGATGATCCCACGCGAACTCTTCCTCTCGCTCGGCGGCTTTGACGAGCGCTACTTGCCCGCCTACTGTGAGGATGCGGATCTTTGTTTCCGCGTGCGCGAGGCCGGGCGCACAGTCTGGTACCAACCCGCCGCCGAAGCCATTCATCACGAGGGCATCTCCCATGGCACCGATGAGTCGGTCGGCATCAAGCGTCATCAGGTTCTTAATCGCGAGCGATTCCGAGAGCGCTGGACTCGCACGCTCTCCTCTCATCGCGCCAATGGGGTCCGCGTTCGGCTCGAGCGCACGCGCAAGGCGAAGGGTCGCATCCTGTTGGTAGAGGCTTGCATCCCTACTCCTGACCAGGACTCTGGCTCAGTCCGCTGCCTGCGTACGATGCAGGTGCTGCAAGCAATGGGCTACCACGTGACGCTGGTCGCGGATAACCTGGAGTACCAGCCGCAGTGGACTCCGCGCCTTCAACAAGAGGGCTTCGAGGTCCTTCACCACCCCTACCCCGATCGGATCGAGTCCCACCTTGCGGAGCATGGGTGTGACTACGACGCAGTCATCCTCACGCGCCACTACATTGCCGTGAAGTATCTCGACACTGTCCGTCGTCACGCCCCGCAGGCGCTGCTGATCTTCGACACTGTCGACCTTCACTTTCTGCGCGGCCAGCGCCTGGCAGAGCTGGAATCCAGCGCCACCCTTGCCCGGGGCGCCGATGAGGTGCGCAAACAGGAGCTGGCTTGCATTCGCGCTGCAGACGTGACCTGGGTAGTCAGCCCGGTCGAACAAGCCGTCCTTGCCGTTGAAGCGCCTGATGCCAAGGTCATTGTGCATACGAACATCCATGACCCCTCCCCGTCCCCAACGCCCTGGGCCGAGAGAGAGGGAATCCTGTTTGTGGGCGGGTATCGTCACCCGCCCAATATCGACGCTGCAACCTTTTACGCAGAGCAGATCGTCCCTTACCTGAGGGAGCTCCTTCCCGGCGTGACCTCATACCTCGCTGGCAGCAACGCGCCAGCAAGCCTCACCAAGCTGGCTGGCCCGGGTGTGGAGTTCCTCGGCTTTGTGCCGGACATCGAGGCTTGGCTGAAGCGTGTTCGGCTTAGCGTCTCGCCATTGCGCTACGGCGCTGGCGTGAAGGGCAAGGTGAATCAGAGCATGGCGCTGGGGGTTCCGGTGGTGGCGACGTCAGCCTCGGTCGAGGGCATGTACCTGGAGCCTGACCGCGAGGTGATTGTGGCCGACGAGCCACGGGCCTTTGCAGAGGCTGTGGCGCGCGTGTACCAGGACCCGGCGATCTGGAACCGGCTGTCGGAGGGAGGTATGGCCAATATTGGGCGGCACTTCTCTCGCCAGGTAGCTCGCGACGCCCTCGCCCGCACGCTTGCTTGTCGCGAGTCGCTGCGTAAGGGATGAGGGGCATTCCCTTGCGCGCCACTCTGCGCGTGCTGACGGGCCTTGCGCTAGTCGCCTTCTTCTTCGCGCACGAGGCTGAGTGGATCTCCATCCGGTTTCTACACCAGCTGGAGCTGTGGTCCTACGACGCGCGGCTGCGCTTCGCGCTTCCCCAGGAGCCCGAGTCACGGGTGGTGATCGTCGACATCGACGAGAAGAGCCTGAACGCGGAGGGGCGCTTTCCGTGGCCCCGCGAGCGCCTGGCGGAGCTCGTGCGCCAGCTCTTCGAGCGGCATGACGTGGCCGTGGCCGCGTTCGACATGGCGCTACCCGAACCGGACCGCAGCTCCGGCCTGCCGGTTCTGGAGGCGCTCGCCGCCAACGAGCTGAGTGGAAACCGGCCATTTCTACGGTTTCTTGAGGGCTCGAGAGCCTCCCTCAACTACGACCAGCTCCTGGCGGAGCAGCTGGCGAAATGGCCCGTGGTCCTCGGCGTGGCCTTTGGTGGCAAGACCGATGAATCCGGGGTCCTGCCGGAACCCGCCTTCGCCGCCGCCGACCTTGGGGATGCCCACTACCCGGTGTACGTGGCAACGGGCTTCAGCGGGAACCTGCCCCTGCTACAGGAGGCCGCCGTCACGGCGGGGCATTTGTATCCGGCGCTCGACATCGACGGAACAACGCGTCGAGTGCCTGCGTTCCTGAGGCATGGCGACGGCTATTACGAGTCGCTCTCCCTCGCCACGCTCCGTACCTATCTCGGCGACGCCAGGATGAAAGTCATTGTCGACGAACCCACGGGCCGCGGAGAGTTCAAGCAGGGCTGGATGCGCGCCATCGAGATTGACGGCAAGCGAATCCCCCTGGATCGCAGCATGAGCGTGTTGGTGCCTTTCCGCGCCCCCGGCAGCATCGAGTACGTTTCAGCCACGGATGTGATCCGCGGCAACCTGCCGGCCGATGCGCTCGAGCGCCGGATCGCCATGATTGGCACGTCCGCCCAGGGGCTCGTCGACCTGCGCTCCACACCTGTTCGCAAGGACCTACCGGGCGTGGAGGTGCACGCCTCTCTCCTGGTTGGCATGCTCAACGGCACGCTCAAGAGCCGGCCGCCGGAGGCAGTGGGCTTCACTGTCAGCGCCATCCTGCTTCTGGGGCTACCCTTGGCATTCCTTCTGCCTCGCCTCTCGGCCCTTGGCGCCACGGTGGCCACCTTCACCTTGGTGTCGGCGGTCTTCGCGGGGAATCTCTATCTCTGGGAGTCTCGCAACTGGGTGCTGCCGCTCGCACCGTTGCTCTTGATGCTGCTGCTCCTCTACGTCCTCAATGTCATCTACGGCTTTTTCTTCGAGACGCGCGCCCGCCGCCTGATCACGAGCCTCTTCGGTACCTACGTGCCGTCAGCGCTCGTGAGCGAGATGGCGAAGAATCCCGACGACTATTCGATGAAGGGCGAGAGCCGGGAGATGACGGTTCTCTTCTCCGATGTGCGCGACTTCACCGCCATCTCCGAAGGCCTCCCCCCGGAGAGCCTGAAGGAGCTCATGAACACCTATCTCACCGCCATGACGGAGGAGATCCACTCAAGCCGTGGAACGATCGACAAGTACATCGGCGACGCCATCATGTCCTTCTGGGGAGCGCCCCTCCCCGACCCCGAGCACGCTTCCCACGCGATCACTGCCGCCCTGGCCATGCAGCGGCGCATTCGCTCGCTCGACGGAAGTTTTGCCAGCCGTGGCTGGCCGGCCCTGCACATTGGCATCGGGCTCAATACCGGAACCATGAGCGTGGGCGACATGGGCTCGGCCTTTCGTCGCTCTTATACCGTCCTGGGCGACAGCGTGAACCTGGCCGCTCGCCTGGAAGGGCTGACGAAGGAATACGGCGTAGGCATCCTCGTGTCCGAGCACGTGGCCAAGGCCGCGCCAGGTTTTGATTACCGTGAGATCGATCGCGTGCGGGTGAAGGGAAAGCAGCAAGCGGTCACGATCTGCGAGCCACTGGGTCGCACGGGCGAGACGGATGGCGAGACGCTGAGGCGGGCGACGTTGATGGCGGGCGCCCTGGAGGCCTTTCGCCAATGCCGGTGGGACCTCGCGCAGTCGACATTCGAATCGCTTGCCCGCGTATCAGCAGACTCCAAGCTCGCCTCGCTATACCTCGGCCGCATCACTCACCTCCGCCAGCACCCCCCTCCCGAAGGCTGGGACGGAGTCACAAACTTCACGACCAAATGATCCCTGAATCTTCCGTCACGGCTGGGCCCACCTACCCCTTCGACGAGGCGCTTCCCGCGCCCGGCGAGGCTATCGAAGTTCGGCCTGGCGTGCACTGGCTGCGGATGCCGCTGCCTTTCGCGCTCGACCACATCAACCTCTGGCTTGTGGCGGATGGCGACGGATGGGTGATCGTCGACACGGGCCTCGGAACCTCAACCACACGAGAACTCTGGGATCGCCTGTTCGCCAACACGCTTCGCGGCAGGCCCGTGACGCGGATCATCGTCACGCACTACCACCCGGACCACGCTGGCAACGCTGGATGGCTTGCCGCAAAAACTGGCGCGCCAGTTTGCATGACCACAGGGGAATTCCTCACTGCGCATGCTGTCCGCGACGACGCCGCAGGCCACGACAATACGAACGCGGCCGAGTTCTACCGCAGCAATGGCCTGCCCCTGGACAGCGAAGGCCAGCCCGGGATGCTCAGCAACTCCTACCGCCGCGGGGTTCCCGAGCTACCCACGCGCTATCAACGCCTCATGGATGGTGATCGGGTGACGATAGGCGGCCACGAGTGGCGGGTGATCTGCGTCTTCGGGCACGCGCCGGAGCAGGCCACGCTATTTTGCGAGTCACTGGGGTTGTTCATCTCGGGCGACCAGGTGCTGCCTCGCATCACGACCAACGTCGGCGTCTGGGGAAACCAGCCAGATGCCAACCCGCTTGCTCATTACCTGGGTTCTCTTGAGCGCCTGGCGTCCCTTCCGCCTCACCTGCGCGTGTTGCCCTCGCACGACCGGGTATTCGAGGGCCTTCACGACCGGCTCGCACAGCTACACCGGCACCACGAGGACCGGCTGGCAAAGCTGCTCACGGCCTGCGATATGCCTCGCTCGGCGCGCGACGTGCTCGACGTGCTGTTCCGCCGCAAGTTGGACGATCATCAGATGCGCTTTGCCATGGCGGAGGCCGTGGCCCACCTCCACCTCCTGCACGCGCAGGGACGCCTCACGCGAATCGAGGAAGGTGGCGTTCGCCGCTACCAACGAGCTTAGCAGTGCACCGGCCCGGTGAAGGCTAAACTGGGCGCCTCGATGGAGATGCCCATGCCCCTCATGTCCCGCTGCCTCCCCCTTTTTTTTGCTGCGTGCGCATGGCTGCCCGCAGCATCAGCGGCCCAGACGGCCGTCACCGTCTACTCCAGCGCCCAGCCCGGCTCGCTCTCGCCTCAGACCTTTCGCTCAGGTGGTGAAGGCGCGTCTGTGCCGGGTTATGCGCTGATTCGGGAAGACCGGCGCTTCGACTTGCAGCCCGGCCGCAACAGCTTGCGCGTGCCAGACGTGCCCGCGCAGATCGACCCCACCACCGTTTCCTTCACCTCGCTCACGGACCCTGCGGGCACGCGCGTGCTCGACCAGAGCTTCGAGTTCGACCTCACCAGCACCCAAAAGCTGCTCACGCGCTACCTCGATCGCGAGGTCACGGTGGAGCAGCCCCGCGGCAGTAGCGTGGGCACGTTCACGGGCACGCTCGTGGGCACCAGCGGCGGCCTCACGTTGCGCGCGCCAGATGGCTCCGTGCGGGTGGTCAACAACCACAGCGGCCTGCTGCTGCCAAGCCTGCCCGGGGGCCTCATCAGCAAGCCCACGCTCGTGTGGAACATCGACTCAAAAACAGGCGGCGCCCAGACGGCGCGGCTCGCTTACCAGACGGGCGGCATGGCGTGGTGGACGGACTACAACGCCACCCTTTCGGAGCCCAAGCCGGGCACTTGCCGCCTTGGGCTCGGCGCCTGGGTGACGATCGTGAACCAGTCGGGTGCCACGTTCACGGATGCGAAGCTCAAGCTGGTCGCCGGAGATGTGCAGCGCGCCCAGCCGCGACGCGGTGTGGGAGCGCCGGCCGCCACCATGGCGATGCGCGCGATGCCCCCAGAAGACAGCTTCGAACAGAAGGCCTTCTTCGAGTACCACCTCTACACGCTCGGGCGCCCCGTGACGCTCGCCCAGAACTCGGTGAAGCAGATCGAGTTGTTTCCGACGGTTCAGGGCGTTGCCTGCGAGAAGAGGCTTTTCTACGCTGGGCAGGCGGGCGGCGGCGGGTATGGCAGCAGCCCGATCACGGACCGCGCCTTCGGCTCGCAATCGAACCGCAAGGTCGACGTGACGCTCAGCGTGAGGAACGCCAAGGCTGCCGGCCTCGGCATCCCGCTTCCTGCGGGCAAGCTGCGCGTGTCCCAGCAGGATAGTGCCGACGGGTCGCTGGAGTTCATTGGCGAGGATCTCATCGACCACACGCCCGCCGACGAGACCGTGCGCGTGAGGCTTGGCTCGGCGTTCGACGTAGTGGGGGAGCGCAAGCAAGTCGACTACCGCACCGATGGCGCTGCGCGCTGGATCGAGGAAGAAATCGAAGTGCGCGTGCGCAACCAGAAGCCCGAGGAGACGGTCTCGGTCACCATCCGGGAGAACCTTTACCGGTGGTCCAACTGGGCGATCGTGAAGAAGACGCAAGACTTCGAGAAGGTGGACTCGCGCACCATCCACTTCCCGGTGACCATTAAGCCCAAGGGCGAAGCGGTGGTGCGCTACACGGCCCGTTACAGCTGGTAGGGCTCAGTGGTGTCTGAAGCTGAGTCTGACGCTGAGTCAGGCACCCAGCGGAACGCTCAGGAGCGCGCGATGACGGCGCAGGCGATTCGCGGGCCTGCGTTACCGGCAGGCTGGGACTTGTAGTCGTCCGGGTCGCGATGGACGATCAAGCCCTTGCCGACGATGTCCGCAGCGCCGGAGCCAATTGAGAGGCCTGGAACGTCGAAACGAAATTCTGCGTTGCCGTTGGCATCCGCCTTGAGGTTGGGCATGTCGCCGGCGTGACGCTCGGCACCCGCGTGATGGCCGTGCCCCTTGCCGCCAGGATTGAAGTGGCCCCCCGTGCTCATGCCGTCCCCGGAAGAACAATCGCCCTTCTCGTGCACGTGGAATCCATGCTCGGCGTTGGGCTTGAGGCCGGAGAGACGGCCGGCAACTCGGACGGAGGTGCCGGTTTGCTGGAAGGTCACCTGGCCGCGGGCAGCGTTACCCTTGGTTGGTACCAGGTTGGCGCGCGCCGAAGGGCTCGAGCCGCCGGGCGCGGAGGCACAACCCGCCAGCGTCGCACCGGTCATCACTGCAAGGAACAGCGAGTTGCGGTGCGGCATGGCGTTTCTCCTATTTCTTGTCGGGCGCCTTGGCGGGGGCTGGCGCCGGTGCAGCAGCTATTGGGGTGGGCTTCGGAATGGGCTTGCCAGCCTTCCGCATGTTGTCCTGGTAGTTCTTGACCGAGCGGTCCGCGGCGACGGCCTGCGCGGCCTTTGCCTTCTCCGCAGCCTCTGCGTCCTTCTTCTTCTTTTCCTCGGCGGCGGCCTTGCCCTTTTCATCCAGCGGGGGCGGGGGCGGCAGCTTCGCCACCGCCATCACGGCGCCGAGGGAGAGCGTTCCGGCAACGACCAGGGGGATCAGGTTCGCGATCATGTCAGTCATCCCCCGGGGCCGGTTGCGCCGACGGCGTGACAACTTTCTCCGGGCGCTTGCCCGCCTTCACATCCTCATACCAGAGCGGGTGGTGTTCCTTCGCCCAAGTCTCGTCGACGTAGCCGGTCTTCATGGCCTTGAAGGCGCCGACCTGGCCTACCGTGCCCAGGTAGATGTGCATCGAGGCTGCAGCCATGGCGAGAACGGCTGCAACACCATGAAGGATGTTGGCGATGGCCATCAGCTCGCGCGACTGGTTCCAGTTCGGGAAGTTGAGCACGAGGCCTGTGGCGCTGAGGATCGTGCACAGGAACACCACGACGATCCAGAAAAGCATTTTCTCGCCGCCGTTGAACTTGCCGGAGGGCGGGTGCTCGCCGGTGAGAAGGCCACCTCCCTTCGCCAGCCACGTGGCGTCGTAGCTCTTCCAACGGTTCTCCTTGATGAAGAGCGTGATGAACACGACCAGCGCGAAGATGAACAGCGGGCCGACAAAGTTATGGATGTTCTTGCACGCTACCGTGAGCGCAGCGAAGGCCGCAGGCCCGATGATCGGCAGGAACAGGAACTTGCCCCAGAGAATCACGATGCCCGTGATGCCCAGCGCCACGAAGGAAAGCCCCATGGACCAGTGCGCCGTGCGCTCCACACCGGTGAAGCGCTCGATCACGCGGCCGGTGAGCGGGTCCTGAACCTTGATCGGGCCCTTGGCAACGTAGAAGAGCGTCACCAGCACCACTGGAATGAGCAGCAGGATGCCGCCGTAGAAAGTGATGGGGCCGTTGCGAATCTGGCGCCAGACGTGGCCGTAATCCTCGATGAGGACGTTCGTCTCGCGGCCGGGCACCGAGGCGTACTGCGGCTTGCCGCTCACGGCATCCCAGGACGGCGGCTTGTTCCACCCTGGCACGGCGGTGGAGCCTGCGGGCGGAACGGGCGCCGGCGCAGCAGCAGCGGCGGGCGCCGGTGCCGCGCCTGGCGCTGCGGCCGGCGCAGGTTGCTGGGCCAGGACACTGGCGCTCATGCCAAGCGCGACCAACGCGCCGGCAACCTTGAGGATCAGGCGGGACATCATGGCGTTTACCTCCGCTCTACTTCTTGTTGGGTGGGGGGATGCGGGCGTATTCGTTCTGGCGTGTGTTGCGCTCGGCAAGCGCCGCAGACCACTTGGACTTGTCGCCGTTGAAAGGGTCGTTGGCGTAGGGCGTGGTGTCTTGCTTGCCGGCGTAGGCCTTGCCCACTTCCCTGGGCGTTTCGGAGCAACCAATGGACAACAACGCCGCCGCAGCAAGCGCTGCGGCGGCCGCGCGGGCGGGGCTCATGCCTTGGCCCCGGGCTTGGCGCCGGATTTACCGTCCCCGTACGCCATCGCCCAGCCCCAGATCTCCTCCCCCTTGCCGCGCGTCGTGACTCGGGTCTTGTAGATGCCCGACAGCACGTCGCCATCGCCGGCGAGCAGCGCCTTGGTCGAGCACATTTCCGCACACGCCGGGAGCTTGCCCTCGGCGAGGCGGTTGCGACCGTACTTCTTGAACTCCTCCGCGGTGCGGTCCTTCTCCGGGCCGCCGGCGCAGAACGTGCACTTGTCCATCTTGCCACGCAGGCCGAAAGCGCCCGCCTGCGGGAACTGCGGCGCGCCGAAAGGGCACGCGTAGAAGCAGTAGCCGCAGCCGATGCAGAGGTCCTTGTCGTGCAGGACGATGCCTTCAGCGGTCTTGTAGAAGCAGTCCACCGGGCAGACGGCCATGCAGGGCGCGTCCGAGCAGTGCATGCACGCCACCGAGATGGAGCGCTCGCCGGGCTTGCCGTCGTTCACGGTCACCAGGCGGCGGCGGTTCACGCCCCAAGCCACCTCGTGCTCGTTCTTGCACGCAGTTACGCAGCCGTTGCACTCGATGCAGCGCTCGGCATCACAGATGAACTTCATACGAGCCATGGTCTGTGTCTCCTTTTGTCGGTGCCGGGCGTCAGGCGCGCTCGATCTGGCACAGGGTGGTCTTGGTTTCCTGCATCATCGTCACCGAGTCGTAGCCGTAGGTGGTGGCGGTGTTGACCGCCTCACCGCGCACGATCGGCGCGCAGCCTTCCGGGTACTTGGCAAGCAGGTCCTTGCCCTGCCACCAGCCCGAGAAGTGGAACGGGATCCAGGAGACGCCGGGGCCGACGCGTTCGGTCACCATCGCGCGCACCTTGATGCGGGCGCCGGTGGGCGTGCTCACCCAGACGTTGTCCCAGTACTTAATGCCGCGCGCCTCGGCGTCCTTCGGGCTGATCTCCACGAAGTTTTCCTGCTGGAGCTCGGCAAGCCACGGATTGGAACGCGTTTCCTCGCCACCGCCTTCGTATTCCACCAGGCGGCCCGAGGTAAGCGTGATGGGGTACTTCTCGTGCACCTTGTCCGCAACGGCCTTGTCCTGCACTGTCTTAAACAGGGTGGGCAAACGCCAGAAGGCCTTGCGGTCGTCGTGCGTTGGGTACTTGGCGACCAGGTCCGGGCGGTTGGAGTAGACCGGCTCGCGGTGCTTCGGTATGCCATCCGGGAAGTTCCAGACGATGGCGCGCGCCTTCGCGTTGCCGAACGGGTGGCAGCCGTGGTTCTTCATGACAACGCGCTGGATGCCACCGGATAGGTCCGTCTTCCAGTTCTTGCCCTCGGCTTCCTTCGCCTCTTCTGGCGTGAGCTCGCTCCACCAGCCGAGCTTCTTCAAGAGCACATGGTCAAACTCGGGGTAGCCGGTGGTGATGTCGGCGCCCTTGGAGTGCGAGCCATCTTCGGCGAGCAGGGAAACACCGTCACGCGTCACGCCAAAGTTGGCGCGGAAGTTGCCGCCACCGTCCATCACGTGCTTCGAGGTGTCATAGAGGTTCGGCGAGCCAGGGTGCTTCATTTCCGGGGTACCGAAGCAGGGCCATGGCAGGCCGAAGTAATCGCCCTCCATGTTGTAGCCGGTTTCCTTGTCGACCACCTTCTTCGTGCAACGCAGGGTTTTCGGGTCGAAGGCATCCATGTTCCGCATGTGGGCCTTCAGGCGCTCCGGCGACTGGCCGGTATAGCCGATGGTCCACGTACCGCGGTTGATTTCCCGCAGCACGTCTTCCACGACCGGCTCGTCCCAGCCGTTCTTGTCCTTCACGACCTTGATGTTGGCGCAGAACTCCTTCTCGAAGCCGAACTTCCTCGCGAAGGCGTACATGATGGTGTGGTCGGGCTTCGACTCGAACAGGGGGTCGACGACCTTCTCGCGCCATTGGATCGAGCGGTTCGACGCCGTGCAGGAACCCGACGTCTCGAACTGCGTCGCGGCGGGCAGCAGGTAGACGCCGTCCTTGCGATCCGGCATCACGGCCGAGGCAGAGGGGTACGGATCGACGATCACCATCAGGTCGACCTTCTCCATTGCCTTCTTCATTTCGAGGCCGCGCGACTGCGAGTTCGGCGCATGGCCCCAGTAGACGACCGCGCGAAGGTTCGGGTCCTGGTCGATCTGCTCGTTCTTCTCGAGGACGCCGTCGATCCAGCGGGAGACCGTCATGCCCGGCTTTTCCATCATCGCCTGCGAGGCGAAGCGGCCCTTCATCCATTCGTAGTCCACGCCCCACACGCGGCACCAGTGGCGCCAGGAGCCCGCGACCAGGCCGTAGTAGCCCGGGAGCGAATCCGGGTTGGGGCCTACGTCGGTGGCGCCCTGCACGTTGTCGTGGCCGCGATAAATGTTGGCGCCGCCACCCGACACGCCGATGTTGCCGAGCGCCAGCTGCAGGATGCAGGAGGCGCGCACCATGGCGTTGCCGATGGTGTGCTGGGTCTGGCCCATGCACCAGATGATCGAAGACGGGCGGTTTTTCGCCATCGTCTCGGCGGCGGCATACACCTCCGCCTCCGGCACGCCGCAGGCTTCCTGCACCTTGTCCGGCGTCCAGTTCTTCAATACCTCTTCACGCACCTTCTCCATGCCGAAGACGCGGTCGTTCAGATACTTCTGGTCTTCCCAGCCGTTCTTGAAGATGTGATACAGCATGCCGAAGAGCAGCGGCACGTCAGTGCCGGAGCGGAAACGGATGAATTGGTCCGCCTTCGCCGCGGTACGCGTGAAGCGCGGGTCGGCCACGATCATCTTGGCGCCCGTCTCCTTCGCGTGCAGCGCGTGCAGCATCGAGACGGGGTGCGCCTCGGCCGCGTTCGACCCGATGAAGAACATCGCCTTCGCGTTCATCAGGTCGTTGTACGAATTTGTCATGGCGCCGTAACCCCAGGTGTTCGCAACACCCGCCACGGTGGTGGAGTGGCAGATGCGCGCCTGGTGGTCCATGTTGTTCGTGCCGTACATGGACACGAACTTCCGATACAGGTAAGCCTGCTCGTTGTTGAACTTCGACGAGCCGATCCAGAACACGGCGTCCGGGCCGCTTTCCTTGCGGATGGCGAGCAGCTTGTCGCCCACTTCGTTGATCGCCTGCTCCCAGGTGATCTTGCGGTACTTGCCGTCGACCAGCTTCATCGGCGACTTCAGGCGGTGCGAGTGCTCGGTCATCCCATGCTCGCGCACGGAGGCGCCCTTGGCGCAGTGCGCGCCCATGTTGATGGGCGAGTCGAAAACCGGCTCTTGGCGAACCCACACGCCATCCTGCACGGTGGCATCAACGGCACAGCCCACGGAGCAGTGCGTGCAGACGGTTCGCTTGGTCTCCACCTTGCCTGCCCCCCCCGGCTTCGCGGCCTTGGCTTCGGACACGATGTTGAGCGGCAACTGGCTGGCGAACGCAGCGGCTCCTGCGGTGACGCCGGCGCCCTTCAGGAACTGGCGACGGCCCACGGTCTGGGCACCGAGCGTGCGCATGGCACGGGAGAGCGGGTTGGCCGCTTCGGCGCGGCCTTCGGACTTGCGCTGGATGAGCATGGCGGGCTCCTCAGACGAGCGTGGTGTTGTAGTACTTCTTGATGTGCTCGGATAGGTGATAGCCGCGGCGCTCTTCGCTCGCGACTTCCGCTCCGGCTTGCTGGGCTTGCGGCTTCACGCCGGAAGCAACGGCTGCAACGGCCGCCCCTGCGCCACCAATGCTGGCAACCGCAAGAAAGCGACGACGGGATTCACGGGGGGATTGGCTGCTCATGGCTTGTCTCCTCTTGTTGATTCCGGCAAACCGACCACCATCAGGACAACTGAAACGCTTG
>Ga0075471_10001113_pt1 | contig 17332 bp, 19 predicted proteins | sample DEB19_08_DNA_2_FD_74787 | JGI IMG/M metagenome (GOLD analysis project Ga0075471, IMG submission 74787) | Aqueous microbial communities from the Delaware River and Bay under freshwater to marine salinity gradient to study organic matter... | ecosystem: Environmental > Aquatic > Marine > Coastal ... | reverse complement strand
CTCGAGGTCCTCCCGGTCGAACCGGGCCACGATCTCGTCGGGACGGCCGTCGGCGACGATGCGGCCCCCGGACAGGAACAGGACGCGTTCGCTCAGGCGCTCCACCTCGCGCATGTCGTGGCTCGTCACGAGCAGCGCGGTCCCGTCCGAGGCGCAGAGGTCGAGGATCCCATCGCGCACCCGCGACGCCACGTCGGGGTCGAGGGACGCGGTCGGCTCGTCGAGCACGAGCAAGCGGGGCCGGTGCAGACAGGCGCGCACGATGCCGACGAGGGTTCGCTGACCCGAGGACAGCTGCGGGCCCATCGCGTCCGCCAGGTGCTCGATGCGGAACCGCTCGAGCCCGGCGGCGATCGCCGGGGCGGGATCGGGGATCCCGTAGATCCGTCCGTACATCGTGAGGTACTCGTGCACCCGCAGGTCACCGGCGAGCGGCAGGTACCCGGCGGCGAACCCGATGTGCTCGGCCGCCACGCTGCGGTTCCGCCGCTGGCTCACCCCGCACACCTCGACCTCTCCGGCGTCGGGCGAGATCGCGCCCAGGATCATGAGCAGGGTCGTGGTCTTGCCCGCGCCGTTCGGCCCGAGCAGCGCCACCCGCTCCCCCGCCCCGACGGTGATGTCGATGCCGTCGACGGCCCGGGTTCGTCGGTACTCCTTCACGAGACCGCGGGCGACGAGGACGGGTTCCACACCCCGATGCTCGCAGAACCGCCCCGGTCCGGGCGACCCCTTCACCCCACCGGCGGGCCGGAACCGGACGTCCCGGCCGTCCCCGACGGTCACGGACGTCCCAGGTGCGCCTACGCTCACCCTCCGTGCCCGACTACGTCGACGAGACCAGTACCGAACTCGAGCGCAAGGCCAAGGCGCTCGAGGTGGTCGCCCTCGCCGAGACCATCACCTACTGCATCCTGTTCTACTTCTGGATCATCCAGCCGAGTGTTCCCGGCAAGGCGATCACCGGCTTCTTCCACGGCCTCATCTGGCTCGCGTTCGTCGCGATGACCCTCATGATCACCCCCGAGATCGGGTGGTCGTGGGGATTCGCAGCGGTCTCGGTCCTGACCGGCCCCATCGGCGGCATCCTCGTGTGGTGGCGCATCACACGGGGCGGCGTCCCCTACCGCACCGGAGGCGGCTCAGCATGAAGCACTCGATCAGGAACCGGTTCGGACTCCTCGCCCTCACCGCGGGTCTCCCGTTGCTCGCCGGTGCGTGCACCCCGTACCTCGTCCCGCAGGGGGCCGCCCCCATGCGGTACCGGGACGAGGTGTTCACCGACGTGACCCTCACCTCGAACATCCCCTACGGACCGGGGAGCGCGGTGGACCAGGACGGCCAGACCGACATCCTCCACCTCGACGTCTACGCGCCCACCGGCGACACCGTGACCTCGCGGCCGGCGATGATCTGGGTGCACGGAGGTTCGTTCCGCGGCGGCAACAAGACCTCGGGCGAGATCGTCGACCAGGCGACCGTGTTCGCCAAGAAGGGCTTCGTCAACTTCTCGATCAGCTACCGACTCACCGCGGCGGGTTGCTCGGCGTCCGCGCCGGGCTCGCAGTGCGTCGACGAGATGAACGACGCGATGCACGACGCGCAGGCCGCGGTCCGCTGGGTCAAGGCGAACGCCGCGACCTACGGCGTGGACCCGACCCGGGTCGCCATCGGCGGCACCTCGGCCGGTGCGATCACCGCGATCCACGTCGCGCTCAACCCGAACGAGCCCCAGGGTCCCTCGGATGCCGGCCAGTCGAACGCGGTCCGGGCCGCGCTCTCGCTCTCGGGGGCCAACATCATCGGCGGACCGGACCCGGGGGACGGCCCGTTCCTCGACTGGCACGGCACCGCCGACCCGCTCGTGCCCTACGCGTGGGCGGTGAACACCGTCTCCACCGCTCGTGCCGTCGGCATCGACGCGCACCTCAAGACCTACACCGGTGAGGGTCACGTGCCGTACAACCACCGGACCGAGATCCACGACATGACCACCAACTTCCTGTGGTGGCACATGGACCTCGCCCACGCCGCGACCTGACCGGCGCCGATCCGGACGGCTCCCCGCCGCTCGTCCCGCCCCGGTCCGGGGCCGGGTCGGGCGGCGGCGTCGCGTCAGGCCCCGGCGACCTGCGGCCGGATCGCCGTGCGCCAGATCAGAGCGATGATGAGCGCGGCGGCCACCCCGACCACGTTGAACAGCACGCTGGCGACGATCGCGATCGCCGGCGCCGCGATCCAGGCCGTGCGGTGCACCGAGGCCCGCTCGAAGGCGTCCACCGGGAACCGCCGGACGTCGACGATCACCCAGGTCGCGAACGCGATGCCCACGACGATGAGCGGGAACACGATCACCAGCAGTTCGGGGGCTCCGAAGTTCACCGTGGTCTCCCCTCGGGGTCGGCGGGCGCACCGGACGTTACCGGCGCGCCCTCCCGTCAGACGGGTCGGTCGGCCGCGTCGGAGACCCGCACGAGCAACTTGCCGGTGTGGTCGCCGGTGAACAGGCGGTTGAGGGTCTCCGGGGCCCGCTCGAGACCGTCGACGACCTCGACCGCGTAGCGCAGCCGGCCCTCGACCACGAGCGGCAGCAGTCCCATGACCGCCTCCGGGAACCGTTCGACGTAGTCGAGGAGCAGGAACCCCTCCATCCGCGCCCGCTGGCTCACGAGCTCGAAGGTGTTGCGCACCGGCGGCGGCTCGGCCGCGGTGTAGGAGGCGATCGCCCCGCACAGCGCGATCCGCGCCCCGATCGCGAGGTTGGCCAGCGCGGCGTCGAGGATCGCCCCGCCCACGTTGTCGAAGTACACGTCGATCCCGTCCGGGCACAGCTCGGCGAGGCGCGCCGCGACGTCCTCACGCCGGTAGTCGATGCACGCGTCGAACCCGAGGTCCTCGGTCACCCACCGGCACTTCTCGGCCGAGCCGGCGATCCCGATCACCCGGGCTCCGGCGATGCGCGCCAACTGCCCGGCCACCGAGCCGACCCCGCCCGCCGCACCGGACACCACGAACACGTCACCCTCGCCGACCTGCGCGACGTCGTGGACCCCGAACCAGGCGGTGAGCCCGGTGGATCCGTAGATCGAGAGGACGTCGGTCGGGGCGAGACCCGGCGGGATCACCTGGGCGGCACGGTCCCCCGAGTCGACGACCGCGTACTCCTGCCACCCCAGGAGGCCCATCACGAGGTCGCCGACCGTGTAGGCCTCGGAGCGCGACTCGACGACGACCCCGAGTCCGGCGGCCCGCACCACCTCGCCGATCGCGATCGCCGGCAGGTAGGAGTCCTGCTCCCGCATCCAGACCCGGTTCGTCGGATCGATCGAGAGGTACGCGAGGCGCACGAGGGCCTCGCCCTCCGCCGGCGTCGGGACCGGCGCGTCCTCCACCGAGAGACAGTCGGGTCCGACGAGGCCGTCGGGTCGTGCGGTGAGCAGGATGCGGCGCTGCGGATCGGTCATGGTGCCGAGGCTGCCACACGGGCCGGCCGCCGTGTCGCCGCCCGGGGCCTACCATCGCCACGTGCGCCCCGACCCCGCGTCCCTCGTCGACCTCGTGCGCTACCCGGTCGACGCACCGGACTCGCCGGCGGCCGTCGCCGCGATCGCCGCGGCCCGGGCCGACCTCGCCCGCCAGGGCGTCGCGGTGATGGGCGGGTTCCTGCTCCCCGGGGCCGTCGCGGCCATGGCCGCCGAGGCCGATGCGCTCGCCGCCGGTCGCCACCACCAGGACGTCATGGGCACGCCGTACCTCGAGATCCCGGGCGATCACTGGCCCGCCGACCACCCGCGGCGGACCGAGGGCCGCTCGGCGCTGACCGCGATCCCCTACGACGCGTTCGGCACGACGTCGCCGCTGCGCGCGCTCTACGAGTGGGACGCGCTGCTCGAGTTCGTGCGCCGCGCCCTCGATCGGCCCGTGCTCCACCGGTACGCGGATCCGCTCGGCGCGCTCAACGTGGCCGCGATGCACGACGGCGACGAACTCGCCTGGCACTTCGACCAGACCGACTTCGTGGTGTCCATCGCACTCCAGCGGTCCGAGACCGGCGGCGCGTTCGAGTGCGCGCCGCACACCCGCACCGACGAGGACGAGTGCTACGAGGTCGTCGCCGCCTGCCTCGCCGGTCGTCGGGACGCGCCCACCACGGTGGTCGAGTTCGAGCCCGGTACCCTCATGCTGTTCGCGGGACGCCACTCGCTGCATCGCGTCACACCGATCGGCGGGCCGACGCCCCGCCACGTCGCGCTCCTCGGCTACGACACCGCTCCGGGCGTGTGCAGCTCGGAGATCCTCCGCCTCATCCGCTACGGCCGCACGGCCTGACGACCCGAAGGGACCACCATGCAGGAACTCACCGGGAGGGTCGCCGTCGTCACCGGCGCCGCCAGCGGCATCGGCCGGGCGCTCAGCGATCGGGCCGCCGCCGAGGGGATGGCGGTCGTGATGGCCGACGTCGAGGCGCCCGCGCTCGCGTCGGCGGCGGACGAGGTGCGGGCCTCCGGGGCCCGCGTGCTCGACGTCGTCACCGACGTGGCGGACGAGGCCGCCGTCGCCCGCCTCGCCGACGCCGCGTTCGCCGAGTTCGGCGAGGTGCACCTGCTGTGCCAGAACGCCGGGGTGTCCGGGGGCGGCGGACCCTCCTGGGAGATCCCCGACAACGCGTGGCAGTGGACCTTCGGGGTGAACCTCTGGTCGGTCGTGTACGGCCTGCGCGCGTTCGTGCCGCGCATGATCGCCCAGGGCGAGGGTCACATCGTGAACACCGCGTCCTCGGCCGGGCTCAAGACGCTGCCGTTCGTGGCGCCCTACGCGGCCACGAAGCACGCGGTCGTCGCGATCAGCGAGGCGCTGTGCATCGAGCTCGGGATGTTCGGGCCCGGACTCGGGGTCTCGGTGCTGTGTCCGGGGTGGGTCGACACCCGCATCGCCGACTCCGACCGCAACTGGCCCGCCCACCTCGGCGCGCCCCCGGCCACCCCGGAGGGGGGCGACGACATGCGCGAGGTCAGCCGCGGGCTGCTCGCCGCCGGGATCCCGCCGTCCACCGTGGCCGCGGCAGTGTTCGACGCGGTGCGCGCCGGTCGGTTCTGGGTCTTCCCCGACGGCATGGGCCCGCGTCTCGCGCACGCTCGCATCGACGAGATCGACGGCGGCACGAGGCCGGTCATCACCGAGCTCTACGACGGGACCGATTACGCCGAGCCCGAGTAGGGCGCGGCGTCACGGCAACCCGGCCCCTGGCACCTCCACGCGCACCGTCTCGATCGCACCGCGGGCCGACTCCGTCGCCGCCGGGTCGCTGTCGTCCGCGGTGCACACGAACAGCGTCCGTCGGTCGGCACCTCCGAGCATGCATGCGAACGCGCCCGCCCGATCCACGGTCACCACGTCGGTCACCGCACCGCCCTCGAGCACCCTCAGCACCCGACCGGAGAGCGGGCAGGCCGACCAGATCGCACCCTCCGCGTCGAGGCAGATCCCGTCGGGGACCGCGCCCTCGAGCTGGGCCCAGACCCGTCGCCCGGAGAGCGTGCCGTCCGCCCCGATGTCCCAGGCGGTGAGGCGCCCGGCGAAGGTCTCCCCGACGACGAGGGTGCGGCCGTCGGGGGTGATGACGCTGCCGTTGGGGAACCGGACGTCGGTGGCCGCGACCGACACCGCGCCGTCGGGCGCGACCCGCAGCAGCACGGTCGGGACCGGGTCGGCACCACCGTGGAGGTCGAACCCGAAGTTCCCGACGTAGGCCCCACCCGCTGCGTCGACCACCATGTCGTTGCAGGGGAAGGCCGCGTATCCGGACAGGTCGGCGAAGCGCTCCGGGCCGTCGGAGTGGAACTTCAGCACGCGGCGCTGCTCCATCGAGACGACCATGAGGTGACCCTCCGGGTCCCAGCCGAGGCCCGAGGGCAGACCCGGCACCTCGGCGAACGTGGCGACCTCGCCCGATTCCGACACGGTCACGATGCGACCGGCGTGCATGTCACTCACGAACAGGAGGTGCCCGTGCCAGCGCGGTCCCTCGGGGAACCGGAACCCGTCGACGAGGACCTCGGTGGAACGGACGCGCGGCTCGGTCATGGACCGGAGTCTGGCACGCAGCGCGCCGCGCCCATCGGTGGCGCGGTCGTCAGCGGACGATGGCCCCCATGCGACCGGCCTGGTAGTCCTCGAACGCCTCGATGATCTCCTCACGGGTGTTCATGACGAACGGGCCGTACCGGGCCACCGGCTCCCGGATCGGCAGTCCGGCGAGCACGAGGACCTCGGCGGCGTCACCGCCGGCCCCCACCGCGACCTCGTCGCCGTCGGGGGCGAGCAGCACGAGGTCGGCCTCCCGGGCCGTCGCCTCCCCCACGGCGACCTCACCGCGGATCACGTAGACCATCGCGTTCCACTCGGCGGGCAGCCCACCCCGGAACGAGCCGACCGCATCGAGTCGGACGTGCCAGTACGCGATCGGCGTGTGGGTCCGTGCCGCGGCGACCGTGCCCTCGAAATCGCCCGCGATGACCCGCACGGTGACCCGGCCCCCGTCGGTCACGACCTCCGGGATGTCGCGGGCGAGGACGTCCTGGTACTTCGGCGGGATCATCTTCGCCGCCGCGGGGAGGTTGACCCAGACCTGGAACCCGTGGAGCGTGCCGCCGTCGGTGCGGATCTCGGTGGCCGGCATCTCGGAGTGCACGACGCCGGAACCGGCCGTCATCCACTGCACCGCGCCGGGTCCGATGCGCCCGGAGTTGCCGACCGAGTCCTCGTGCTCGAACGCGCCCTCGAGGATGTAGGAGACGGTCTCGAAACCCCGGTGCGGATGGTCCGGCGCGCCCTCGGCCCGCCCGGGTTCGTGCTCCTGGGGCCCCATGTGGTCGAGCAGCAGGAACGGGTCGACCATCGGGAGGTTCGGGGTCGGGAACGGTCGGCGCACGTGGAACCCTGCGCCCTCGACCGCGTGCATCGCCGGGATCACGTACTGGCCGGTTCGGATCGTCATCGTGGGACCTCGGTCGTCCTCGCTCGGGTGGACTCCGGGCCGATCTCGCCCGGTGCCCGTCCTCGGATTGAACCACGCGCCCCGGCGGACCATTCCACCCGGTACCCCGGCCCGGGGTCGGACGCGCACCGTGCCGTAGGCTCGCCCGCCGTGGACGACGTCACCTTCTACGGCCTCCGACGCGGCGACGGCCCCGCCGAGTGGCGCTTCGACGTCGTGCGCAACCTGTGCTCCGGACTCGGCGCCCTGTTCGGCGGCGCCGGCCTCGGCGCGGGGATCACCGCCCTCGAGGCGCACACCGGGCGACCCACGGTCTGGGCGACCGCGCAGTTCCTCGAGTTCGCCACACCGCCCTCCGAGGTCGTGCTCGAGGTCGAGGAGATCGTCCGTGGGCACCAGGTGAGCCAGGCCCGGGCCGTCGGTCGGGTGGAGGGGCGCGAGATCTTCACGGTGAACGCCGCGCTCGGCGAACGCGACGTGCCCTACGTCGGCGAGTGGGCCGAGCGGCCCGCGCACCTCCCCCACTGGAGCGAGTCGCGCACCCGCGAGATGCCCGAGCACATGCGCGGGACGATCAGCGAACGCATCGACATGCGCCTCGCCGACGCGAAGAACTGGGAGGACTTCGACGGCACACCGGGGACCGGGCGTTCCGCGCTCTGGGTCCGCCTCCCGGAGATCCTCGAGAACTCGGCGGCGGCCCTGGCCATCGTGGGCGACTACGTGCCCTTCGGCATCTCGCAGGCGCTCGGCGTGCACGCCGGTGGCAACAGCCTCGACAACACCCTGCGCATCACCTCGCGCTCCCCGACCGAGTGGATCCTGGCCGACATCCGCATCCACGCGGTCGGCCACGGGTTCGGGCACGGCCTCGTGCACCTCTGGTCCGAGGACGGCGTCCTCCTCGGATCCGCCAGCCAGTCCGCGATCGTCCGCCAGATCCGGGACGAGCCGCGGGTCATCACCCCGCGCACCGACCGCGCGCCCAGACCCTGACCGGGAGGACCACCATGGCCGAGCAGCGTTGGGGCGTCACGATCCCCCTCATGGGCGTGTCCCTCGCCGACCACCGCCGGTACGTCGACGAGATCGCCGAGCTCGGGTTCACCGACGTGTGGTCGAGCGAGGCCGGCGCGCACGACGCGTTCACCCCGCTGGCCCTCACCGCGGCCTGGACCCCGAAGCTGCGTCTCGGTCAGGCCGTCATCCCCGTGTACACCCGAGGCCCGGCCCTGCTGGCCCAGAGCATCGCGACCCTCTGCGAGGCGGCACCGGGGCGCGTCGCGGTCGGGATCGGCACGTCCTCGAACGTGATCGTCCAGCGCTGGAACGACATCCCGTTCGAGCAGCCCTACCGCCGCACCCGGGACACGATCCGGTTCCTGCGCGCCGCCCTGAGCGGCGAGAAGGTCACCGAGGAGTACGAGACCTTCAAGGTCGACGGCTTCCGGTTGGGCGTGCGCGTCGCCGAGCAGCCGCCGATCCTCGTCGGAGCCCTGCGCGAGGGGATGCTGCGGCTCGCCGGCCGGGAGGGCGACGGCGCCATCGTGAACTGGCTGTCGGCCGAGGACGTGCGCAAGGTCGCCCCGATCGTCGGGGAGGGCAAGGAGGTCGCGGCCCGCATCTTCGTCATGCCGTCCGAGGACCGCGAGGCGGTGCGCCACCTCGGCACCCGGCTCATCGCCGAGTACCTCAACGTGCCGGTGTACGCCGCGTTCCACGAGTGGATCGGCCGCGGCGAGGCCCTGCGCGACATGTGGACGGCCTGGCGCGAGGGCGACCGCAAGCGGGCCACCGCGTCGATCCCCGACGAGGTCATCGACGATCTCATCGTGCACGGCTCCCCCGAGGAGTGCGCGGCCCACGTGCGACGCTACGCGGCCAACGGCGTCACCACGCCTGCGCCCATGATCCTCGCCGGGCCCGACGACACCATGCGGGTCCTGCGGGCGCTGGCCCCCGGCGCCTGACCGGGCGGGCGCCGAATAGGGTTCGCCCCATGGCACCCGCGCCGGAGTCGGGCACGACGCGCACCCTCATCCTCGCCGCCGCACTGCGCCGGTTCGCCGATCAGGGCTTCGCCGCGACGAGCCTCACCGAGATCGCCGACGACGTCGGGATCAAGCGCCCGAGCCTGCTGCACCACTTCCCCTCCAAGGAGGCCCTCTACCGAGAGGTCCTCGTCGCCGAACTCGCCGACTGGACCTCGCTCGTCAACGTCGCCGTCGTCGGCGGATCCGGGGGCTGGGAACAGGCCGAGCGCGTGCTCGTGGCCGCGTTCGAGTACTTCGAGAAGCACCCCGAGTTCGTGCGGTTGACCCGTCGCGAGGCGATCGACGGCGGACCGATGCTGAGCGCCGAACTCGGCGCGGTGCTGCGGCCGATGTTCGACCGGGCCGTCGAGTTCCTCGAGCGCGAGATGGACGCCGGGCGGCTGCGCCGCTACGACGCGGCGCAACTGCTCCTCACCGGGTACGGCGCGGTGCTGTCCTACCTCTCCGACGCGCCGTTCATCGGGGACCTCATCGGTCACGATCCCCTGTCCCCGGACGCGCTCGCGGCCCGACGACGCCACGTGCTCGACCTGCTGCGGGCCGCACTCGACCCCGAACTCGACGGACGCTGACGCGGGTCAGAACCGGACGCCCTCGCGCCACGCGGCGAGCACCCCGGCGTCGCCGATGACCTCGACCGCGTCCGCATCGATGCGGCCCATGGTGACGAGGAGGAGATCGCAGGCCGCCCCCCGCACCGCGACGTCCCCCTTGGCGTGCTCCCGCAGGACGGTCATGCCGCTCCCGCCTCGGGTGATGAGCCACTCGCCCTCGGCGTCGGTCGCATGGAGGTGGATCGTCTCGCCGGCCCCGGCGGAGGGCACATCCACGCGGTGCACCAGCACCGTGAGCAACTCGTCGATCGCGTCGACGGCCGCCTCGGCCTCCAACGGGGTCGGGGCACCGAGCGCCGACTCGGCGTCCCAGCGGTGCACGGCGACCTCGTGGAGCAGGCGGCGGCGCCAGAACCCGACCGTGTGGTCGTCGGTCCAACTCCAGGCCTCGTCGCCCGCCGGCACGCCGGCCAGGACCTCGACCGACCGGTCGGCCAGCGCCACGAGCCAGGGGCCGCACGCGGCTCGATCCTCGGGGAGTCCGAGGTCGAGCGACCGGGGCATGACCTGTTCGGGACGACGCTCAACGTTCGCCGTCTGCCACGCCAGCACCATGCCGACGTGCTTCACCAGACGTCCGAGGTCCCACTCGGGGGTCGCGGGGACGGGGGCATCGGGTCCGGCCTCGGCCAGCACCGCCGCGATGGCACGGGCGTCACGCGGGATCGATGCGATCGGATCGAGCGTCATGGTGGCGACCCTAGCGGGCCGAGCCCGATGCGGATCAGAAGAGGGTCTCGGGCGGTGCGGGATCGAGCAGCGACGCGTCGTTGTTCCGCGGGCTGTTCACCGCCGTCGTCACCTCGTGGAACACGACCGCGTCCTCCGGGGCCGGCGCGAGCAACGGCGCGAACACCTCCCGATCCGCGTCCGGATCGAGCCACACGCTCCACGCGTCCTCGGCGAGGATCACGGGCATGCGGTCGTGGACCGGTTCGAGGGTGCGGTTCGCCGACGTGGTGATGATGGTGCAGGTGCGCAGCGCCGGCGCGTCGGCGACCGTCGGATCGTGCCAGGACTCCCACAGCCCCGCGAGCGCGAGGGGCAGCCCGGTGTTGCCGTGGATGTAGACCGGCTGCTTGGTCCGGCGTCCGGGCACCACCATCCACTCGTAGAACCCGTCGACGGGCACGATGCAGCGCCGCGCCGCGAACGCCCGACGGAACGAGGGCTTCTCGGCGACCGTCTCACCCCGGGCGTTGATGAGCCGGTCGCCGATGGCCACCTCCTTCGCCCAGGAGGGCACGAGACCCCAGCGCATCCGCTCGAGGACCCGTCGGCCGTCGGACCCCGCGACGACGACCGCGACCTCACGACGCGGCGTGACGTTGTAGTCCGGCGGCGCCGGGGCGGCGTGGTCCTCGTCGATGCCGAAGTGTTCGAGGAGCAGCGCGGGCGACGAGGCCTGCACGAACCGGCCGCACACGGCGTTCAGGGACGCTTGGACTCGGCCGGGTGCACGAACCGCACGCTCGACCACTCGCCGTTGATCGCGCACACCCGTCCGTCGGCGAGGCCCGCGTCGTTCCCGATCTCCTGGACCGGTTCGAACGTGAGATCGGTCGCGATGCCGCAGGTGCGCTTGGGCCAGGCCACCCAGAGTCCGCCGCCCGGTGCGAGCGCCCGCCGGAACGACGGCATGCGCCGCGCCAGTTCGGCACGGCGCGTCGCGAAGAAGATGATCGTGTCGGCACGCCCGCGCACGCTCGTGCGCACCTCCACCCCGTGGGGCATCCGTCCGAGCGTGCGGTCGAAGCCCGCCGGTGCGGAGACGAGGGCGACGACGGTGTCCTCCTTGATGCCGAGCTTCTTCGGCAGCGGAGTCGGTGCGGTCGCCATGCGGGCCTGATTCGACCGTCTCGGAGGCCCCGAGTCAAGCGGGGCCGTCGGCGTCCGTCAGCGGGGCGCGTCCCCGACCCGGTAGCGCGCGAAGGACGGCACGGCGAGCGCGAGCGCGCCGACCCCCACGATGCACAGCAGTCCACCCGAGACGACCGACACCGTCGGCGAGGCGAGTGCGGCGACGACGCCGGCCTCGACGTCGCCGAGGCGCGGGCCGCCGGTCACGACGAGGATGTGGATCCCCGAGAGTCGACCCCGCAGATCGTCGGGCGTGTTCACCTGGAGGATCGTGTTGCGGAACACCGCAGAGACCACATCCGCCGCACCCGCCACGGCGAGCGCCAGCAGCGCGAGCAGGACCCGGTCGCCGACGAGCCCGAAGGCCACGATCCCGGCCCCCCAGACCGCGACCGCCACGAGGACGGCCCGGCCCTGCCGACGGACCCGGCCGACCCACCCGGAGGTCAGGGCGCCGAGGATGGCGCCCACCGCGACCGCCGAGAACAGGATGCCCACGAGTTCGGGACCCGCCCCGAACTGGGTCACGGCGAGGACGGGGAACAGCGCCCGGGGCATGCCGAAGGTCATGGCCACGACGTCCACGGCGAAGTTCGCCTGGAGCACCGGGCGGCCGCGCAGGAAGCGGAACCCGGCCATGACGCTGCGCCAGCCCTCGGGTTCGTCCCGCACCTCGGCCGGGGTCGGGGGCTGCCGGCGGAGCAGCCACACCGTCCCGAGGGCGGCGGCGAAGGTGAGGAGGTCGATCCCGTAGGCCCAGGCGAGGCCGAGGCGTGCCACCACGATCCCGCCGAGCGCCGGGCCGGCGATGAGGCAGGTGTTCCACGCCACCTGGTTCAGCGCCGTCGCCGCCGGGAGCTCGTGCTCCCCGACCACCCGGGGCATCATCGCCGTGCGGGTCGACTGGGCCACGGTGGCCGAACCCGCCACGAGGGCCGCCCCGAGGTAGACGAGGGCGAGGGGCGGGTCGTCGAGGCGGGCGCTCGCGAACAGCACGGCGGCGGCGATCGCCTCACCGGTGTGGGCCACGAGCAGGACGCGACGGCGGTCGTGGCGGTCCACGATCGGCCCGCCCAGCATGGCGGCCAGGACGATCGGCACGACCTGCACGAGGCCGATGAGACCCACCGCGAGCGTCGAGTCGGTGAGCCGGAACACCTGGATGTAGAGCGCCACCAGGGCGAGGTTCGATCCCGTCTCGGAGACCAGCTCCCCGCCCCAGAGCAGCCGGAAGTCGCGGTTCCGCAGCGGGCGGAGATCCAGCGCGAGGCCGCGCAGCCCTCGCCGGGACGCCCCCGCCTCGGCCGGTCCCGGTCCCGGATCCGTCGTCCCCGTCACATCCGTCCCTAAATCCGACCTCCGCGCTGGCATTTCGCCGCGCCCGGGGGTACCCTCGCCGCCGGGCAGCGTACCCACGCCCCCGACGGCGCCCCGCCCGGGGCCCCGGTGGCTCCCCCGAGCCCCCGAGCCGTGCACCACGAGACCATCCAGGAGCACCCATGTCCCTCCGCTTGGGCGACGAGGCCCCCGACTTCGTGGCCGAGACCACCGCCGGCAAGCTCAGCCTCCACGAGTACCTCGGTGACTCGTGGGGCATCCTGTTCTCGCACCCGAAGGACTTCACCCCGGTCTGCACGACCGAGCTCGGCGCGTTCGCCAGCCGCAAGGCGGAGTTCGACGCCCGAGGCGTGAAGCTCATCGGCGTGAGCGTCGACGACATCAACTCGCACAACGGCTGGATCGGCGACATCGAGGAGACCCAGGGCACCGCCCTGAACTACCCCCTCATCGCCGACCCCGAGCGGGTCGTCGCCGGCCTGTACGACATGATCCATCCGAACGCCAACGACACCCTCACGGTGCGCTCCGTGTTCATCATCGGTCCGGACAAGAAGGTGAAGCTCATCCTCACCTACCCGGCGAGCACCGGTCGCAACATCGACGAGATCCTCCGGGTCGTCGACTCGCTGCAGCTCACCGCGAACTACTCGGTGGCCACGCCGGTCAACTGGACCGACGGCGACGACGTCATCATCGGTGCCGCGGTGTCCGACGAGGACGCACGGGCGAAGTTCCCGGGCGGCTGGAAGACCATCAAGCCGTACCTGCGGGTGCTGCCCCAGCCGAACAAGTAGGGACCCTGCACCCGCACGGGTGCACGAGGCGGGGGTGGGTGCTCGCTCCGGACGACCGGGCGGCGCGCACCCCCGTCGTCGCGTCCGGGCCGGCCGCCGCGGGCCGGCGGCTCAGGCCTCGATGAACCGGCGGAGTCCGATGAGCGCGCCGATCACACCGATCGACGCGCCGATGGCCACGAGCAGCAGCCCGATCTGGATCGCGTCGCCCGTGGTCACGTAGAACCCGCGCGAGAAGTCAGAGTTCCGGGAGATCGCGTCGGTGAGCACGTTCTGGAGCCCGATCATCGCCATGAACGCGATGAGCGCCCCGATGACTCCCTGCACGAGGCCCTCGAGCATGAACGGGATCCGCACGAACCAGTTCGACGCACCCACGAGCTTCATGACCTCGATCTCCCGCCGTCGGGCGAAGGTCGCGAGGCGGATCGTGTTCACGATGAGGAACAGCGACGCGAACAGCAGGAGGGCGAAGATCACGACGAACGCCGTGCGGATCCAGGCGGTCGCCGAGAGCAGCTGGCGCACCTGCTTCTGCGCGGTCTTGACCTCGTCCACCCCGGGTTGGCTCTGGAACCGGTCGGCCACGGTCTGGGTGAGTTCGGCCTCGATCGGGGCGACCCGGAAGGAGGAGGGCAGCGAGGCCGCGTCCACGCTGTTCACGAGGTCGGGCTGGTCACGGAACAGCCGGCGGAACTCCTTGAGGGCGTCGTCCTTGGTGAGGTAGCGGTAGTCGCGGACCTCGGCATCGTTCGCGAGTTGGCGCTGGACCGCCGCCACCTGCGCGTCCGAGGCGTCGACCTTCATGAAGATCTCGAGCTCGACGCCGTTCTTCCACCGCTCCGTGCCGTGGTTCACGAGCGTGTTGAGCATCCAGGCGCCGCCGAGCACGCACAACGACACCGTCACCGTGATGATGCCCGCGATCGTCATGAGCAGGTTGCGGCGCAGCGAGACCAGGGTCTCGCGCAGGAAGTAGGACAGCCGGGTGAGCACGGTCGATCAGGTCCCCACGCCGTAGACGCCCCGGGCCTGGTCGCGGGCCAGGTGCCCGTGCGAGAGCTCGATGACCCGGCGTCGCATCCGGTCGACCATCTGCTGGTCGTGGGTGGCCATCACCACGGTGGTGCCCGTGCGGTTGATGCGATCGAGCAACCGCATGATCCCGTCGGTCGTCTCGGGGTCGAGGTTCCCGGTCGGCTCGTCGGCGAGGAGGATGAGCGGCCGGTTCACGAAGGCCCGGGCGATGGACACCCGCTGCTGCTCGCCGCCGGACAGCTCGTTCGGGAACCGGTCGGCCTTCTCGTTGAGCCCGACGAGTTCGAGGATCTGGGGCACCTGGGAGCGGATCGCCGCCCGGGGACGGCCGATCACCTCCGCGGCGAAGGCGACGTTCTCGTAGACCGTCTTGGAGGGCAGGAGCTTGAAGTCCTGGAAGATCGTCCCGATGTTGCGCCGGAGCTGGGGGACCTTCCAGTTGCTCAGCGACGCGATGTCGCGCCCGGCCACGACGATCCGACCGGAACTCGCGATCTCGTCGCGCAGCAGCAGGCGCAGGAAGGTCGACTTCCCGGAGCCCGACGGGCCCACGAGGAAGACGAACTCACCCTTGCCGATCTCGAGCGAGACGTCGTCGAGTGCGACGACATCGCCCTTGTAGACCTTGGAGACGTTCTCGAAGCGAATCATGGGAAGCGGTCGGAACGGTACCAGCGCGTTCGGAGCGGTTCGCGTCACCCCGGTCGATCACCGCCTGACCTGCGGGTACCGCCCGCCGGGCCGACCGGTGTCAGTCCCCGGCCCCCCGGGGCGGACTGCCGGCGCGCCGCCACTGGAGGAACGCCTCGATGAACGCGTCGATCTCGCCGTCGAGGACCGCGTTGACGTTGCCGGTCTCGTGCGCGGTCCGCAGATCCTTGACCATCTGGTACGGCGCGAGCACGTAGGAACGGATCTGGCTGCCCCATCCGACCTCGCGCTTCTCACCCGAGATCGCGTCGAGCTCCTTGCGGCGCTCCTCCCGCTGCCGTTCGGCCAGCCGCGCCGCGAGGATCTGCATCGCCCGGGCCTTGTTCTGCAACTGGGACCGCTCGTTCTGACACGACACGACGATCCCGGTCGGCAGGTGGGTGATCCGCACCGCCGAGTCGGTCACGTTGACGTGCTGGCCGCCCGCGCCCGAGGACCGGTAGGTGTCGATGCGCAGATCACCCTGGTCGATCTCGGGGGCGTCGCCCTCCTCGATGGCCGGCACCACGTCGAGCGAGGCGAAGGCGGTCTGCCGTCGGGCCTGGGAGTCGAAGGGCGAGATGCGTACGAGCCGGTGCACCCCGCGCTCGCCGGTGAGCATCCCGTAGGCGTAGCGGCCCCGCACGGTGAAGGTGGCCGAGGTGATCCCGGCCTCCTCCCCGAGGGACACGTCGTCGATCGTGACCGAGAAGCCCTGACGCTCCGCCCACCGGGTGAACATGCGCAGCAGCATCTGCGCCCAGTCCTGGGCGTCGGTGCCGCCGGCCCCGGACTGGATCGCACAGATCGCGTCGAGCTCGTCGTGCTCGCCGGTGAACAGTGCCCGCAGTTCGAGCCGATCGAGTTCGACCCGCAGCCGGGCCGCGCCCTCCTCGATCTCCGGCTCGAGGGATGCGTCACCCTCCTCGCGTGCGAGCTCGGCGAGCGTCTCGAGGTCGCTCACCTGCTCCGCGAGGGCCTCGACCATCGTGATGTCGTCCCGGACCTGGGCCAGTTCGGAGGTGACCCGACGGGCCGCGTCCGCGTCGTCCCAGAGGTCCGGTCGGCTGGCGTCGGCCTCGAGCTCGGTGAGGCGCACCCGAGCATCGTCGATCCGCAGGTACCCGTGGGCGTCGGCGACGCGACGCGCGAGGTCCGCCAGTTCATCGGAGAAGTCGCGCAACGGACTCAGCCGCCGTGGCAGTTCTTGTACTTCTTGCCGCTGCCGCACCAGCACGGCTCATTGCGGCCCGGCACCCGTTCGACCCGCACCGGCTGCTGCGCCGGCGCGTCCTCGACCGGCACCTCGCCCACCGGGCCCATGGGGCCCTGGCCCGGATCGAACCCGGCCGCCGCGGCCTCGAACGCCGCCGCACCCTGTGCACCGTCGTCGGGAGCCGAGTACGACAGGGCTCGCGGGGTGAGCGGGATCGGGTCCTGGGCCACGACCTCGAGCCGGAACACGTACTGCACGAAGTTGTCCCGCACCGACTCCATCATGGCGCCGAACATGTCGTACCCCTCGCGCTGCCACTCGGCGAGTGGGTCCCGCTGACCCATCGCCCGCAGGTTGATGCCCTCGCGCAGGTAATCCATCTCGTAGAGGTGCTCGCGCCAGTGCTGGTCGATCACCGAGAGCATCACGCGCCGCTCGATCTCGCGGAGCTGCTCGGAGCCGATGAGGTGCTCCTTGGCCTCGTAGGCGGCGATCGCCTCCTCGAGGAACGCCCGTCGCGCCGCCTTGACCGAGTCGAAGGCCCGGACCTCGGCCTCGGTGAACTTCGACTCGGTGAGCGCCTGCATCCCCAGGACGAGTTCCTCGACGTCCCACTCCTCCGAGAAGTTGCCGGCGCAGTTGGCGTCGACGACCGCGTCGATGGACTCCTCGATCGCCTCGAGGGCCTCGTCGCGCAGGGAGCCGCCGTCGAGGATCTGCTGGCGGCG
>Ga0075471_10001111_pt1 | contig 17343 bp, 19 predicted proteins | sample DEB19_08_DNA_2_FD_74787 | JGI IMG/M metagenome (GOLD analysis project Ga0075471, IMG submission 74787) | Aqueous microbial communities from the Delaware River and Bay under freshwater to marine salinity gradient to study organic matter... | ecosystem: Environmental > Aquatic > Marine > Coastal ... | reverse complement strand
CTGTTCCAGTTTCTCTTCCAGTTTGCGTTTTTTCTCGCGCGCCAGGGCGATCTCTGCATCGCTTGGACCCGGATCGACTTTGGGCGGTGCAGGCTTGGGGGGTGGCGCAGGCTCGGGTTCGGGGGGCGGGGTTTCAACCAGCTTGGGCGCTGCCTGTTGCGGAATGTTGGACCACAGCTCGGCTTCAACCGCCGGTGTGGCGCGGTCGCTGCGCCAATTCACACCCCAGGTCAGGGCAGCCAGCAGCAAGGCATGCGCCAGCAGGGCTATGCCCAGGGCCTTGAGCCGTCCAGGCGGCGGGGGTGGAAGAAATTCTGTGCGGTCAGCGGCGGTCGCGTACATGCCAGCTTGCTTATTTCACCAGTTGTACCGTCAGGCCAACACGCTGAATGCCAGCCCGCTGCAAGGTGTCCATGACCTTGACCACGGTTTCGTACTTGACGCTCTTGTCCGCGCTGATGACCACGGCCGAGTTGTCGGTGGTGTCACCCTTGGAGCCCTTGGCTGCCTTGTTGGCATTTTGCGCGGCCTTCACCGCTTCGGCCAGATCCTTCAAGTTGATCGAGACCGTGTTGTCACGCTCCTTGAGTTCAAGCGAGTCATTTTTCTGCACGATGATCTGAATCACCTGATCAGGCTGCTTGGCCGCCTTGCCCACGCTGGGCAGATCGATCATGCTGGGTGAAATCATTGGGGCTGTCACCATGAAGATGATCAGCAGCACCAGCATGACATCAATGAAGGGCACCATATTGATTTCGTTGATGGTGCGGCGGCCGCGGCCTCGGCTGACTAGGGAAGGCATGGCAAGTCGTTCCTGTCGTTCAGCGGCCGCTGGCGGGTTGGCTGCCCATGTTGCGTTGCAGGATATTGGAGAACTCTTCGATGAACGTCTCCTGACGGATAGCGACCCGGTCAATATCGCGCGCAAACCGGTTGTAAGCCACAACCGCGGGAATCGCGGCAAACAGCCCGATGGCGGTGGCCACCAATGCCTCGGCAATGCCGGGTGCCACCGAGGCCAGCGTGACCTGTGTCATGGAGGCCAGACCAGTGAAGGCGTGCATGATGCCCCAGACCGTGCCAAACAGACCGACATAGGGTGAGACCGAGCCGACCGAGGCCAGAAAGGACAAGCTGGATTCGATCTGGTCGAGTTCGCGCTGGTACGACACTCGCATGGCACGCCGCGCCCCATCCATCAGGGTGGATACATCATCGATGCGCCGTTCGCGCAACTTTTGGAACTCTCGCATGCCGCTGGCAAAGATGCGCTCCATCGGGCCGGCCTGGCGGGCGTTCTGCACGGCTGCGGCATAGAGATCATTCAGGCTGGTGCCTGACCAGAACTCACGCTCGAAATCCTCATTCATGGCCTTGACCCGCTTGAGCGAGAAGAGCTTTCGAAAAATTGCCGCCCAGCTGGCGATCGAGACAGAGATCAACAGCAGCATCACCAGCTGCACCACCCAGCTTGCATGCAGCACCAGGTCAATGATGGACAGGTCTTGGGTCATTTCAGGACTTCGAGTACAGAGTTGGGAATTCTGGCAGGTTTCATCGTGCGGGCATCCACCCAGCCAATGCGAATGGTACCCTGACAAATCAGCACATCACCCCCATCTGAGGAGGGTGCGGCTTGTCGGTAGGCCGCCTGGGCCAGCAACAGCGAGGCTCGACCAGCCTCACGCAACTGGGTGCTGATGCGCAGCTGATCGTCTAGCCGGGCCGGCTGCAGGTATTTCAGGCCGGTTTCACTCACCACAAACATACCGCCGCTCTGTTCTTTCAGGCTGTGTTGCTCGATACCCAGTGAGCGCAGCCATTCGGTTCGGGCACGTTCAAAAAATTTCAGATAGTTGGCATAGAAGACGATGCCACCGGCATCGGTGTCTTCCCAGTAAACCCTGATTGGAAATTGGAAAGCCATGCTCAGGTCAACAGCGCTTGCAGGCGGGCCACCGCCTCTTGCAGGGCCGCCATGCTGTTGGCGGTTGAAAATCGCACAAAGTTTGCAGTCTGCGCGCTGCCAAAGTCACGACCTGGCGTGATGGCCACATGGGCCTTGCGCATCACTTCAAAAGTGAAGTCCCAACTGTCCTTGACGCCCAGGTGGGCGCAGGCGGCGCTGCAATCAGCCCACGCATAAAACGCACCGTCAGGCATGACCGGTACCGTCAGGCCCAACTGGTTGAGCGCAGGGATGAAGTAATCGCGCCGTGCCTTGAACTCAGCGCGACGCCGCTCGTATTCGGCCAGACTCTGGGTTTCGAAACAGGCCAAGGCGGCATGCTGAGAAATCGAATTGGGGCAGATGTACAGGTTTTGCGCCAGCCGTTCCACCACAGCAACCAGTTCAGTTGGCAACACCATCCAGCCCAGACGCCAGCCGGTCATGTTGAAGTACTTGCTGAAGCTGTTGATCGAGATGATGTTCTCGTCCAGCGCCAGTGCCGACTGACTGTACTGGGGCTCATGACTGAGGCCCAGGTAGATTTCGTCAACCAGGGTGATGCCATCGTGCGCACGCACCACCTCATGAATGGCGGCGAGCTCTTGCGCGCTGATCGAAGTGCCCGTCGGGTTGGAGGGCGAGGCCAGCAGGACGCCCCGGGTCTGCGCGCCCCAGGCGGCGCGCACCTTGGCCGCGCTGAGCTGAAACCGTTCCTGGGCAGAGGTCGGAATCAGCACCGCCGTGCCTTCTGCAGCGCTCACAAAATGACGGTTGCACGGATAACTGGGGTCTGGCATCAGGATCTGGTCGCCCGCCTCGATCAGGGCCAGGCAGGCCAACTGCAGCGCGGCGGAGGCGCCCGCGGTCACCACAATGCGGCGGGCCGGAATGTTTAGACCAAAGCGCTGGGCATACCAGTGGCTGATGCGCTCACGCAGCGCGGGCAGTCCGGTGGCATCGGTGTACTGGCTGCGCCCGTCTCGCAGGGCACGCTCGGCTGCTTCGCGCACCAGGGGCGGGGCGGTGAAGTCCGGCTCACCGATATTGAGGTAGACCATCTTCGCGCTGCCGTGCGCCGCACTGCGCTCGAGGTCGGCGGCAGCCTTGGCCACCTCCATCACATAAAAAGGTTCGATGCGGCGGGCGCGTTGTGCAATTCTCACTTGGACTTGTCAGCCTGCACTTCCAGGGCACGCAGCTCAGGCGCCAGCGCATTGAGAATGCCGTTCACATACTTGTGGCCATCGGTGCCGCCAAACTCCTTGGCCAGTTCGATGCATTCGTTGATCACCACCCGCCAGGGTACGTCCAGGCAGTGTTTGAACTCATAGGTGCCAATCCACATCACGGCGTGCTCGATCGGAGAAATTTCCTCGATCTTGCGGTCCAGCAATGGGTTGATCAGCGAATCCAGCTCAGCGGCCTGGCTAATGCAACCGTGCAGCAGGGCGTCAAAGTGAGCGGCATCGGCCTTGTTGAAGCCGGCCAGGTCACGGGTAAAGGCATCAATGTCCTTGGCCTCGTTGCCACCCACCAGGTGTTGGTAGATGGCCTGCACGGCAAAAGCACGGGCACGGCTGCGCCCCGACTTGCTGGCTGCCTTGCGCACGCCGGTACTGGTCAGGCCGGTGCGGCTTTGGCGAGGGCCGCGGGCAGCCGGGTTGGAAGAATTGGCTGAATCGCTCATCAAAGGTCGTTGATCAGGTTGGCCATTTCCACCGCGACCCGCGCCGCATCACGCCCCTTGTCGTGTTGTCGGGCCGTGGCCTGTTCTAGGTTTTCGGTGGTCAGGATGGCATTGGCAATTGGAATCTGGTAGTCCAGGGCCAGACGGCTGACCCCAGCACCCGATTCATTGGCGACCAGTTCGAAGTGGTAGGTCTCGCCGCGGATGATGCAGCCCAGGGCAATCAGGGCATCAAACTTGTTCTGCTCGGCCAGCGCTTGCAGGGCTACCGGAATTTCCAGGGCGCCGGGAACCTGAACCATCTCGATATGCTTGTCAGGAACGCCCAGCGCAGTCAGTTCGGCTCGGCAGGCCTGCGCCAGCGCATGGGTGATGGCTTCGTTGAAGCGGGCTTGCACGATGCCGATATACAGCTTGTGCCCATCGAGCAATTTGTCCTGGGGATTGAGTGCCCCCTTGTCTGCACCGAACATTTAAGTGTTTTCCTTTGTATTTGTGATTCAGGGGCTGATATAGCCCGAAACTTCCAGACCGTAGCCGACCATGCTGGGCATGCGACGCGGTTTGCCCAGCAGGTTCATGCGGTGCACACCACATTCGCGCAGAATCTGCGCACCGATGCCATAGCTGCGCAGATCCATGCGGCCACGCTCGGGCGCATGCGCCGAGCGAGCAGTGCCCTGAAACTGGGCCATCAACTGCTCGGCACTTTCACCGCAATTGAGCAGGACCACCACGCCACGCCCTTCCGTATGGATGCGCGCCAGCGCCGTATCCAGGCTCCAGGAGTGCATCGAGCGGGCGGTTTCCAGGGTGTCCAGCACCGACAGGGGTTCATGCACCCGCACCGCGACCACATCATCGGCGCCCCACTGACCCTTGACCAGTGCCAGATGCACACCCTGGCTGGGCTTGTCACGAAAGGCGTGCAGGGTGAAGACGCCGGCATTGGTGTGAATTTCCCGGGTTCCCACTTTTTCCACCAGACTCTCGGTGCGGCTGCGGTACTCGATCAGGTCGGCAATGGTGCCAATCTTCAGTCCGTGTTCGGCCGCGAACAACTTCAGATCGGGCAGCCGGGCCATGGTGCCATCATCTTTCATGATTTCGCAGATCACTGAGGCGGGTGAGCATCCGGCCATTGCCGCCAGGTCACAGCCGGCTTCGGTATGGCCGGCGCGCATGAGCACACCGCCATCCACCGCCTGCAGCGGAAAGACATGACCCGGTTGCACCAGGTCGGCGGGTTTTGCATGGAGCGCTACGGCCGCCTGTACGGTGCGGGCTCGGTCGGCCGCTGAAATGCCGGTGGTCACCCCTTCGGCCGCTTCAATCGAGACGGTGAAGGCGGTGCCCTTCTTGTCGCCATTGCGTCTCACCATGGGGGGCAGGCTCAGGGCCTCACAGCGTTCGCGGGTCAGGGTCAGGCAAATCAGTCCGCGGCCAAAACGGGCCATGAAATTGATCGCCTCGGCACTGACATGGTCGGCCGCGAGCACCAGGTCACCTTCGTTCTCCCGGTCTTCCTCGTCCACCAGAATCACCATCCGTGCGGCGCGGATTTCGGCCACGATTTCTTCGACCGGCGCGATCGCCACGCCTATGCTGTCTTTCATGTCAGTGCTTTCTCAGGGTTGATGCCCGCGCCGAGCATTCGCTCAACATAGCGTGCCACCGTGTCAATTTCCAGGTTGACGCCATGGCCTGGCTGCAGTGAGCCCAGGGCGGTGTGCTCCAGGGTGTGCGGAATCAGGTTGATGCTGATTTCGCAGCCACTGGCGTTGTCGCTGACCCGGTTGACCGTCAGGCTCACGCCGTTGACCGTGATCGATCCCTTGTAGGCCAGATAGCGCGCCAAGGAGACTGGGGCCTGAATTCGCAGCTCCCAGCTTTCTCCCACCTGGGCAAAGTGGCTGACGTGTCCGATGCCATCCACATGGCCCGAGACGATATGCCCACCCAAGCGGTCGCCTGCGCGCAGCGCCTTTTCAAGGTTGATGGCGCCGGCCCTACTCAGACCAGTGGTTTTGCTGAGCGATTCGGCGGAGATGTCGATGGTGAAGCTGCCCGCGGCGGCATTGAGGGAGGTGACCGTCATGCAGGCACCATTGAGCGCGATGCTGTCGCCCAGGCCCACATCGGCCAGATAGTCAGGCGCGCACTCGATGGTAAGCCGCTTGCCATGCGTCAAAGAGCTGCCTAAGTCGTGGACGGCGGCGATGCGCCCCACAGCGGTAATGATCCCGGTGAACATTCCGCTATTTTCGCAGGGATTCCGGGGTAGGCCTGAAAAACCTTCTTCACTTTGCGTTGTGGCAGTCGGATGGGGCTGGGGCAGGCGCCTCATGTTTGCCACAAATTGTTGCCAGCCCCACCCCCATTCGCCTGCGTGTCCCAGCTACACGGGGAGAGGATAGTGGGAATCAAGAGCTGGAACGTCCAGGAACCCGGGCAAGAACCCGAAGATCCGGCCCCACGCGCTGGACATCGTGAAAATCCAGTACCACCGCCTGCGATAACCCGTCCAGCGGCCCGATGTTGACCATGCCACGGCCTTGGCCCAGCAGCTTGGGGGCAAGGTAGAGGAGGAATTCATCCACCAGCCCCTCGCGTACAAATGAGCCGTTGAGCTTGTGGCCGGCCTCCAGGTGCAGCTCGTTCACTTCGCGCGCGGCCAGGTCGCGCAGCATCGCAGCCAGGTCCACCTTGTCGGTTTTGCCGGGCGGCTGACCGGGACAAAAGACGATTTCAGCCCCCCGCGCGCGCAGCGCCGCCTCACGCTGCGGGTTGCTGACCGCCGCATAGATCAGCACCGGCCGAGCAGGACCGAACAGCTTGGCTTGGGCAGGAGTTTCCAGCCGGCTGTCCACCACCACCAGCATGGGTTGGCGCGAGGTGGGCACCCGCCGCACATCGAGTTGCGGGTCATCTTCAAGCACCGTGCCAAGCCCAGTAAGCACCGCGCTGGCGCGCGCCCGCCAGGCGTGGCCATCGGTGCGGGCGGCGTCGCCCGTGATCCACTGGCTCTGGCCATTTTCGAGAGCGCTTTGTCCGTCCAGCGAGGCGGCAATCTTCATGCGCACCCAGGGAGTGCCTCGCGTCATGCGGCTGAAAAATCCAATGTTCAGCTCGCGTGTGGCCACTGCCAGCGGGTGTTCAGGGGGCAACACCTCCACCTCGATGCCGGCAGCGCGCAGCCGCTCGATGCCTTGGCCAGCCACTTTGGGGTTGGGGTCTTGCTGGGCCACCACCACCTTGGCGACTCCGGCGGTGATCAACGCATCGCAGCAGGGTGGGGTACGCCCATGGTGTGAGCATGGCTCCAGGGTGACATGCGCCGTGGTGCCGCGTGGATCGTGCCCGGCCAGCTGCAGGGCCTGTAGTGCCATCACCTCCGCATGAGCTTCTCCCACCCGCTGAGTGTGGCCCATGGCCAGCACCGCACCGCTGGCACTGGTGATGACACACCCCACCCGGGGGTTGGGATCACACAGGGTGAGGGCAAGCAGGGCCTGTTGGTGGGCCAGTTCAAGCGCTGGGCTTGTTCGGGCTGGGTTTTCAGGTGAAGACATGGGGGCTTTTTACCATTTGTCGGCCAGGATCAGCCATATGTCGGTTTTGTCTTGGTATAAGTCTGGCTCCAGTTCAATAATGAACCAGTCAAAGGGGGTCTCATGAAACAAAGAAAACAATGCGGTTTTACTTTGATAGAGCTCATGATCACCGTAGCGATTGTAGGAATTTTGGCTTCCATCGCTTATCCGTCCTATGTGAACTACATCGTGCGCGCCAATCGCTCGGCAGCTCAGAGTTTTATGTATGCGGTGGCCAACAAGCAGGAGCAATACATGCTCAATGCCAGAACCTATGCCGCTGATATTGCCGCATTGAACATTTCCGTGCCTTCAGAAGTGGCGCCCAACTACACGGTCACAACGGCTCCGAATATGTCGGCAACGCCTCCTACCTTCACCGTGACAGCAGTCCCGATCGGGGCACAACTGGCCCGCGATACCCAATGTGGCACGCTGACGCTGGATAGCACCGGCGCAAAGACCGCGACTTCTTCCACAGGATGTTGGTAATCGCTATGCGTTCGGGAATGCACACCGCTAATTCTCAGCACGGGTTTACCCTGGTTGAGTTGCTGACGGTGATTACCCTGATGGCGATCGTGTTGGGAATCGGAATCCCCTCTTTTCGTAGCTTCATCCTTGGGCAACGGGTAAAAACTGCGGCCTTTGCATTTGTCAGCAGTGCAACCGAGGCCCGCAGTGAAGCCATCAAACGCAATGCAGATGTTTCCTTGCTGGCTGCCAGTGGTGGCTGGTCTAAGGGTTGGACCATCGTCAGCGGATCGACAGTGCTAAGTCATCAGGATGCCTACGATGGAGTGGTTTTCACACCGTCAGCCTCGATGACAACCCAGCTGGTTTATCAAAGTAGCGGACGCCTGCCCAGTGGTCTGACGCCACCCATCCAAGTGCAGATCGGCGATGAGAACAGCAGCAATCACACGCGCTGTATTTCCTTTGATCTAAGCGGCCTGCCCTCTAGCCATATGGGGACCTGCCCATGAAGGCACCGAAAACTAGTTGCCCAAGCGCACAGAGAGGTGACAGCCTGATTGAAATTCTGGTGACGTTGGTCATCCTCATGATTGGTCTGCTTGGGCTGGTTGGCTTGCTGCTACAAAGCCAGCGTTCTCAGATGGAGTCCTACCAGCGGGTCCAGGCCCTCATGATGATGGAGGACATGGTCAGTCGTATCAACACCAACCGCAAAGCCGCTTCCTGCTACGTCATCACCACCAATGGTAGTTCTCCGTTTCTTGGGACCGGCTCATCCCTCAGTCCAGGCTGTACAACCGGAACAGCTGAACAACAAGCACTTGCCACCTCGGATATGTCAGCCTGGAATAGCCTGCTGTTGGGTTCAGACGAAAAATTGAGCGGCAGCAATGTGGGAGGCATCCTGAATGCGCGCGGCTGCGTGGAACTGGTCTCACCGGGTGTCTATCAAGTCAGCGTTGTCTGGCAAGGAAACAGCAAAACAGCGGCTCCATCAGGCATTTCCTGTGCCAGTGGCCAGTATGGCGACGATACCCAACGACGGGGTGTCAGTGCCCATGTTCAGATTGCAAGCCTGAGTTGATGCCATGAATACTCCCAGGCCTGGCCAACAGTTATTGCATCGATCACGACAGCGTGGCATGACTTTGGTGGAGTGGATGGTCTCGATCACCATCGGGCTCTTTCTGCTTGCCGGCCTGGCTTTGCTGTTCCAGCACCAGAGTGGCGCCCAACTCGAACTGGAGAAATCCAGCCGCCAGATTGAAAACGGCCGGTATGCGATGCAGCTACTGCGAAACGATATCGAATTGGCTGGGTACGCTGGGGAGTTTGGTGGTTCAATCACGCCGCCGGGCACATTGCCCGATCCATGCGCAATCACCTCTGTAGATCTGCAGTCTGGCTTAGCCCTTCCAGTGCAGGGGTACGATGTGCCGGCCAGTCCGCCCTGTTCTACCAAGGTTTCTTATTACAAAGGAGGTACGGACCTGTTGGTGATCCGGCGAGCCGATCCTGAAGTGATCACGGGCTCGTTGACTGCGGGTGAGACCTACATCCAGTCCGGCATCAAAAACCAGGCACTCACCTACGTGATTGACCTGGCTGCCGGAACCGGATTGCCAGCCAGCTTTGATCTGAAGAAAAAAGATGGAGCATCCGCGGCGCCGGTTCGTAAATACCTGGTTCGCGTGTATTACATCGGTACCTGCAGTCAATGCACGGGCAGCAATGCCGATTCAATTCCTACCTTGCGGGTTGTGGAGAACGGGGGCAGTTCACAGCCCCTGGTTGAGGGCATCGAGAATCTGCAAATTGACTATGGTGTCGATACCACCGCCGACGGCGCCCCGGACAGCTTCTCTACCGACCCAGGTACAGTTGCCAACTGGACCAACGTCATGGCTTTGCGCGTGCATCTTCTGGCGCGCAACAACGCTCCAACGGGTGGCTACAGCGACACCAAAACCTACAGTCTCGGGCTTGCAGGCAACACGACTGCGACCAACGATGCCTACAAGCGCCATGTATTCAGCCAGCTGATACGCGTGGTCAACCCCAGCGCCAGGAGGGATCAATGACTGCCCTGAGTCAGCAACGGGGAGCCACACTGATTGTGAGCATGATCATGCTGATCGTGATCACTGTGCTGGTGGCCTACTCCATTCGTGCGGGGAATACAAACCTTCGCATCGCTGGCAATATGCAGCGCCAGGCCGAAGCCTCCATGGCCGCCCAGCAGGCGATTGAACAGGTGATTGAACAGATCAAGACGGTTGACAACATTACCCTCATTCCCGCGCAAAACATTTCGGTGTCCAACGCCGGTGCCAGCTATGCGGTAGCGACCAATTCTCTGGGAGCAGTGGGGGCCTGTATTCTGGAGGTGCCAGTTGCCAATGATCAACTGAATCCTTCCAATGCAGACGATGTTCCTTGCTTTCAGAGTCAGGATGCTGATAAGGCCATATCTTCCAGTGGCACGGTGACGGCAACCCCTTCAGCTTGTAAACAGCAGTATTGGGAGATTCGTGCAACGGCCGGTGATGCGTCTGGCGGCTCTGGCGTACAGCATACCCAGGTGCAAGGCATCACGATGCGGGTAAATGCCACGGTGAATTGCCCGTAAAGCCTGAAGATTGCATCATGAAGCTTTCTCTTTTTTTGCGCACTTTATCAACCATGGTAATGCTGGTAACAGTGTTGCCGGTCAGCTCCGAGGATATTGACCTCTATAGCGCCACGCCCTCTAACTCTGGTAGGCCAAATATCCTGTTCGTCTTGGACAACGCTGCGAATTTCGAGGCGGCCGCTGCCACTTGTACTTATTCTGATGGAACGGCGCCCTCGCTGAATGGCAAAGCTGGTGGCATTGAGCAATGTGCTTTGTACAACGTTGTAAGTGGTTTGCCTGTCAACGCTGATGGATCAGGCGTGTTGAATATCGGGTTGATGGCCTATAACGCCAACAACATGCGTGATACCAATGGGCAAAACTGCGGGGGTAGCAATGGTGGGTGTCTGATGGTTCCGCTGATGGAAATGACAACTGCCAACAAGACCAGTTTCGTGACCTGGATTAAGTCCTGGCGTACTAGCGGAGGTGCTGGCAGCGGTTTCATCAAGGCCAATGGTGAGGCTACTGGGGCGGCCATGCAGGAGGCCTGGGCTTACTACGCTGGCAACACTGGGCTCTCCGGTCGTTCCTATTCAGGTGTCAGACCTGTCGACGGTTGTCAGAAAAACTTCGTTATTTTTGTTGGTAACGCATTTACAAACTCTGGTACACCAGGCGATGGAGCCAGCGCCAAGGCTGATACGGCGTTACAAAGTGCGCCTGGAGTGACATCCGATTTGTTGCAGCCGATCACCATACCCTCAGGTAGTTATGGCGCCAGTAACTTTAGCTGTGGCAACTACAACATGGGAAACCACACCAACTCGTCTGGGCTGTATGCAGATGAGTGGGCGCGCTATATGTATCGCACTGATCTTTACAGCAGTTTGGAAGGCAGCCAAGGAATCACCACCTACACGATTGGGCTTTTGGGGACATCTTGCAAGCCTGAGTATCCCGCGCTGCTTTCTAGCATGGCTCTTTATGGTGGCGGAAAGTATTACGCCACATCCACATACAGTGAAATCTACACGGCCATCAGCAACATTCTTAATGAAGTTCAGGCAGTTAACAGCGTCTTCACTTCGGCCAGCCTTCCTGTCAGCGTGAATGCCCAGGGCACTTACCTCAATCAAATCTTTCTTGGCATGTTCCGACCTGAAGCCTCTGGCGCGCCCCGTTGGCTTGGTAATCTGAAGCAGTACCAATTCATCATGGATCCAAACTCAGGCACCTTGCAGTTGGGTGACAGCACCGGGGCTTCGGCACTAAGCTCTGCCGGTACCGGCTTTATCGGTTCAAGTGCCATTAGTTTCTGGACTAGTAAAAATACGCTTGCATCTCCGGATTTGACAGGTGGTTTTTTTGTCAATGACCCCAAGGGGGCGGGCGGTGCCTTTGACTCCCCAGACGGTGAGTTTGTGGAAAAAGGGGGTGCTGCGCAGCAACTCAGGAAGGAGCTCCTTAACGACTCTTCTCCTCGGCGTCTCTACACCTATTGCCCTTCAGGCAGTGGCTGCACGGCCAGTCTGACCGATGCGTCCAATATATTTGCCCCCACCAACAGCGCCATCACCGCGGGTCTTTTGGGTGTGGCTGACAGCACCGCGCGCAGCAATCTGATTAACTGGGTAAGAGGGCAGGACAACAAATCACCAAGCGATGAAAAAGGGCCAGGTGGCTCTATCACTGTTCGCACTTCGATCCATGGCGATGTGCTGCATTCGCGGCCAGTGGTGGTTAATTATGGTGACAGCCGGGGACTGGTGGTGTTCTATGGCGCCAATGATGGCGTCTTCAGGGCAGTCAACGGCAATCAGACGGCAGCCATCGGTTCTGTATCAGCAGGGGCTGAGCTGTGGGGCCTGATTCTGCCCGAGCACTTTACCAAACTCAGCCGTCAGCGCGAAAATAGCCCAGAGCTGAAATTTTCCACCACAACTGCTTCAACTGCGTTGCCAAAGGACTATTTTGCTGACGGCTCGCCCGGTATTTATCAGAAACTCAAGGCCGATGGCACCATCGATACAGCCATTCTCTATCTCACCATGCGCCGAGGTGGTCGTTTCATTTATGCAATCGATGTGTCCAACCCTACAACGCCTTCAGTTCTTTGGAAGATATCATCTTCTGATAGTGGTTTTTCTGAGTTGGGTCAGACCTGGTCTCGACCCAGGGTAACCCGAGTGCAGGGCTATGCCAATCCGGTGCTCATTTTTGGCGCCGGTTATGACGCGGCTGAAGATGCAGAACCACCAACTGCCAATACCATGGGCCGAGGCGTCTTCATCCTCGATGCCATCACGGGTGCTCGTGTCTGGAGCGCTACGCATACCGCTTCCGCCTCCGGTTGTAGTGGTACGACTACCCAGGCAGCCTGCGCCGTCAACGGCATGAACTGGGCCATTCCCACTGAAATCAGTTTTGTTGATCGCGACAACGACGGCTTTGTAGAGCGACTTTACGCTTCCGATGTAGGGGGCAATGTCTGGCGCGTCGATCTTGAGCCGGGTAGCTGTGTTGCCGCAGCTTGCACGGTGGATAAGTGGCAGGTGACGAAATTTGCTGCGCTTGGTTGTAGTTCTGGTTCATGTACTTCCGGCTCCACACCGAGAAAGTTTTTTTATCCACCCAGCATTATTTTTGTCGGAATTACTGATGCAGCTAACTCCTACGATGCGGTATTGATCGGATCGGGTGACCGTGAGCACCCGCTGATCAGCAGTGGAGCCTTCAACGTGACAAATCGCTTTTACATGCTGAAGGATACAAAAACTGGCAAGGACGCAAATGCTGTCACAACCTGGACAACTCTCACCGAAGGTAATTTATTTGACGCCAGCTCAATCAACTACAACGGCACAGGCAGTGGCTATTATGTGACTCTGGCTGCCGGAGAAAAGGTGGTAAACGCTGCAACAACGGTTCAGGGAAGTGCCTTTTTCGGCACCAACCAACCCGCGCCCCCTTCTTCGACCTCCTGCAACGCAGATCTAGGTGTTGCCCGCGGTTACGCATTAAGCCCTTTCACCGCGATCAAGAGTTCATCGATCTACGATGGCGGCGGTCTGCCGCCATCGCCCGTAGCGGGTATCGTCAATATCGTTGTCAATGGTCAAACGGTTCAACAGTCGTTTTGCATTGGGTGTGGTGGCGCACTGGGCGGGGTCGGCAGTGACACCAAGTCTGGCCTGGGTGCAGTTAACCCCGGTAAAAATGTGGCCAAAAAACCGCGCCGCACCTATTGGTACAAGCGCTGAGTTCGGATGGTGGGCGGGACCCAGCTTGATCTGAATCACGAGCTCAGTAGATGACCCCCCGTTACCCCTGACTGGGGGATCGCCTCAATTCCTGGTTGATGACTACCCTGCAACTGTTGTTGTTGCGAGGGGCTGTCATGACTTCAATCTCGTTTACAAAAGTTTCAGAGCTTTATAAGTTCTCAAGGCTCAAAAGGTCAGCTGGTTTTACTTTGCTGGAAATGCTGGTCGTGATCGTGCTGGTTGCCATCATGTCAACCCTGGCTGCGCCGGCCATGTCCGGGTTGTCCAACTCGATGCAGGTGCGCAGCGCCGCCAGTTCCATGCATACCGCTTTACAACTGGCTCGCAGCGAATCGGCCAAACGAATCAGCCGTGTGGTGCTTTGTGTATCTTCGGATGGTGTGCAGTGCTCAAGCACTGCGGGATGGCATCAGGGCTGGTTGGTATTTGTTGATGCGAACAACAACGCAGTTCTGGATAACGGCGAGGCTGTTCTGCAGGTGGTGAAAAACCTTCCCGCCAACCTGAAAGCTCAAGGCAATGGCTTATTGACTAAATACATTTCATTCACGCCTGCTGGGGAGATGCAAACTATCGGAGGCGCATTTCAGGCGGGCACCCTGACGGTCTGCACTGCTTCGAGTTCGGCTACCGAGGGAAGACTGCTGGTGATTGGAATTACCGGCCGCGTCCGTACAGAAAAAGTCACCCTAAGCAGTTGCGTCTAGCGGCTTTTAAAAATCTAAGACCTGGCCAGCCAGCTTAGCGCCGCACTTCATCCACCAGCGTCTTGAACTCGTCGATGTCCTCAAAGCTGCGGTACACGCTGGCAAAGCGGACATAGGCCACCTTGTCGAGTTTCTTCAGCTCGCGCATCACCAGCTCACCGATGCGGTTGGAGGTCACCTCACGCGTGCCCAGGTTGAGCAGCTTCTCTTCTATGCGCTCGATGGCGCTATCGATCTGTTCGGTGCTCACCGGCCGCTTGCGCAGGGCCAGGTTCATCGAAGCGCGTAACTTGTCGCGCTCAAATTCAATTCGCCGCCCATCTTTCTTGACGATGGTGGGAAAACTCACCTCGGGGTGTTCGTAGGTGGTGAAACGCTTGTCACAACTACCGCACTGGCGACGCCTGCGGATGAAGTTGCCCTCTTCGGACACCCGCGTTTCCACCACCTGGGTGTCGGAGTGTCCGCAGAAGGGGCACTTCATCGGCGCCGGGCCTTCACTTGTAAACCGGGAACCTGGCGGTCAGGGCATTGACCTTGGCGCGCACAGCGACAAGATTGGCCTCATCGCCCGGGTTGTCCAGCACGTCAGCGATCAGGTTGGCCGTCAGACGCGCTTCCTCATCCTTGAAGCCGCGGGTGGTCATGGCAGGCGTGCCCACGCGCACACCGCTGGTGACCATGGGTTTTTCCGGGTCGTTGGGGATGGCGTTCTTGTTGATAGTCATGTGCGCGCTGCCCAGGGCGGCTTCGGCAGCCTTGCCGGTGATGCCCTTGGCGCGCAGGTCCACCAGCATCACATGGCTTTGGGTGCCGCCGCTCACAATGCGCAGGCCGCGCTGGGTGAGGGTCTCGGCCACGATTTGGGCATTCTTGATCACCTGCTGCTGGTAAACCTTGAACTCGGGCGACAGTGCTTCCTTGAACGCCACTGCCTTGGCGGCAATCACATGCATCAGCGGGCCGCCCTGCAGCCCGGGAAAAACGGCGCTGTTGATGGCTTTTTCATGCTCGGCCTTCATCAGGATCACGCCACCGCGCGGGCCGCGCAGGGTTTTGTGGGTGGTGGAGGTCACCACATCGGCGTGCGGCACCGGGTTGGGGTAAACGCCCGCGGCAATCAGCCCGGCGTAGTGGGCCATGTCCACCATGAACAGGGCGCCCACATCCTTGGCGACCTTGGCAAACCGGGCAAAGTCAATGTGCAGGCTGTAGGCCGAGGCGCCGGCAATGATCATCTTGGGGCGGGTCTCATGCGCCTTTTTCTCCATGGCGTCGTAGTCGATCTGCTCCTGCGCATTCAGCCCATACGACACCACGTTGAACCATTTGCCACTCATGTTCAGGGGCATGCCGTGGGTCAGGTGGCCGCCTTCGGCCAGGCTCATGCCCATGATGGTGTCACCCGGTTTGAGGAAGGCAAGAAACACTGCCTCGTTGGCCGAGGCGCCGCAGTGAGGCTGCACGTTGGCAGCATCGGCGCCAAAAAGCTGCTTGACTCGATCAATCGCCAGTTGCTCGGCCACATCCACATGCTCGCAGCCGCCGTAGTAGCGTTTGCCCGGGTAGCCTTCGGCATACTTGTTGGTCAGCTGGGTGCCCTGTGCGGCCATCACCGCCGGCGAGGCATAGTTCTCGCTGGCGATCAGTTCAATATGGTGTTCTTGACGGGCATGTTCGGCCTGAATGGCGGCCCAGACTTCGGGGTCGGTCTGTTCGACAAGGATGTTGCGCTGATACATGGAAACGTATGAAATTCTTCGGATCCCCCTGAATCAGAGGGGTGCCCAGGCGCGGGGCTAAACACAGGGTTGGTGGGCCAGCCGTGCGGTACGCTTCCCCGTGAAAATCACGTCGGCAAGCTGGCCCGTATGGGCAAGCCGCCAGTCGCCAGTTGCGTACCCGTCTAGTGTAGCTGAGGCAGTGGGGCCAGCGACGTAATCAGGAATTGAGATTGGGAAGCTTGCCGGCGGATTTGCTGTCATTGACCGGTACCAGCGTGTTGCTGTTGAGAGGCACAGACATGCCCGCAGCCACCCTCTGCAGACGGTCATGTTCAGACATCACCTTGAGTACATACCCGCCATCTGCATCAAGATCAGCGGCGCCCACGTAGGCGCGCAGGCCGCCTTCAAGTGAACCGGCCGATTTCAGGCAGTCCTTGAGCACCTTGACCCCAACCCGCAGATTGGTCAGGGGATCGAAAGCGGCCAGCTTGCCGCCGAAGTCGGCGTATTTTTCGCTGTGTACCCGTGTCATGACCTGCATCAGGCCTTGCGCCCCAACCGGGCTTTGGGCAAAGGGGTTGAAGCCGGATTCCACTGCCATCACCGCCAGAATCAGGGTGGGTTCGATCTGATGGGCCTTGCCCATGGCATAGGCTTCAGCGACCAGCGCGCTCAGCGGCTCGGGCGCAACCCGGTATTTCTTGCTCAGCCAATAGGCCACCGCAGCCTGCTGTTTTGGCAGGTCATGCGGGTTGGCCGCAGTGGCGCGGTCGGCAGCGACGTTGTCACCAATGAACCCGACTACGGCAATTTGCCGCTCCTTGAGCCAGTCCATCAGGTGAACTTCACCAATTTGGCGCAGGTTGGGCTGGGTGGTGACCACCAGGCCAAACAGCATCACCAGCAAGCCAAACAGGGCAAAGCCGTTGTGCGTGATTTCCATGAAACCCTGAGCCACGTCCAAACCGAACGTTCTCAGGCCACGGGTGAATTTTTCTGTCGCTGTCATAGAACTTCCCTCCTTGTGGCATGTCAGCCAGGTCAGGTCTGCGGTTGCATCACCTGGCCCAAACACAACATGTCTTGGTTGGTGGTCCCATCAGGCCTTGCTCACATCAGGATGGATGCAGCGGGGCGGCTGATGTAGCCGAAATCGGCAGCGTTTAAGTTAAAGGTTGCAGCAAGCAGTAATAGAGTGATGCCTGCTACGAAAAGTTGCGAGATTCTAAAGGACCTTATATGTCAAGTCAATTATTAAAAACAAATTCTTTATTCCATTTTTTTGGATAAAAAACAC
>Ga0075471_10001109_pt1 | contig 17379 bp, 14 predicted proteins | sample DEB19_08_DNA_2_FD_74787 | JGI IMG/M metagenome (GOLD analysis project Ga0075471, IMG submission 74787) | Aqueous microbial communities from the Delaware River and Bay under freshwater to marine salinity gradient to study organic matter... | ecosystem: Environmental > Aquatic > Marine > Coastal ... | reverse complement strand
TCCGGCACCCCACCGTAGCTCCCAGCCATGGGTGGGGAGGAACTGAAACCTGACCGCAGAATAGTTTCTGGGCTTAGAATTGGCAAGCGCCCCGGAATTCCGTGGTGAACCTTTTAATTTCAAGCACCATCCACCCAAGCGTCGCTTCTTCAGTTTGGCAATAGATTTCTTCATCTCCGCGATGTGTCTGTCGGCGGCACAGGCGTGGGTGATGTAAGCGATCCTGCCATTCAGCCCGATCAAGAAACTGAGCCGATGGGCAAAAAATTTTTACCGTTTCGCACGCCATAGGCATCGGCAATCTTGCCGTCTACATCCACCAGCAAAGAAAAGTTCAAATTGTGTTTGGCGCGAACTTCTTATGGCTGTCGACGGAGTCAAAACTCACGCCGACAACCTCGACGTTTTCCTCACTGAGATCGCCCATGTTGTCGCGCAAACTGCACGCCTGCTTGGCACAACAGCCCGTGAAGTCTTTGGGATAGAAATACAGCAGAACAATCTTATTGCCAACACTGGCGGAGAGTTTCCATTCCGCACCAGCATCATTATTACCGATCAACAGCAGTGCCTTGTAGCCCGCTTTAGGCATACCAGCAGCTGCGGCCATTTGCACCCCAACCAAAAGCAGGACCGCGAGGACAGTGGATATGCACTTTGAAGCGAAGGGTTTTTCATTGGACACAACCTAGTTTGTTAACTGGTTCAGTGGACTGGTTGGACAAAAATTCTTACAAGTGAACTTTTTCGAAGTTTGAAAGGGCCGCGCTTGGTCTTGTGCGTTGACGCCGGCCTCTGGCCGGCTCAATCGGACGTCCCGCCGAATTGCGCCTGGGAACGTCTCTTGTTCCAAATCCATCTCACCAAAAATGAACCGTCTTGCCGGTTTCCGGCGGGAGGTCGGAAACTACAGGCCCAAGGTATGTGCCACCCGGGGCGAGCGGCGCAGTCCGTTCTGGAACCATAATTTCCACACCATGACCAACGCTTCGAACACGATGTGCTTGGACATCTTGGAGTGGCCCTGGGCGCGCTCGGTGAAGATGATGGGCACTTCGACGACCTTGTAACCGCCGCGCCAAAGGCGGTGGTTCAACTCAATCTGGAAGCTGTAGCCGTTGGATTGGATCTCATCCAACTTGAGCACTTCGAGCGCGCGTCGCGTAAAGCATTTGAAGCCACCGGTGGGATCCGCGATGGGCATGCCCGTGATGTAGAGCACGTAAATCGCGGCACACTTGCTCAACATGAGTCGCGGCAAGGGCCAGTTGATGATGCGGATGCCGCCCACGTAGCGGGACCCGATCACACAATCCGCGCCCTGCTCTGCCGCCTCGATCAGTCGAGGAATGTCATCCGGATTGTGGGAGAAGTCCGCGTCCATCTCGAGGACGTAATCGTAGCCATGCTCCAAGGCCCAAGTGAATCCCGCGATGTAGGCGCGACCCAAACCAACCTTTTGCTGACGGTGGAGCACGTGAACTTGGTGGTGTTTGGCCGCCAGTTCATCGGCGAGTTTGCCCGTGCCGTCAGGGGAATTGTCATCAACCACCAGCACCTCAACCGGGCGGGACAGACTCAAAAGCCGCTGTAGGAGCGGGGGAAGATTCTCCCGCTCGTTATACGTTGGAACCACGACCAGCGCTTTTTTCATCGGAAAACGTGCCTGTGAGATAGTGGAACATTGACCGTGAAACAAGGCGCGAGTTCAATCATGGCAAAACTGAGGGCTGAGACCAGTTTCACAGCCCTGTGTCTGTGTAGTTCGAAAAGCACCCTACAGCTTCCCCTGAAGCATCAATCCTCGTTCATTTGTAAAAACTGCCGGTGGTCAGCCACAGCTTCGCTCATCCTTGTTTTCAGATCACATCTACGGCGAAAGCTCAGATTGCCCGCAAGCAAATCAAGCTGGTAATCGCCTCCTGCTCCGAGTGGCATTTCCGGCCCAAACACGTTCCGACTGAAACGGTGATGGACACAACCACCAGGCTCAGGAAAGCACTCGCTTGAAAGACAGGATAATGAACTTCTGCTAGGCAAGGCCCTTGACACCCCATCCCGTCCGATAGGCTCGCCGGACAAATTGATTGGCTTCACTGAGACCGAACTTAAGTTCAGAGGCATGCCATTCCAGCGTGGTGTGCGGGAATCGAGACGCAACACCGCCAAGCAGAATTGCCTCGGTAAGTGGCCCGGCATAATTGAAATCCGCAGAGGTCTTGCGCTTGCCCTGGCAGGCTTCGATGAACTCTCCCCAGTGATTTCTATCGCTTAGTTCGGGAAACTGGAAGCTCGCGTATTTCGCGTCCGGATACAGCATCGGCCGACTGTAGTGAGGCAGGACCATGATGCCTTCAGTCCCAATAAATACCGACCCAGTCTTGGGAGCATCATCTCCTTCAAGCGAAGCCACGACATCCAATGGCAACTTTGAAGTGCCGTCATACCAGGTAAGCTGCAGCCTGTCCGATGCGGTGTGGGAGGTGCCGGCAAAGTGGTAAATCACCTTCCCATTGAGAGCCCAGTTGTATTCATAAGGCGCCGGGCCTTCGGAACGCACCGCGATCGGGGCCGATAATCCAACTGCCTCGAATACCGGATCCAAGATGTGGCATCCCATATCTCCGAGTGTGCCGGTGCCAAAATCCAAGCGCTTTCGCCAGTTGCCTGGATGATAATATCCACCCCCGATGAACGGACGTTCGGCGCAAACGCCCAGCCAGAGATCCCAGTCAAACCCTGCGGGCACAGGATCTATCCGCTCGGGCCTGGGTGACATATCGCCCCAGGATTTTGGGCACCAAGAGTGGACCTCCTTGATCTTGCCAATGACACCTTCATGCACCAGACGCACGGCCGTACGGTAATAAGTTGATGCATGAATCTGGATGCCCATCTGCGTGACCACCTTCCGCTGGCGGGCGATTTCCGTCATGCGACGAACTTCAGAAAGATCGTGTGCCAGCGGTTTCTGACCATAGACGTGTTTGCCCATTTGCATTGCGCTCACAGCGATGGGTGCGTGCATATGGTCGGGGGTGGAGACGTTGACGGAGTCAATATTGTTGGCCTCCCGATCGAGCAGTTCGCGCCAGTCCTGATAGATTTTTGCCTTGGGGAATTTCTTTCTGGCCGCCACGGTCCGCCCCAGGTCCACGTCACACACGGCAACGATTTCAACACCCGGACATTCGGAGATTTTCGTAAGGTCCGCCCACGCCATTCCACCGGCACCAAAACTCGCGTGGCGCAATGTGCCATTGCGCGAGCGCCCCGTCATGCAACTGGTCACATAGGGTGTGGCAATGGCCGCACAGCCAAGGGTCTTCAAAAACGAGCGGCGCGAGTAGGATTGGTTATTTCGCATGATCTTTACGCGTGATGGTCGGTTGAGTCATTTGCGGAATACATTACATAACGATACCCGCCGCGGTGAACGGCAAAGCTCAAGAGACCACCGGATGGGCGCTGGAGAGTTTCCAGATCATAATTCGCGGAACCACAACCAGCTCTTTTTTAATTGGAAACTGTGCCTGTTAGGTAGCGGAACTCGGACTACGAAACAAGGCGCGAGTTCAAAAGGGGCCTGATCGCTCGGCTGAAAACTTGCCTCAAGACTCCAGTAACTGTGTAATCGCCGGCAACGGATCCACCACCATGATTATCAATCGTCGTTCCTTTGTAACAACTCTCGGATTGTCAGCCGCAGCCTCGGCCATACCCTGCGCCGCGCCGCTGGCTGCAGCGGAAGCTCAACCTGCCCGCAAGCGCATCAAGCTGGCGATCGCCTCCTACTCCTACTGGCATTTTCGAACCCAGCGCGTCCCGATCGAAACCGTGATGGACAAAGCGGCCATGCTCGGAGTTGAAGCGGTGGATATTTTGCATCGGCAAATGGACTTGGAGGAGAAGGCACCGCTTGATGTTGCGGGACGTGCTTATTTGCGCGGGCTAAAGCGCCACGCGTTCCGCAACGGCCTAGATATTTGTTGTGTTTCCACGCACCAAAGTTTTCTCAATCCAGATGCGGACCGACGGGCCGCCAATGTAGCGCACACCGAGAAGTGCATCGAGATCGCCTACGAGCTGGGCTGCCCGTGCATTCGCATCAACACGGGAACGTGGGGCACCTCAAAAAGCTTCGACGACTTGATGGCGCGTCACGGCGTGGAGGACGTCCTGTCCGGATGCACTGAGGACGAGGGATTCAAATGGTGCGTGGATAGTATCACCCGCTGTTTGGCAAAAGCGGAAGAATGCGGCGTGCTGCTTGCTTTGGAAAATCATTGGGGCTTGGGGCGGACGCCCGAAGGTTTGTTGCGAATTTTAGACAGCATCAATTCCCCATGGCTGGGCGCACTGATGGACACAGGGAACTTTTTATTCCCGCCCTACCAAGCGGCGGCCTACGACAAGCTGGCTCAAATCGCTCCCAAGGCAGTTTACGTGCAAGCCAAGACGTATCCCGGCGGCGGAGAATGGTATTCACTCGATATTGACTACAAACGCATCGCCAAACTTCTGGCTGATGCGGGCTACTCGGGCTACGTCGCACTGGAAATGGAGGGCAAGGAAGACCCTGACAAAGCCGTGCCCGCCAGTGTCGCCATGCTCCGCAAGGCGTTTGGTTAAAAAGCACGGCAGCACACACGCTGTCCCACACTGTACGAGGTTTTCCCATCCACTCCTTGCATCGCGCGCCGGTGTTTTGTGTAATGCGCCGCGTTCAAGATGAGTTCAGCCAAGAAAAAAACCGACCAGCCAGAGCTGCCTATCGAAGGCACCCCTGCCGCAGCCAGGCCCACGAAGTCTCGCGAGACCTCCAATGGCAACGGCGACCATGTCATCGCCGAGGAAGCCCCGGCGATTGTGCATCGCCCGTTCGATCCGGCCAAAATCGAGCAACCGCTGCATCGCCGCGTCAACACCGGCTTTCTTGAATACGCTTCCTACGTCATTCGCGATCGCGCCATTCCCGCGCTGGCAGACGGTTTGAAGCCCGTGCAACGCCGCATCCTCTGGGCGCTGCATCGCACGGATGATGGCCGCTTCACCAAGGTGGCCAACGTCGTGGGCGACACAATGAAGTTTCACCCGCACGGCGACGCGTCCATCGGTGACGCCCTCGTGGTGCTGACGAACAAGCGTTACCTCATCGAGGGCCAGGGTAACTTCGGCAACATTTACACCGGCGACCCCGCCGCCGCTCCGCGTTATATCGAGTGCCGCCTCACGGAACTGGCGCGAACAGAGCTGTTCAACGACGAGATCACCGAGTTCGTTCCCAGCTATGACGGGCGCAACAAGGAACCCGTTGCATTTCCCTCCAAGCTGCCGCTGACTTTGATGCTTGGCACCGAGGGTATCGCGGTCGGCATGTCCTCGCGCATTCTGCCGCACAATTTCCCCGAACTGCTCCAGGCACAGATCAATATCCTCAAGAAGCAACCGTTCAAATGCCTGCCGGACTTCGCGACGGGCGGTCTGATGGATGCGCGGGATTATCAGGACGGCAAGGGCTCCGTAAAGGTCCGCGCCAAGATCAAGGAGAAGGATGATTCCACCGTTGTCATCAAAGAGATTCCGCCGACTACGACCACGGAGTCGTTGATTGCGTCCATCGAAGACGCTGCGCGCAAGGGCAAGATCAAGATCAAGTCCATCAACGACTTTACGTCCGAGGAAGTCGAGATCGAGGTCAAGGCGGCCAGCGGTTTCAGCACCGAGCAACTGACCGACGCGCTCTACGCTTTCACCGGCTGCGAAGTCACCATTGCCAGCCGCATCGTGGTCATCCGCGACAATCGCCCGGTGGAATTGACCGTCAGCGAAGTGCTCGAAGCCAACACGGCCCAACTGGTGGACATCCTGCGCCGCGAGTTGGAGCTGAAGCAACGCAAGCTCGAGGACGAACTGCACTTCCGCACCTTGGAGCGCATCTTCATCGAGGAACGCATCTACAAGCTCATCGAGAAGTGCAAGACGAACGAGGCCGTGATGGCCGCCGTTTACGAGGGATTCAAACCGTTCCGCCGCCAGATGGTGCGCGACCTGACCGATCCCGACGTGGAGCGCCTGCTGCAAGTGCGCATCCGCCGGATTTCGCTGTTCGACATCAACAAACACCGCGAGGAGTTGGAATCCACCAAGGCGGATCTGGCCGAGACGCAAAAGCATCTCAAGAACGTGGTGAAATACACCGTCGCCCACTTGGAGGCGTTGCTGGAGAAATATGGCCCGATTTACCCACGCCTTACCACGAAGTCTGCGCGCCACGAGGTCGTGGACGTCAAGGCTGTGGCCGCCAAGGCGTTCAAGGTCAGCTACGATCGCGCGAGCGGCTACATCGGCTATAAGGTCAACGGCGACGAGTTCAAGCTGGAGTGCACCAAGTTCGACAAGGTGTTGATGGTTTATAAAGACGGCACCTACAAGGTCACCGAACTGCCGGAGAAGCTATTCGTCGGACCGGAGCTGTTCTACTGCGGCCTGCCCGAGCGCGAACGGGTGTTTACCTGCGCCTATACCGACCGCCATGCCAGTTACCTGAAGCGGTTCACCTTTGGCGGCACAATCATGAACAAGGCCTACGCCTGCATCCCGGAGAAGTCGCGTCTGCTGTTCTTCGCGGCGGACACGCCCAAGATTCTCTACGTGCGCTACAAACCCGCACCGCACCAGAAGATCAATCAACAGACCTGCGACCCGAACGAGATCGAAGTCAAAGGCCCGAAGACCCGCGGCCGCCAGATTTCCATCAAGGACATCAGTTCCGTGACGCCCGAGCCAACCCGCGGCTGGGATGATAGTGCGACCACGACGAAGATCATCTTTTCGTGAACTGGGCGGCGCGGCAGCGCCGCCCCACCTTATCTTTGGTAGGGCAGAGCTGCTGTTCTGCCTTAATCTTAGCTATCATCCTGATTTCCTGATACCTAAATTGAACCTTTCTGATGGCCATTCGTCCTCGACCACGGTAGGTGTTCACCGTTAGTTTTACGCCCTCATCAGAGATGAACTATGGATGAACTGTTAAAGATTCTCGCCACGAACGCGCTCGAAACGCACGCGAACATCGCCCGCATGCTGAATGTGCCCGCCGCCGAGGTGGACGCCCGCATAGCCGCCTACGAGAAGCAGGGTGTCATCCGCGGCTACCAGGCCGTGCTCAATGAGGACCAGCTCGATCTCGACAAGGTCACAGCGGTCATCGAAGTGAAGGTGACCCCTCAACGCGAGGGCGGCTTCAACACCATTGCCGACCGCATCAGCCGCTATCCCGAGGTCAGTTCCGCCTACCTGATGAGTGGCGGTTACGATCTGTTGTTGTTTATCGAGGGCAAGAACCTGCGTCAGGTGGCGGCCTTCGTCAGTGAAAAGCTCGCGCCCCTCGACGGCGTAATTTCCACTTCCACCCATTTCATGCTCAAGACTTACAAACGGTTGGGCGTGCAGATGCACCAGGAATCCTCCGATGAACGCCTCAGTGTCGCTCCATAACCGCATCAACACCGTCGTCCGCGACATCCCGCGCTCGGGCATTCGCGATTTCTTCGACATCGTCACGACCATGAAGGACGTGATCAGTCTGGGCATTGGCGAGCCCGACTTCGACACACCGTGGCATGTGCGCGAGGCCACCGTCTTCGCGCTCGAACGGGGCGCCACGCATTACTCCAGCAACCTCGGTTACATCGAGCTGCGCCGGGCGTTGTCTAAATACGTCGCCAAGCATTTCGGCGCGGAATACAATCCGGACAACGAAGTGCTCGTCACCGTCGGGGTCAGTGAGGCGCTGGACATCGCTTTGCGCGCGCTGATCAATCCCGGCGAGGAAGTGCTCTATCACGAGCCGTGCTACGTGTCGTATCGCGCAACCATTCTGTTCGCGGGGGGCAAACCGCTCGCCGTCGAAACGAAAGCCGAGAATGGTTTCCGCCTGACCCGCCAGATGCTCGAAGCGAAGTGGACGCCCAACACGAAGCTGTTGATGTTGAATTTCCCCAACAACCCCACCGGCGCCATCATGGACCGAAGGGATTTGGAGGACATCGCCGCGTTCGCCCGGGAGAAGGACCTCATCGTGATCACCGACGAGATTTACGCCGAGCTGACGTATGACAACCCGCACACGAGCATCGTGAGTTTGCCCGGCATGAAGGAGCGCACGGTATTCCTGCACGGTTTTTCCAAGGCGTGGGCCATGACCGGCTACCGACTCGGCTACGCGTGCGGTCCGGCGGAACTCATCGAGGCGATGATGAAGGTGCATCAATACACGATGCTCTGCGCTTCGTCGCTGGCGCAAAAGGCCGCCATCGAGGCCCTCACCCGCCCGGAAATTGACGTGGGCGAAATGGTCGCCGAATACCGCCGCCGCCGGAACTACATCGCAACCGCCTTTGCAGATATGGGACTGGAGTGTCACCGTCCGCTCGGTGCGTTCTACGCCTTCCCCAGCATCGCGAAGTTCGGCCTCAAGTCGAAAGACTTCGCGCTGAAGTTGCTGCATGATGAAAAAGTTGCCGCCGTTCCCGGGACTGCCTTCGGCGAATGTGGCGAAGGTTTTCTCCGCTGCGCTTACGCCACTTCCTTCGACAACATCAAGGAAGCCATGGCGCGCTTAAAGCGATTCACAGGCAAGCTGTAACGTAAGGATGATGTTACCCACGTGGCTGCACTTCTGGGAGTGCAGCCTTTTTATTCGTGTATTGGGCATAGTGAGCCCCGTTCTGATGAACGTAACCGCGCTTAAGATAACACCCGGGAGGCGAAAAATTGGATGGCCCGCTCCAAGCCCGCGCTCAATTCACCCCGAGGAACAAACCCCGCCTGGATCAGTTTCTCGATCGAAGCTATGGAGTGCTTCACGTCCCCTGCCCGCTCGGGTGCGTAGGTGATCCGGGATTTGGACTTGGTGAGCTGAATGATTTGCCTGGCCAGATGATTGACGCTCATGCGCTGGCCGTAAGCGACGTTGAACACTCCCGTCGCGGGAGATTGCGTCGCGAAGAAAACATTCGCGGCCACGATGTCCCGCACGTCGATGAAATCGCGCGTCTGCTCGCCGTCGCCGTAAATGGTGATGGGTTCATGACACAGCGCGCGCTCGATGAAGATGGGCACGGCAGCAGCGTATTGGCTGCGCGGGTTCTGGCGCGGGCCGAAGACGTTGAAATAGCGCAGTGCCGTGGTAGCCAGCTTGCCTTGCTCCGCAAAGCGGCGGCACAACTCCTCGCCCGCCAGCTTGGTGGCTGCGTAAGGACTTTTCGGCTCAGGCGTCATGGTCTCCACCTTGGGCACGACGGGGTTGTCGCCGTAAATCGCGGCTGAACTGCTGAGCACGAGCTTCTTAACGCCCGCGCGCGCAGCCTCCTCCAGCACTAGGGCGGTGCCGGTTGTGTTCAATTCCTCGCAACCCGCTGGATTAGCGACCGACTCAGGCACACTGACCATCGCCGCAAGATGGAAAACGTATTCCACTCCCTGCATCACAGTCGCCACCGTGGAGCGGTCCAGAATGGAGCCTGTTATCAGCTCGCAACTAAACCCTTCCAGGTTATGGAGAAAGCCGGAGCGGAAGTTGTCCAGCACGCGCACCTCGGCCTTCCCTTGGAAATGCTCCACCAAGTGGCTGCCGATGAATCCCGCTCCACCTGTGATCAGGACCTTCATTTTAGTGCAATCGTCCGTGCATCAATTCGCAATAGTTGTAGCAGCAGTTTGGTCATGGTCTTCCATCGGTCAAGCGCGGGCACGAAAAAGCGGAACGAAGCTCAGCTCCGTTCCGCTGAAAAACGACGCGAGCCACTAGCTCCCCAACTGCCCGAAGGGATTGTTGCTGAACACCTCGGCCTTGGGTGCCCCAGCCGCGGCGTCACGAACGATCTTCACGGGCTTGCCTTCACCGCCCGCTTGAGGCGCGGGCTTGACTGGCTGCGACTCATCTTGGTTCGGATCCTTTGCGCGCTTGTTGCGTGGCAGCGGGCTGACCATCAGATTGATGTTCTTGCCAATGAGCTTGGGCTGAAAATCCGGGTGACCCCAAGGCGCGATGCTCTCGACGAATTTCTGGATGACCTGAAACCCGAACTCGGTGTGCGCCATTTCGCGACCGCGAAAACGCAGCGCCACCTTGACCTTCATGTCATCACACAGGAATCCGATGGCGTGATTGACCTTTACGCCGAGATCGTGCGGATCGATACGCGGGCTGAGCTGGATCTCCTTCACCTCCCCAGCGTGCTGGTTCTTCTTGGACTCCTTCTCCTTCTTGGACTGTTCATAGCGAAATTTGCCGAAGTCCACGATGCGGCAGACGGGGGGGGTGGCGTTAGGAGCGATCTCAACTAAGTCCACCCCGGCATTGCGGGCGAGGTTGAGCGCATCGCCGAGTGGGAGGACGCCCAACTGCGCTCCTTGCTCTCCGATGACACGGACTTCCCGGGCACGAATTTTCCCGTTCACCCGAATGAAGGAAGCCTGCGAATTTGAAGGCCGAGAGGGGAAAGGCCGACTCAAGCGAACCTCACCAGTTGTAGATGTTGCATTCTAAAATAAACCACGTTCAAAACGAATTCCGTAACTTTCGAGGGTAGTAAAGCCGCTTCACCCCATCCCGCAAGCAGAAAAGTGTGTCCAATGGCCCGCCAGACGCCTCAGGCCGGTCTTTCGCTTTTGCCATGTGTTGGGCTGTTTGCCATGCTACGCGCCACATGAACCGCATCGTTGAACGCTTTCAACGCCTCACAACCCAGGGCAAAAAGGGCCTCGTCATCTACATCGGCGCAGGCGATCCGAATCTCGAAGCCACCCGGCAACTGGCGCTGGGGTTCGATCAAGCCGGGGTGGATGTGCTCGAACTGGGCGTTCCGTTCAGCGATCCGCTAGCCGACGGTTTGGTCAATCAGCTGGCTGCCCAGCGTGGTTTGGAATCCGGGACCACCCCGCCCAAAGTGCTGGAGACCGTCGCGGCGATCCGGCGTGAATCCCAAATGCCCATCGTATTCTACGTCTATTTCAACATCCTGCACAAACGCGGCGTAAAAGAGTTCATCGCCGACTGCGCCAGGGCGGGGGTGGACGGATTGCTCGTGCTGGACCTGCCGCCGGAGGAATCCGACAACTACGAACGTCTGATGGCTGAGGCGGGACTTTGCAACATTTACCTCATCGCGCCAACAACCCCGGAAGACCGCATGGAACTCATCGCCAAACGCGCGCAGGGTTTCATCTACTACGTCTCACGCGAAGGCGTCACCGGTATGCAGGCTAAAGTCTCCGACACCATCGGCAGCATGACCGCCAAGATTCGTGCGCACACCCAACTGCCCATCGCGGTCGGCTTCGGCATTTCCAACCCCGAGCAAGCCAAGTTGGTCGCCCAAAGTGCGGAAGCCATCGTCGTGGGTAGCGCGGTCGTCAATCAAATCGCCAAGCACGGCAAATCACCCGAGCTGGCGGCGAAGGTAAGCACCTTCGTGAAGTCACTTGGCGATGCGGTGAAATCAGTTTGAACCAGTCATGAAAACCAAAGCCACCAACAATTCGGACCGTTACGTCATCATCATGGCCGGCGGGCGCGGAGAGCGCTTCTGGCCGGTCAGCCGCGAGAAGACCCCCAAGCAACTCATCAAGCTGCTCGGCGACCGTTCCTTTCTCCAGCAGGCCGTGGATCGCGCCCTGCCGGTGGTGCCGCTGAAGAACATCCTCATCATCACCAACGCAGCGCAAGCCGCCGAAGTCCGCAAACAATTGCCGAAGCTCCCCAAGGAAAACGTCGTCGCCGAACCGATTGGTCGCGACACCTGTGCTGCCGTCACCCTGGGCGCGGCGATTGTGGGCGCCCGCTCCGTCAATGCAGTCATGGCGGTTCTCCCAGCGGACCACGTCATTCCCGAGGAGAAGAAGTTTCAGCAAGTGCTGGCCGATGCGTTCGATCTCGCCAGCCGCGGCCAGGTGATCGTCACCATTGGCATCAAACCGACCGAGCCAGCGACAGGCTATGGTTACATCCGGAGCGGCGCGGAATTGCCGCCGCCGGCCGGTTTGAAGAAATACAAGACCAAGTTCTTCAAAGCGGAGCAGTTTGTGGAGAAGCCGAATTACGAAACCGCTCTCACCTACCTGACCAGCGGACAATATCGCTGGAACGCGGGCATGTTCGTTTGGTCGTTCGTCACCATCACCAACGCGCTGGAGAAACATCAGCCCGAGATGAGCACGGCGTGCCATCGCTGGTTTGAAGCAGCCGCCAAGAAGAAGCTCGATCGCGTGCTCGCCAAGGAATACCCGGACATCAAGAAGATCAGCGTGGACTACGCCATCATGGAGAAGGCGCAAAATGTGGTCGTGGCAGATGGCGCGTTCGATTGGGATGACCTCGGCGCGTGGCCCGCACTGGCCCGCCATCTCAAGGCTGACCCAGAAGGTAACTGTGCCGTGGGCGAATTCGTCCATGTGGACGGTGCTCGCAACATCATTTACGACAACCGCAGCAAGGCAAACCGCACACCCATCGCCTGCGCTGGTTTGCGCGACTCCATTCTCGTGCTCACCGACGATGCCGTCCTGCTCGCGCACAAAAGCCAGGCGCAGAAAATCAAGGACCTCGTCAAAAAACTAGCCGAGGATTCAATGCTGAAAAGGCTGGTGTGAAGTCAGTCACGATTCACACGGACGGCGGGTGTCAGGGTAATCCTGGGCCCGGCGCATGGGCGGCGGTGTTGCGGCACAGCAACAACGTCCGCGAAATTGTCGGCAGCGAACTTGCGACCACCAACAACCGCATGGAACTGCGCGCCGCCATTGAGGCGCTCAACACCCTCAAGGAGCCGTGCGCCGTGGAACTCTTCACTGACTCGGAATACCTGCGCACCGGCATCACTACGTGGATCAAGGGTTGGAAGGCACGCGGCTGGGTGACCCAAGAAAAGAAGCCCGTCAAGAACGCCGATCTCTGGCGGACCTTGGACGCGATGTGTTTGCGACACCAAGTCAAATGGGGCTGGCTCAAGGGCCACGCCGGCCACGCCGACAACGAACGCTGCGATGTGCTGGCAGGCGAGGCCATGGCCAGCCTTCGACAAAAACACAGCGCCGCCGAACTCGCGCAGGCTCTGGAACAATTCAAATCCTCCACGTCATCCCGGTCCGCAGTGCAGCCCACCCTACTCTGAAGAGCTCATGACCATTGGAGATCGGCGTGCAAAAATGCATCCGCAATTTGCAAATCGCAGCACTATTCCCAGCCGTGAACAACTTTCTGTCCCCGCCCTTTGACACGCCGCGCTTCATAGCCATTCTCCAGCCGAACAATCAACCTTGAATCATTTATGAGTTCACCTACAGGCGAAAAACTGTTGGCCAGCGACGTTGGAATCAAAGGCAATTTGAAATTCACCGGCGAGCTGCAATATGAAAGCAAAAACGAGGGCGAAATCTCCTCGGAGGGAACGCTTGCTCTGGGCGATACTGCGACAGTGGACGGCAACATCAATGTCGGCACCGTCATTGTGCGCGGCAAGGTCAACGGCAACATCACCGTCAAGAACAAGGTTGAGATCAGGACCAAGGCGGAAATCTTCGGCGACATCAAGTCCAGCAAGTTGCGCGTCGAGTAAGGCGTCACCTTCGGGGCCGCGCCGAGGTGAACCCGAACAAGATCATGCCATCTGCGCCCAAATCTCCTGAAGCTCCAAAGCCCCCCGTGCCCGGAATGCGCTATGGCTGGCAATGGCACGCGCGTCTCGCCCAATGACCAACTCACCTTGTTCTGCCAAATGCTGAGCAGAATTTGACACCGTCAGACCCGGCTATTCACGGACCGTCGCGTTGAGTTGCGACCTGAAGGTCTCGATGACTTTGGCGTGGGCCGCATTCACATCAGCATCCACAAGCGTCTTTTCTGTTCCGCGATAGGTGAGCGCATAAGCCATGCTCTTCTGTCCCTCGGGCACATTCTTGCCGCGAAAGATGTCGAACAATTCAACGCTCTCCAAATTGGCGGGTTTGGCCTTCTTCACCGCCAGCAACACGGCATCATGCGTGGTGGCTTCCGGCACGAGCATGGCAATGTCACGACGGCTCGCCGGGAATTGCGGGAGCGCTTTGAACGACTTGCCGCGATTGCCGCGCGCGATCAGTTCATCCAAGCGCAGTTCCGCCAGAAACACGGCGTCGCGCAGATCAAATTTCTTGGCCAGGGCGGGTGTAAGTTGGCCGAGCTGGCCGAGCTGCAATTTGCCCCCCAGCGCGATGCTCGCCGATTCGAGGAAGAGGTCGCCGCTCTCCTCGCGCTTCGCGAACTGTATGCCGCGCAAGCCAAAGTGCTCCAGCACATCCTCCACGACTCCCTTCAAGTCCATCGCGTCAAACTTCGCACCGCGCTCGTTGCCACTCCAGAACGTGAGCGCACGTTGACCGGTCAGGGCAATCGCCACGCGTCGCTCTTCCTTGGTCTGGCCATTGACATTGAGGAAGACACGTCCCACTTCAAACAACGCCACGTCGTAATTCCTGCGACTGATGTTGTGCCGGAGCGAATGGATCAACCCGGGCAGCAAGCTGGGCCGGAGCACGTCCATATCCGAGCTGAGCGGGTTTGCGAGCATGACCAGTTCCGCGTTCCGTGCCCCACAGTCCGCGCTCGATACAAGCGTCTGGCCTTGGGCTTCGTTCAAACCCAATCCGGTCAACAGACGCCGCACGGCGGCGATCTCGTCATAAATTGCATCAAAGGCATTCTCGCCATGCGCCCCGCGCGGTGCCGTGGCAGGAATCCGGTCCACGCCGTAAAGCCGGGCGATTTCCTCGACCAAATCCACTTCGCGCTTCAGGTCAGGCCGCGATGTCGGAATAGCGAAGGTTGCGGCTTGAGAGTCACGCTGGGTTTCAACCAGACCAAGAGTGACGAGGAACTTGCTTTGTTGTGAAGGCGCGATGGCGAGGCCGAGCAAATCGTTGGTCTTTGCGAAGCGCAGAGAAATCTCCTTGGGCTTGAGCGCCTGCGGACAAGCATCCACCACGCCCTCAGCCAAAGTGCCGCCGGCTGTTTCCAGAATCAATTGAGCGGCGCGGCGACTGGCGTAATCCACGCCCCAGTTCGGATCGCAGCCGCGCTCGAAGCGGTAACTGGAGTCCGTGCGCAGTGCGAGCGTCTTGCTCGTGCGCCGGATGTTCGAGGGCGCGAAATACGCGGATTCCAAAAGCACATCCGCCGTCTGAGCATTGATCTCGGTGTTGAGCCCCCCCATGACGCCCGCCAAGGCGATGCCCTTTTGTTCGTCGGCGATGAGCAGATTCTCCGCGCTCAACTCATGCTCCTTATCATCCAACGTCTTGAACTTCTCCCCTGCCCCGGCGCGTCGGACCACGATGGTGGGCTTGCCGTCCGCACCCTTGGTGATCAGGTGATAGTCGAAGGCATGCAGCGGCTGGCCGGTTTCGAGCATCACGAAATTCGTTACATCCACGACGTTGCTGATGCTCCGCAGCCCGACTTTTTCCAGCGCCGAGCGCAGCCAGTCGGGGCTTGGACCTACCTTCACGCCCTTGATGACGCGGGCGGTGTAGCGCGGGCAAAGGTCGGGAGCATCGAGACGCACAGTGACGAGGTCGGAAGCGCTGTGGCGGCGGTCTGTGACCGCCGATGGCGCTGACACAGCGCCGCTACAATCGGGCAATTTCACCGGATTGCCGGTCAGCGCCGAGATCTCGCGCGCGATGCCGATGACACTATTCCAGTCAGGTCGGTTTGGTGTTGTCTCCAGATCATACACCACGTCGCCACCAGAGCGACCGAGATACTCGGCAAATGCCTGTCCGACCTTTGCATCCTCGCGGAGGATGAGCAGCCCATCCTCATTTTTGTGACCGATGGCTTCTGGATCAAGGCCTAGCTCCCCGTGGGAGCACATCATGCCGTGCGATTCGACATTGCGGATCTTGCCGACCTTGATCATGAACGGCTGCGTCTCGCCCGCTTTGGGCGGCAGCGAAGCCCCGGGCAGGATGAGCGGCACCTTGTCACCGGCCTTGAAGTTCTGCGCGCCGCAAACGATTTGGCGCTCGCCCGTGCCGTCGTTGACGCGGCAGACGGAGAGTTTGTCAGCGTTGGGATGCTTGTCGCGCGTGATGACCTGGGCCACAACGATGCCCTCGAATTCGCCGGCGACCTTGTGGACGCCTTCGACCTCGAGGCCGAGCATCGTCAGCCGCTCCGCGAGTTCCTCGGGCGACCAATTGAAATCAACGTATTGTTTGAGCCAGTTAAGGGTGACTTTCATCTTACTGCTGAATATCTCCACCGACCGTGCTGCTGCATGCCGCTTTGGGGGGGCGAGACGGCCACAATCCTCATCAAGTTGGCCCCGAATGGCAATCAGTTCGTGAGCCAAGCCAGCCTGGTCCAAGAAGATTTTGCACTTTGGCGGGCCATCCCTATTCTAAGCCGATGCTTAAGGCTGGCATCGTCGGATTGCCCAACGTCGGCAAATCCACCCTGTTCAACGCCGTCACCCGCACACGCAAGGCGGAGTCGGCGAATTACCCATTTTGCACCATCGATCCCAACGTCGGCATGGTCACCGTGCCCGACGAGCGGCTTTACGTGCTCAAAAACATCGCCAAGACCAACGTGGTCATCCCGGCGGCCATCGAGTTTGTAGACATCGCGGGCCTCGTGAAGGGCGCGAGTGCGGGCGAAGGCCTGGGCAACAAGTTCCTCAGCCACATCCGTGAGGTGGACGCCATCGTGCAGGTGGTGCGTTGCTTTGAAGACGCAGACATCCACCACGTCTCCGGCAGCGTGGACCCGGTGCGCGACATCGAGGTCATCAACACCGAACTGGTGCTGGCCGATCTGGAAAACGTCACCAAGCGCTTGGAGAAGGTGGCCAAGGACGCCAAGCGCGGCATCAAAGAGGCGGTGGCCGAGGAGGCCGTGTTGAAAAAGTTTCTGCCCACGCTGAATGCGGGGAAGGTAGCGCTCACCGTGGAACTGACGGCGGAGGAAAAGCCCATCGCGCGCAGCTTCTATCTGCTCACGGACAAGCCCACGATCTTTGCGTGCAACGTGAAAGAGGGCGATCTCGCCACGGCAGACACCAATGCCTTCGTCGCCAAGGTGCGCGAATACGTGGAGACCCATCTGGCCTGCGAGGCGGTGGTCATCAGCGCGCAGATCGAGAGCGACTTGATTGATTTGTCCGAGGAAGAAGCCAAGGCGTTCCTCGCCGAACTCGGCGTGAGGGAATCGGGCGTCGGCGCCCTAATCCGCGCCACCTATCACTTGCTCGGGCTGCGCACCTACTTTACGGCGGGTGAGAAGGAAGTCCGCGCATGGACCATTCATGCAGGCGACACGGCGCCCAAGGCGGC